>TARA_B110000037_G_scaffold204821_1_pt1 | contig 14077 bp, 8 predicted proteins | sample TARA_B110000037 | Tara Oceans TARA_B110000037 (sample SAMEA4397196) | marine metagenome | biome: Polar Biome; feature: [MIX] marine epipelagic wind mixed layer (ENVO:01000061); material: water (ENVO:00002006), including particulate matter (ENVO:01000060) such as... | depth 10-100 m
CAGGTTGTCATTTTTTGAAAAGGCTCAGAAAATAATCATCTTTTTTCGTTCGACGCAGCACTAGATGACCTGCAGGCAGGTCATGACGGATGCGTAAGTTCTTGAACAGGTGGAGTTGTTTATTCTCCAATGTCTTCGTTCCAGAGTTCCGGTTTTTCGGCGATGAACGTCTCCATCATCGAAATGCAGGACAGATCGTTAAGAATCGTGACGTCTACTCCGTTATCCTTGAGTAGTTGCTCGGCACCGAGGAAAGTTCTGTTTTCTCCAATAACCACACGCGGGATTTTGTAGAGAAGGATTGCCCCGGTGCACATCGGACAGGGTGAGAGTGTGGTGTAGAGGGTGCATTCACGGTATGTGTCCGCTGAAAGGCGCCCCGCGTTTTCGAGTGCATCCATTTCACCGTGGAGGACGGTGCTTCCTTTCTGGATCCGCTGGTTGTGACCCCGGCCGATGATCCTATCCCCGTGCACAAGAACGCTCCCTATGGGGATTCCGCCCTGCTTGAGACTATCCATAGCTTCCTCAACCGCTGCTTGCAGAAAAATATCCATGAGCGAAGCTATCGCCGCAATCACAGAAACGTCCAGAGAAAGGCTCGCGGACTGCGATTAGAAATTTTCATACGAAAGAACGACAACAGATGCCAAAAGTAAGACTAGCGGGAACGGTAAAGGGTGAAAAAGATCCGAACAGACAGAGCCGGGCGAAACTATTGTATCGCCTCTTCAGTAAGGGTTGGGATATTTACAACTCCAACGGGGATCAGCAGATTTCTCTGGGGAATATCGAGAAAAAGATCATCGAGGCTGAAGCGTTCGTTTTTACTCCCGGCGCGACGCTGGAGGATTTGTTTAAAGCCGTTTCGATCTTTGTAGGTTACCAGACCGTCGATAAGAATCTAGAGAACAAGCCGACGGTGCTGCTGAACTCCGACAAGTCGTGGACAGGACTCTACGAACTCCTTTCCCATCTCAATGCAATGGGCACGGTAAAGCAGGATGCCCGTGATTTCCTGCTCGAAGCGGAACAGGTCGAAGAAGTGATCTCCTTGCTGGACAAGGCACGCTCGGCAGGAGTTCCGGATGCTGGACGCGAGAAGACGGGTCAGGTGGCCGGAACTTCATTTGAAACGCCACTGCCTGCAAATCACGCAGGAAACATTTGTGTGTTTTGTTCTGCTTCCATCGAGGACCCGGCTTATCTGAATGACGGATACGAACTTGGGAAACTCTTAGCGGGAAATAACTATGGCTGTGTTTCCGGTGCGGGTAATTCCGGGATCATGGGCGAGGTCGTTCGAGGTTCCGTGGAAGCCGGTGGATGGACAGGAGGCTCGAATGTGCCCCACATCATCGAACTCGAAGGATTACCAGAAGGGCTCTCCACCTTCTGGCTGAAACCGGATATTTACACCCGAATGGAGATTATGATCGAGAACTCGGAAGCATTCGTGATCTTTCCCGGAGGTGCGGGGACCGTGCAGGAAATGCTCGCACTGATGATTTTCAAACACCAGAAGGTCAAAGGCATGGCGGATAAGCCAGTTATCGTCTTCGACCGTATGGATGGAGAAGGACGCCGCTTCTGGTCGCCTCTTATCAAACTCCTCGGTGAATGGTGTTATGACGGTGAATTTGTTGTCGTCGATGAACTCTCAGAAATTATCCCCACAGTTCAGAAGATGGCAGTTAAATAACTTTCTCGCGACATTTGCTATCCATGCTTGTCAGTGGCGTGGATTGGAAAGATACTAAATAGAGATTGAAGGTAGGCATATTACTAAATCCGCAAAAATCCGGAGGTTTGAAGACAATGCTGGCGCTCAGAGAGGCGCTGCAAAAGCGTGGTTGCGAATGCCTGCTTGAGCGAGAGACCGCCGAAATGGCCGGTGAAGAAGGCGGGATCGAGGCGGTGGACTTTTCGCAGCACGTCGATATCGCCGCTGTGCTCGGAGGCGACGGCACAATGATGCACGCAGTTTCCCGCCTCGGTCATTTTGAGAAACCGGTAGCAGGAATCAATATCGGAACCCTCGGGTTCCTGACAACTTGCACGGATGTGGATCTGGATAAGTTCGCAGATGCCGTCGCGGAAAGTCGCTTCACCACAAGCACCCGGATGCTGCTTGAGGCCACGGTGCGTAGAACAAGTGGTGCGGTGGAAACTTTTTTCGCACTCAACGAAGTAGCCCTTGCGCGGGGTGAAACCGGACGCTTGGTGACCCTGAAGGCAATGGTAAACGGTGAGTGGTTGAACCGCTACCGTGCGGACGGCCTCATCGTTGCCACACCCACTGGCTCCACCGCCTATTCGCTTTCTGCAGGAGGGCCACTCATCGCCCCACAGTCGTCTGTGATGGTAATCACTCCGATCTGCCCTCATAGTCTCAGCCAACGTTCGCTCGTCCTTTCTGACGATGTGGAGATCGAGATTTCCCCCGAGCGCGCCGATGATGGGCCTATGCTTTTCACCGTCGATGGCCGGGACACTACCCGCATCGACCCCGGTGACCGAGTGATCGTGAAAAAAGCGAAAAGGACGTTCAATCTCCTCCGACTGGAAGGCACTTCGTTTTACGAGGCACTACGGCAGAAGCTTGGCTGGCAGGGTGTGTGAGTTGGTGATTTCATTCAAGCGGCTGATGAGCTTCGCCCGGAGGGAAAACGCTAGTGCCGCCAATCGCCTTTGTTCCGTTTCGTATTCCCTGCGTCCTTCCGGGGTTTCGATTTTCACAGGGACGATGTCCCATTTCGAAAGATCGTAGGGGCTGGCTCGCATATCGAGGTCGCGTAGTTCGTTTGCGATTCGAAAGGTTTCCAAAAGGAGCGTGGAGCCGATCCACGGCATTGACTTCGCCGCCCACTTGTAGAGATCCATGTTTGCGTGGACACAACCGGGTTGCTCATTCTCGTGCCGGGTTGCCAAGGTCGGCTGGATGCGGTTCAGGGGAAGTGCCTGCTTCGCAAAAAAGCGGAAGGCATCGTGGTGGGTGCAGGTGATCGCGCGAGATTCGATGAGGGCGTCAATTTCTTCCTGCTCCAAGCGAAGGGTAGTAAGCGACGAATGGCGTATCTCCTCTGCTCGGTAAACCATCGCCCATTCGTGGAGACCGTGGCACGCGAAGTTCGGCAAGTGGCGTTGGGTTGCTTCAAGTAGTCCTATGATCCAAGTCAGCCTCCCTACTTCTTTTTCCGTAAGCTTATCAGGATCGGGAAAACACAGGTCTCCTTCCACACGGTAACGCTTCCCCTTGAAACGCTCCGGGAGGGTTTCGAGATCATCAAATGTAAGCGCAATTCCAAGCCCCGGATGCCATTGCTCGATGAGAGAAACGGGGTAGGGGTAGTAATCGAAAAGGAAATCTTCCACCGGATGCGCCTCGCCCCTGTCACGACGCTTCCGGGCGTCTGCAGTGAATATCCGAGCCTCCTGGTAATGGCTTTCGGCCATCCCTTGCCAAGTCTCGAAACCGAGGGTTTCGGTATATGCGGTGGTAAGGTTCATGCGGCTGACGGATAGAAGCAAAAATTTCAACAAGAGGCAAAATATCTCTTGCAATCCACTTCATCCTGAGCGTAGTTTGCCGCGCACGCCGGAAGGCGTTCCAAACTAATCGCGGGATGGAGAAGTCAGGTATCTCGTCAGGCTCATAACCTGAAGATCGTAGGTTCAAATCCTGCTCCCGCAACCAATGAAAGGCGCTAAGTTTAAACGACTTAGCGCCTTTCTCCTTTGGTGGGGTAGATGCTGTGCCTTTCCTGATGAGGAGTCCACACCACCCAATTCAATTCTAACGGTAGAATATAGGCTGAGAGCGCACATGGATTCGCGTTTTTCGGATTACGAAAAAACCGGCGATCCCCATGGTGGGAATCGCCGGCTTGGAAGTGATCGGGGAAATGGCTTAGCGAAGGAAAGCCTCGTGGAGGCCGCCATCGACGGTGATGATCTGGCCGGTGGATTTGCTGAGGCGGTTCGTTACGAAAACGAAGTATGCCTCGGCCTGGTCCGCGGGTGTGATCGGGGATTTCGTGAGGGTGCGGTCCGCATAGAACTCGGCCAGCTTGCTGACGAGGGATTCGGTCTCCTCATCCTCGGTGAACGGGATGTCGTATTTCGCGAGGGAGCCGATGACTCGCTCGCGCGGGAACATGGCGGATCCCTGGACAACGGTCGCGGGTGCGACGGCGTTGACGCGGATGAGCGGTGAGAGCTCGATGGCCAGCTCGCGGACGAGGTGGTTCGCAGCGGCCTTCGAGGTATCGTAGGCGAGGGAACCTTTTTTCGAAACCGCACCGTTGGCAGAGGTGGTGAGAACGAGATTGCATTTGAGGCCTTGCTCTTTCCAGCTCTTGAACGCTTCGTCAGCGACGAGGTAGGAGCCGGTAACATTGATGTTGTAGGTGAGCGCCCACTTGTCATCCGGGATGTGGCCGGTGATGTCGGATGGGACGAAGATGCCGGCGGTGACACAGATGTGATCGAAGCCGCCGTAGGCGAGGGAAACTTGGTCGAGCATTTCACGGATGCTTGCGCGATCCGTGATGTTGCCACCGAGACCAATGGCCGGGCCGCATCCGGAGATGCCGCTGCCTGCGACGCCGATGCCGGAGCCGTATTTGTCGGTGATTTCCTTGGCTGTGGCTTCGGCTGCATCCTTGTTGAGGTCAACGCAAACGAGGTGCGCGCCATCTTTGACCAGGCGGTGTGCGGTTTCCTTGCCGATGCCGGAACCTGCGCCGATGACGATGATCGTCTGGCGGGCGAGTTCCTTTTCAGCGGGCATGCGCTGGAGCTTTGCTTCTTCGAGGAGCCAGTATTCGATGTCGAATGCTTCCTGTTGTGGAAGGGAGATGTAGGTATCGATTGCTTCGGCACCGCGCATCACTTCGACAGCGCAGTTGTAGAATTCTGCGGTGACACGGGATTCGGACTTGTCCTTGCCCCATGAGATCATCCCGAGACCTGGGATGAGAACTACGGTCGGGTTCGGATCGCGCATGGCAGGGGAGTTGTCGTGTTTGCAGGTCTCGTAATACTTGGCGTAGTCCTCGCGGTATTCCACGAGGGCTGCGGTGAGCTTTTGCTTGAGGGCTGCGGCGTCCTCGGACTGCGGATCCCATGCTACGTAAAGTGGCTTGATCTTGGTGCGGAGGAAATGGTCGGGGCAGGAGGTGCCGAGCTCGGCGAGACGTGGTGCGTCTGCGGAGTTTACGAAACGGAGGATTTTCTCGTCGTCCTGGATGGTGCCGATGAAACGCTTTTGCTGGGAAACCTGACCGCGCAGCCAAGGTAGGATGCCGGCGAGGGTGGCGCTGCGCTGTTGTTCAGGGAGGGTCTGGTATTTCTGACCGCCGAATGCAGTGGCATCGCCACCTTTGGCATCGTATTTCTGCTGGATATACTCGGCAGCCTTGTCGATGAGGCGGAGGGTGAGTTCGTAGCATTTCTTGTCATCGTCATCCCATGAGATGAAGCCGTGCTGACCCATCATGATCGCTTGAGTGCTTGGCTTTTCTTTTTCAATCGCTTCCATGGCAAGGCCGAGCTCGAAGCCCGGGCGCATCCAAGGGACGTATTCCATTTCGCCTTCGAAAATCTCCTTGGTCAGCGCCTGGCAATTTTTCGAAGCGGCGATGGCGATGATCGCGTTCGGGTGCATGTGATCCACGTGCTTGCCGGTGAGGAAACTGTGGAGAGGGGTGTCGATGGAGGACGGGCGGGGATTGAGATTGAAGGTGGTGTGGAAATACATTCCGACCATTTCATCTTCGGCAGGGGTCTTGAGGCCGTTGCCAGGCTTGTTCGCATACACCGATTTGAGGCCGATGAGCTTGTTCTGGTAGAGAGAGGAGAAATTCTCACGCTTCGAGGTGCGGAGATCTCCGCCAGATCCTTTAACCCACAGAACTTCAGTTTGTTGACCGGTGAGAGGATCAGTCTCGATGATTTTCGAGGAGGTGTTGCCACCGCCGGTGTTGGTGATCCGTTGATCTGCTCCAAGGATATTTGAACGATAGACAAGACGGCCTACAGCATCAAGACTTGCGGCGTGGGAATCGTCCCAGTAATAAGTTACGTGTTTGTAATCAGGCATTGAGTTGGTTGGTTTGGAGTTGACGAAAAAAGGCAATGTTGCCAAAACGGACAAAGAGCAAGAAGAAAGAAGAACAAGCCAAATGTTAGCAATCGAACGACAACGGAAAATACTGGAAAGTGCCAAAAAACAAGGAGCTGTGAGGACGCAGGAACTTTCCTCAGTGTTGAAGGTAACCGAGGAAACAGTGCGCCGTGACCTCGATATGCTTGCACGGCAGGGACTTCTTCACCGCACTCACGGCGGTGCAACCGAAGTTTCCATGCTGATCCATGAGCTTCCCCAGAGCGAACGCGAAGGCCGGCAGGCCGCCGAGAAGATCGCGATTGCAAAGCTCGCGGTAAAACATGTCCAGCCCAACGAAACTCTATTGTTTGATGCCAGTTCCAGCGCCTTGGAGCTTGTCCGCCATCTCCCCGAGGGGCAGAATCTCAGGATCTTGAGCTACGCCCGTGACGTGATCGAACGGCTGACAATTCGGAACGACCTAGAGCTTGTTTTGCTCGGTGGCACCTACGAGCCGAAGGGACGCCGTTTCGGCGGAATGCTCACGGAAATGGGGATCCGTGCCCTACGGATCGACCGCTTCTTTTTCTCCGGTGGCGGGTTTGATAAGAAAAGGGGAATTGGCGAGCCAAACCCTGAAGAATCCCGCCTAAAAGCCACGATCATGGCACATGCGAACTGGAAATGCGCACTGATCGACCACACAAAACTGGGCAGGGGAACGGATTACTATTTTGTCAGTCCTTCGGAAATCGACGTCTTGGTCTGCGACTCGGGAGGGGCGGATTTTTTCGGTCGCCCAAAAGTAAAAGGGCAGGCTTTCGAAATCCGGAAGCAGTGAGCGGAACCACTGGCTGATGGGAAACGATTGCGTGAGGGGATAGAAGGTCGGAAGATAATTCCGTTTTAATGCTATCCCCTAACCATGAAAAAATCCTTCCGCCTTCTTCTCTCCTTCTTGCTTTTCGCATCGGCCCTTGCAGCTGAGTTCAAACCAAATTTGGTTTTCCTGCTCGTAGATGACCTGGGCTGGGGAGACTTCGGCTGTTACGGCGCGGAGTTTTACGAAACCCCCAACATCGACAGGCTGGCCAGCCAGGGCATGAAGTTTACGAACGCCTATGCTGCCAGCACCGTTTGCTCGCCGAGCCGGGCGGCGATCCTCAGCGGACGCTATCCAGCAAGGTTGCAGCTGACCGATTGGATTGCCGGCCACAAGAAACCGCGTGCGAAGCTTTCGGTTCCGGACTGGAAAATGAAGCTGGATCACGAGCGTATTCTGCTCCCAGAAGCGCTAAAAGAAGCGGGATATGCGACCGGCTTCTTCGGTAAATGGCATCTCATGCCCAATGGTGCGAAAGACATGGATCAACATTTTCCCACCGATCATGGATTTGACATCAATGTGGGCGGCCGCGAGTGGGGTCAGCCAAAGGGGAAGGGGAAATATTTCTCCCCCTTCCAGATGCCGAATCTTGATGACGGCAAACCGGGTGACTTTCTGACTGATAAGCTCACGGATAGGGCAGTTGATTTTATCGAAAATCATGCGAAGGAGAAGCCGTTCCTCCTGTACTTTTCCTACTATACCCTGCACGGCCCGATCATGGCTCCGCCGGAGTTGGTAGAGAAATACAAGAAGAAGGCGGAATCCGATGACAACAAAAACGATGAATTCCTGAACCCTGCGCGTGCGGGGATGGTGGAAAAACTCGACGACAGCGTCGGGCGCATCATCGCGAAACTGGAGGAACTCGGGATCTCCGACAACACGGTGATCATACTCACCGGTGACAACGGTGGCGATTACGATGAAACCACGGGCGGCCTGCGCGCCTATAAAGGCTTTTCCCACGAGGGAGCTGTTAGGGAGCCTTGCGTCGTCAAATGGCCGGGTAAAATCAAGGCGGGAAGCACCTGCGGAGAACCGGTTATTGGAATGGATTTCTATCCCACGCTGCTGGAGATTGCGCAGCTTCCCGCGCGCCCAGAAGAGCACAAGGACGGAGTCAGTATGGTTCCGCTCTTCACCGGCGAAAAAACCGAACTGGAACGCGACACCCTCTACTGGCACTACCCGCATTACCACCGGACCAAGCCTTACGGCGCGATCCGCGACGGGGACATGAAACTTATCGAATTTTTCGAAGACGGAAAACTGGAACTATACGACCTCTCCAATGATCCGAATGAAGCCGATAACCTGTCTTCATCAAAACCGGAAATCGCCAAGGCACTTCTCGAAAAACTCCGCACCTGGCGCAAGTCGGTCGACGCGCAGATGATGACGAAAAATCCGAACGATGACCCGACTGCAGGCAAAAAGAACAACCGGAAAAAGAAGCCGAAGAAATAGCTTAGGGAATAACTCGCGATTCTGTTCCGATCACGCGCCAAGCAGCACTTCGGTGTCTCCCGCTCTCAGTTGTTTCACAAATTCTGAATCCGCCGCCTTGTCTGTAATTAGGCATTTTTTGATTGAGGTTCAGAGGGGTTGTTATTTTTTGGAATCTTTAACGAACTCCTTCTGAGCACGCTTTTTTTGCTCTTGGGAAATATCGTGTAGCGTCAGGCTTTTGTCGAACTCCAGCGAATACGTGTATCGCAGGGCGGTCGATTTATCGAGGGAGCCGGGTGGAACATCCATATCCCACCGGAGAATACCTTTGGGTTTCTCGTAGCGTAGGTAGTCGGCGTTTGAGCTGAGGGTGTGGCTGGTTTCTCCGATGGAAACTCTAAGCTTCGCGGTATCCTCCATGAACGGCATGCGCTCGCGGATACGCAGTTTTACCGGCTCCTGTTTGAAATTATCCACCGTGATTTCTGCGGTGATGGCTAGCTGCCTGTTTCCGCCCTGAACGTCCTCGCGGCGATCTACGAGCGAGCGACGCGCCTTAACCTGGCCGTCAACTCCGAAGCCTAGGGTGAAGGTGCGACCCCTAGCGATGCTGGGAATATCCGTGCGTCCCTTGAATTCACCATCGAGGAAAATGTTCACCTGGCCACCTAGCAAATCGCGGGAGGTGGCGTTGGCAAGCTCCGCCTCGCGGAATACCGAAGTGGTAAGGATGGGCACGGCGACGTGGTAGAATTTCGCCGGGGACTGGTGTTGCAGCACAGGCACCATCTGTGCGTCGCGGCGACTTACGAGGGTTACCGGAGTAGCCAGTTCATAGCGGATGCTGAGATCCTCCTCTCCGCCCTGATCCATCAGGCGCAGTTCGCTGAGGCGCTCGGAAAGCTCGATGAGTTGCACGCTGGCGGCGGAATCGTTGGCCAGGAAATTCTGACTCGCGGTCTCGTCCATGGTCTTTCCACGGTATTGGGATTTGATCGCGTTGTTGCGCTTGGCCACAGCACTTTTGTAGGAAGCCGCGTTTGCGTCCGACGCCTGGTTGGTCGCGCCACTGGAGACTCCCACGTAGAGCGGGGCAAGCCGTGGATTGTATGCACTCGTTTTCGGGGAGGCGGTGGAGAGGGCGATTCTTGCCTCGTTCCAATCTTCCCCGCTGACTTGGTGGATGAGCGCGTTGAACTCGATCTCCACGCCGCTGGTCTTGGTGTCGCCACGGACATTATAGACAGGAGACCAACCGCAATCGCCGACAAAGTAATTCAGATTGATGCTGGCAGCTCCGACCTCCGGTTTGTCGAGATAGACCACCGCATCATAGGTTACGGGTGGGCCAGTGGCGAGTTTTGCCTGCTCCTTCTTGAAGTCCGACAGCATCTTCGAGTCCGCCTTAATTTCCAGGTCAAGTTTCAGGATCTCTTGGGACGCTTTTTCATACTCGCGAAAATGCATCTGGGTTACTGCCTCGATTTCCTTGGACTGGATCACGCCATGGGTCATTTCCTGACTTGCTGCCGGGGCAACGAAACGTTGGAGGTCTTTCAGGAAACCCTGGCGGATACGGCGCAGGGCGATCTCGTTGTTCGCAGTGGCCATCTTGATTTCCAGATCGGCAATCCCGCTGGCAACTTCCCCAGCACGACCTTTGAGTTTTGCGGCTTCCGCAGGCGGCCTGCTTCGGCACGCAACGGAACGGACGGTGGCTCCCTTTACCTTGTCCGCATGCACGGAGGATGGATCGGTGGCGGAGGGAAGGGGGCCGATGACGATTTCGAAAGCTCCGGTCTTGTCAGCCGGAATATCGACTAAGCGGGAAACCACGGCGGTTCCTTGGTAGAGGGTGATATCGCTGATCTTCCCGGTCAGCGGGGCCGGCTCGGCTGGTGCGGCAGGAGGCTCTGCCTCCTGTGCGATAGCGAAGGAGGCAATTACCCCGAACGCAATCACCGTCATGGGCTTGCTTGTTTTTCTCCGGAAAATTGTCTTCTTCGGTTGCGGGGTATGCACGAATGGAACTGTAAACATTGATAGAAAGATGATTTTCGGGATGGCCTCTGGCAAGAAGCAAGCTTGCCGTTTCAAAGTTTTTACATAGGCCGCAGAGCCCTATCTGCAGATACGGATCGAAATAGTGCGCGCGGCAGGCTTCGAGCCTGCGGGCGATTCTTTGCAATGTGCTAATGATGAATTAGTTAGTGATCCTGATGTGGATACGTGTATACAAATACACGCACAGATTTCTGACGGTGATCGTCGGTTACTGTCTCAAGTGGTCGAATCTTGGCCTCGGCTGAGTCCGTCTCTCAAGCTGGCTGTGCTCGCCATTGTGGCGCAGGTGAGCGGGCGGGAAAATCTCTGTAGAGACTTTCTAGCGGAAAAGGGCTGATAGGGCGCTTCTGATGACTCAGTCGATCCACATTGCCGATACTCTCGAAGGCTTCGGGGTGCAGGCGTATGGCGACTCCAAGCTGTCCATGGTGGCAATTCCTCTTTACCGACGCGAGACGGATTCAGATGGCAAGAGAGGCTTGCAAATACGTCGTGAACCCCGGGGATTTGCAGGAACTCAACGGGAGTGGAGTCAAGGAGCGGATGTAACTGAAAGTGGTGGGTGCTCAGGTTGTCATTTTTTGAAAAGGCTCAGAAAATCTTCATTTTTTTCGTGTGACGCAGCACTAGAACCAAAATATCAAAATCTTCATACGTCCTTTCTGTTTTGCGGAGTGGTATTATGACCCCAAGCCTAGCGTATCGGTGGGCCGATGATCGGGGAGGTATTTACCCGGCGTCCTGCATTTTCTTTTGATAGAATGCTAGGGACCGAGACGTATGCTCATCTTCTATATGGTTCGGCGTAAAACTTTTCCAGATTCTTGCTGCCGCGGCAGCATTGCTGGCAATGGGGCGTCGGGGGAGGAGGTCTCGTTCAATCACGAAGTCCGGTTCATCTTGTCAGATCAACCCCCTGTTCCCCGCCCTCCGATCCGTGCCGACGGCGGGATCCGCTTCGAGTTCGCCCCCGGCACCGTCATCCCCGCCAATGGAGCCGCAACCTCGAGTAGTTAGACAAGCAGCAATAATCTGTCCGAAATACACCAAAAAATGTCCGACTCAGCCAATACTCTCTGGCGCATTCAATTTAGTCTTAACTCAATGAGCTAGGAAATCGGCTCTCCGATCTCCTCCGCAACGCCCTCAGGGACACCCCGCAAAAAGCAAATTTCTAGCAACAATATGAATATGAACGATCGACGACTGGTCTTGATGGTGGCTCTTCTGGGCTTGGCTCCCGTTGGGGCGATTGCGGACGAATATGAATACTATCGAGGCGCCCAGTTCCCCGGCAAGGGGCTGCGCGAAGATGTCGAGCTTCGCAAGGTGCTTAGCGAAGGTGGGAAGCCCACCGAATACCAGCGGCGCGAAGTGGAGTTCTTTCCGCGCAAGGGTGTGGACGAGATCGCGGTGGTCGCCGGGATGATCAAGCGCGACTGGACGCTCACCGACCTGGGCAAATCGTTTACCCCCAAGACCTTCCTTAAAGGCGACAAGCTCACTGCGCACTTGATCGGGTTCCGTGGGATCGGAACCAAGCACGACGCCGTCCCCGGCAAGCAGCCCTACCCGCCGGCGGTGGTGTTGCGGCTCCCCGACGGCAGCAAGCGCGCCTATACGGGTAAGAGCTTCTCCGACGCGGACATCAAAGTGCTCATGCCCCTTTTCAATCAGGAAATGGCGCGGATTCGCAACTCAGCGATCAAGGTCGACTATAAAGTCCCTAGCTCATTCGGGGCCAGATTCCCTGATATCGCCAAACCCGGCGAGCCGGGGACCATGCTCATGACGACCGATCACATCGCCTGGGGTGCCGGAAGCCAAAACCCTAAAAGCCCGTTCATCGGAGAGACCCCGGAAGCGGGCGAGGCCTACCGTTCGTTCTTGCGTGAGTGGATGGAGAATATGTGGACGCTCTACGAATACTCCGGCGACCTGATGCCCTATTGGGATCGTCCGGTGCAGTACAAGTACACCGTCAAAGTGGGCGGGACCAAGCGTGACGGGCATGAATCCGTTCGCGGGGGCGCCGGTGGCTCATACGGTAGTTGCGTAGCTTCGGATGCCAACGTTGGAATCATCAGCCACGAATATGGGCACGGGATACGGCCCAACGGGCTCCCCATGGGCGGTGGCGAAGCCGGTGCCGACTACTCGAGTGTGTTCTGTTACCCCGGCCCGCGGGGCAGTCATCACACGGTGAGTCCCTACCGTAATGTATTCAACGGATTCAGCGGCTACGGATATGTCACCTTCTGGACCCTGGCGGGCGATGATCCGAATCACGGCTACGGTTGGTTTAACGCCATCCCCCTCGGGCATGACGAAGGCAATCCGCTGGTCTCCATCGCGCGAATGCTCGAACAACGCGGGATCGCCAAGAACGGAATCCGTGGATTGGGCGACCTGTTCGGAGAATATGCCGCGCGCATGAGCCACTTTGATCTCGAACTGCAAGGCGCCTACCGGAAACAGATCTACGCCCCCGCGCGGCAATGGCTGGAACCGGTTGACCTGAAAGAGAATATCTGGCGCGTTCCGATGGGCAACGCTCCGGAGCCCTTCGGCATGAACGTGGTGCGGATTGTTCCGGAAAAAGGCGCCAACAAGATCAGCATCAATTTTCTCGGCTATCACGATCCGAAGACCTTCGCCGATTGGCGATTCTGCCTCAGCCGGGTGAAAGCCGACGGAACGCTCGCCTACTCCCGGATGATCAACAAGGGCCAGCTGGAAATGGACATCGAACCCGATGATGCGTCGATCTGGATGACGGTGGCCGCCACCCCGACGGCGGTATTTCATGCTGGCAAGGCGGGAGAAGGAAAACGCGTCGGGCCGCATGGCAGAGAAGGAATGGACGGCGTTTTCGCCTCCGGACTCCATGCCTACCGCTATCCGTGGAAAGCGCAATTTCTGCACTGCACGCCCGGCTCGCTCGCTCACTTCAAAGATGAATACGGCAAAGACAATGCGTTTAACAAGAGCACCTACGCCCCGCCGCACCCCAGCACTACGGCACCGAACGCTCCTGCCGGCGGGAAATTCCATGGCAACGGTGGCGGATGGGTCGCCGACTCCGCCCACGTGGACGCATCGGCCTACGTCGGCAAGAATGCGATGGTTCTGGGCAATGCCAAAGTGTTGGGCAATGCCAGCATCGAAGACTTCGCCATCGTCAAAGACAAGGCCGTGGTCAAGGACAACGCGAAGATCTCCGGAGGTGCCGTCATCAACGGTGGCGTGTACGACAACTACGACCGAACCTGGGTCAATTATCCGGTCATCGGAGGCCAGGTCAAAAAGCATAAGCAACCGATCGCTCGGGAAGTCCCTGCACGCGGCGAATCCCCTGAGCTCCACCCCGAATCCCTGCTGGTGAACTACGCCATGGAGGCGCCGAACAACGTCCTCCTTGAGGACTTCTATCGGACCATCAGCACCACCGGGTATGCCAAGATGCAGGAGCCCAACTACAACGGGTACCTTACTGGACAGCCCGAGCACTTCGCGCTTGGCGACCGGCTCGGATTCCGATTCAACGGGAAAGACCAGTGGGCGGA
>TARA_B110000037_G_scaffold74408_1_pt1 | contig 14052 bp, 12 predicted proteins | sample TARA_B110000037 | Tara Oceans TARA_B110000037 (sample SAMEA4397196) | marine metagenome | biome: Polar Biome; feature: [MIX] marine epipelagic wind mixed layer (ENVO:01000061); material: water (ENVO:00002006), including particulate matter (ENVO:01000060) such as... | depth 10-100 m
TAGTAGAAGTTGGATATGTTACGAATCCAAAAGAAGGCGCTAATTTAAAGTCTACTGTTTTTAAAGATAAAATAGTTAACGCCATATACAGAGCGTTTTCAAAATACAAGAGTGAAATTAATGCAAAATCTGCGTTATCTAATGTTAATAAAACTGTTATTGAACCAATAGAACCCTTAGCTACAAACAAAATATTTGACGGTCAGGTTGTGTTTAAAGTACAAGTATCATCATTGCCACATAAAATTGAGCTAACATCAAAAAACTTTAAAGGACTGGAAGGAGTAACAGTTTTTAAAACAAACGTTGGTTATAAGTATTTGTATGGCAACGAAACCGAGTTTGAAAAAGCTGTAAAATTGCAACGAAAGGTTAGAGAATCGGCATATAAAGATGCCTTTATTGTTGCCTTTTATAATGAAAAGAAAATAGCTATAAACGAAGCATTTAAAATAATTGAATCAAAAGCAAGCAATTGAAATATAAGAAAGAGTATGTTGTTGGATTTGTTGTATTGATCTCTTTGGGGCTTTTATATTTTGGGTTTAACTACCTAAAAGGCTGGGATGTTTTTTCTGATAAAAAACAATACTATGCTGTTTATCCTCGAATTGATGGATTGGCAATTGATAACCCTGTTCAAATAAATGGATTTAGAATAGGAAGAGTAAATTTTACCGATCTTCACCCAACTAATATGGGTCAGATTCTGGTTGGATTCGAAATCACAGAAGAAAAAATTGTAATTCCAAGTGACTCAAGAGCGATGATTTCATCGGTTGATATACTTGGGTCTAAAGCAATAGTTATACAAATGGGTGATTCGCCCGATCCTATTCAAATAGGCGATACGCTGACTTCTGAAATAGAAGAAGATTTAAAGTCGGCAGTAGATAGAAGAATTCAACCTCTAGAGAAAAAAACAAAAGAATTGATTTCAAGTATTGATTCAGCAGTAACGATTGTTCAAGCAATTTTAAATAAAGATGCAAGAGAAAGTTTGAGTCAAAGTTTTTATTCAGTTAAAAGAGCTTTGCGTAGCCTTGAAAATACTGCTTTTCAGTTCAATCAATTGGTGAGCTCTGAACGTGAAAAAGTTGAACGCATATTTAGTAACGTTGAGCATATTTCATCTAATATGAGGCAAAATAACAGTAAGTTTAATAATATAATCTCTAATTTATCAGATGTTACCGATTCATTAGCCGAGTCAAACATTACATCTACCATAAATAATGCAAACAAGGCTATAAGAGATATTTCTGTTGTAATTGAAAAAATCAACAACGGTGAAGGATCTATGGGTATGTTAATAAACAACGACTCACTATATCTAAATCTTGAACAAGCAACTCTTGAGCTTGATAAGCTACTCGAGGATATTAGAGTTAACCCAAAGCGATATGTTCATTTTTCTATCTTTGGACGTAAGGATAAAAACAAACCGGAATCAAAAGATAGATAGCTTTTATGGGAATTAGTAATTTAATTTTTCTGTTACTGCTGATAGTTACAGTAGTGTTATTTGTACAAAGAGTAAAGTTTATTAGGGGCAATATATTACTTGGAAAACCTTTAGATCTTTCTGATAATCCATCAGCTCGATGGAAAAAAATGTTTCGTGTAGCGATGGGTCAATCGAAAATGACTGTCCGTCCAATTTCAGGTCTACTCCACATTTTTGTTTATTTAGGATTTGTGATTATTAACTTGGAAATGCTAGAAATAGTTCTGGACGGGCTACTTGGAACGCACCGATTATTTTCACAAATGATAGGCGGTTATTATAAAAGCTTCATAAATGTATTCGAAACTTTAGCATTGCTTGTCTTTGTTTCTTGTTTGGTTTTTCTTGTTAGAAGGAATGTAATTAAATTAAAACGTTTCTGGAGCAAAGAAATGACCTCATGGCCACGTTCTGATGCCAATATTATTCTAATTGTAGAATGTTTTTTAATGGCTGCATTTCTAACCATGAATGCCGCTGATGGGGCACTTCAAATGGCCAATGTTGAGGATTTAGGAAAGTTTATGCTGGAGCATTATTCAGGAGTAGAAATGGCAGGGTCAGGTTTTTTAATTAGTTCATTTATTGCCCCTATTTTGCCTACTGATTTTGAGTCATTGGCATTAATTGAACGTATTTGTTGGTGGTTTCACATTTCTGGTGTTTTGGCATTTCTAGTTTATGTAACTTATTCGAAACATCTTCATATATTTCTAGCATTTCCTAATACATACTATTCAAAGCTTCAGCCAAAAGGGCAATTAAATAATTTAGCATCAGTAAAGAAAGAAGTTGAATTAATGATGAATCCTTCTGCTGATCCTTACGCTACACCTCCGCCATCTGAATTAGAGGACGAGTTGCCAAGTTTTGGAGCAAAAGAAGTAACCGACTTATCTTGGAAACAACTGATGGATTCATACAGTTGTACAGAATGTGGTAGGTGCACTTCTGTTTGTCCTGCTAACTTAACTGGTAAAATATTATCACCGCGTAAAGTTATGATGGATACTAGGGATAGGCTTGAAGAATATTCTGCAGGAAAATCTACCAATGGAAGGGATTTTGATGATGGAAAAAAATTATTAGGTGATTATATAACATCTGAAGAGCTTTGGGCCTGTACTAGCTGCAACGCATGTACTGATGCCTGCCCTATACTTATTGATCCGTTATCAATTATTGTTGATTTAAGACGTAGTTTGGTTATGGAAGATAGCGCTGCGCCGACAGAGCTGAACGGAATGTTTTCGAATATTGAGAACAATGGAGCGCCGTGGCAGTTTGCTCAAGCTGATAGATTAAACTGGAAAGACGAATAATAATGGCTGATTTACAGATTAGAACAATGGCCGATATGATCGCGGTGGGAGATAAACCTGAAGTTTTGTTTTGGGTTGGATGTGCAGGAAGTTTTGATGATCGAGCAAAAAAAATAACGAAAGCTTTTTCTAAAATATTGAATAAAGCAAATGTGAAATTTGCTGTGCTAGGAACAGAGGAAGGATGCACCGGCGATCCAGCCAAAAGATCGGGTAATGAGTTTTTGTTTCAAATGCAGGCGATCATGAATATTCAGGTAATGAATGCTTATGAAGTGACCAAAATTGTAACTACTTGTCCCCATTGTTTCAATACGCTAAAAAATGAATATCCTGAATTAGGAGGTAATTACGAAGTAATGCATCATACTCAATTTATTCAAACATTACTGAGTGAAAAAAAGATAAGTATTGAAGGTGGTATTTTTAAAGGTAAGAAAATAACGTTTCATGATCCCTGTTATTTAGGAAGAGCAAATGATGTTTATGAAGCGCCTAGAGAAATACTTGAAAAGCTAGATGCCGAGTTAATAGAAATGAAACGATGCAAGGCAAAAGGTCTTTGCTGCGGAGCAGGTGGTGGTCAGATGTTTAAAGAAGCTGAAAAAGGGAATAAAGAAGTGAACATTGAACGAACCGAAGAGGCCTTAGGAACAGATGCTGAAATTATTGCAGTAGGTTGCCCATTTTGTAACACCATGCTAACCGATGGCGTTAAAAGCTTTAATAAAGAAAAAGAAGTCCGAGTTTATGATTTGGCCGAATTGGTTGAACAAGCAGCAGAATTATAATGAATTACAACGACAGGTATAATATTGAGAACTTAGCAGATTCAAGTAAAGTTTGGATTTATCAAGCTGACCGAACAATATCGCAAAATGAAATAAATTTAATAAGTGAAGCGCTTAAAACTTTCATAGACCAATGGCAAGCACATGGGCAAGATCTTTTTGCAGGATATGCAGTGTTGTACAATAGGTTTTTGGTGATAGCTGTTGACGAAAGAAAGGCAACAGCATCTGGATGCAGTATTGATAGTTCAGTAGGTGCCATCAGAAAGTTAGGATCGCAACTTAACGTTGACTTTTTTAATAGATTAAATCTTGGGTATTTAGATACAAATCAAAGCATCCATTTTATGTCGATGGCTGAATTTCAAGACTCAATTTTAAATGGAAATATAACCAAGGATACTTTAGTTTTTAATTCCTTAACTCCAAATCTTGGTGAATTCATGAATCATTTTGTAAGTAAATTACAAGATAGTTGGCATTCAAGAATGTTGGTATAAAACTACCAAACAAAAACGTCTTTAGGCTTTTTTGGTTGCTCAGTAACTCGCCATTTAAAACCGTCGAGTTTTAATGTTTTTTCATCTACTTGGTCTAATGGAGTGAGCTTAGCAGCGGGATTTCTGTAAAATTTTATTTTCTTTATTTCATTGCTATCCAATAAAATAATTAGGTCGTCTGCTGAGGCTTGATTAACGCCAATTTCGGCTCCACTTTCCTCGGTAGCATAATAAATGGTTTTGCCATTTTCAAATACATTAATCGTTTTTAGTTTTCCATCATCAAAATAATTCATCATATTTTTTCCACTTATCTGGTTAAAATGGGTTGGTTTCGATTCGTAAACAATAAATGATTTTCTGTTTAGCTCAAGCCATTGTAATTTGCCGTCATAATGTTTTATTTGAATGTGCTCTGCCGTTAATTGATTTCCATCAGCCCAAATTACAGGGTCACCAAACATTTTAATCAAACTATCCGATTCAGAAAATACAATTGAGTCGCATTTTCCTGCTAGGCCTTGTTTGTATAATTTTACATGGCTGTAAGCGCGGATAAGGCGATGGTGTAACGAATCAAATTCACTAAATAAGGTATCACCATGCAGAAACAACGAGTCGCTATCAAATTGCTGAACTAAAAGTGCGTTTCCTGTTACCATTGAGGTGCTGTCTTTGGAATTGTTTTCAGCATAGTCTCCAAACACAGAAATATTTTCAGTGGTGTCAGTAATTTCAACGTGACCAAACATAAAGCCCAAATTAAATTCGGTTAGAAACCTTATTGAATCCGCTTTCAGGATTTGCGATTCATTGGTAATTACTGCGTTTTTAATAAACTCGGAAACGCCGTTGTTTTTGTCGTACCAGCCTTTTTCACAATATATTGTTGAGCTATCACTGATAATGGTTGTTGGGCCGTAAAAATAGCTGATGTTGCTTTCATTGTTTTGATGTAAAGTATCAGAGTAGATGGTGTATTCGTCTGTAACTAAAACCACGTTTTTTTGAAAATGAAACAATTTAGATTGAGGAAAATATTTGCCCTTTTCAGACTTTAACTCCATGTTTTCTTCCTTATTCACAATAGTGCCACCATTGTAATAATACGCAAGTTGGTTGTTGCGGTCATAGTCAAGATTTTTAGTGGTCAAGACCATGTTCTTGTCTACCATTACTATGTTACCAGTAAATTTGGCGAATTTCTTATTGCCATCGTAGTCTAAATGGTCACCGGTCAGGTTTAAACTATCACCTTCTACAATTCTTACATGATTGAACGCCTGAAAGCTATTAGTTTCGCTGTAAAAGTATGCACTGTCACAGTACATGAACGTTTCATCTTGTTTAAAAGCAACATTTCCGATGAGTCTTTTGGCTGTAATTCCGTTTGAAGTATCGTAAATTAAATCATCGGCATGTATTATCTCTAGCTTGGTATCGCCTTGAGCAAAACCAGTTGCTGCCCATAAAAACGCAAGAGAGGTAACAATTTTAGATAATTGACTTATAGATGGCATTCGCGATTTAACGCATATTGATTTAATTTATTCTATTATATTCTTTCAATGGTTTGCTCCCTATCAGGCCCCACAGAAACAATGACAATAGGAATTTGCAGTTCATTTTCCAAATATTCAATATAGTTCGTTAATTCAACTGGCAATTCATTTACCGAATGCATGCCAGTAAGATCAATTTTCCAACTTGGAAACTCTTTGTATACAGGATCAATGTTTGCGTTAATATCAAAAGGAAGTTCTTCAACTATATCACCGTTGATGTTGTAATGAGTACAAACTTTAATAGTGTCAACAGCAGACAAAACATCTGCCTTCATCATAATTAGTTTGGTAACGCCATTAAGCATTACGGCATATTTTAACGCAGGTAAATCTACCCATCCGCATCTACGAGGGCGACCAGTTGTTGCGCCAAATTCGTTACCAACTTTTCCTAATATTTCTCCATCATTGTCAAACAACTCGGTAGGAAAAGGCCCGCTACCAACTCTGGTGCAATAAGCTTTAAATATACCGAATACTTCACCAATTTTATTTGGTGCAATTCCTAACCCAGTGCATGCACCAGCAGAAATTGTGTTCGATGAAGTTACAAAAGGGTAAGAGCCGAAATCAATATCTAAAAGAGAGCCTTGTGCTCCTTCAGCAAGAATCGGATGTTCTTTTTCGAGTTCAGCAGAAAGGAAATATTCACTGTTAACTATGGTTAGAGAACGCAATAATTCAATACCTTTCATCCAGGTGGTTTCCATTTCTCCTAAACCTTCAACAACAAAACCATCGAATTTTGAAAGCATTTGGAGATGCTTTTCTTTCAGTTTTGAATAGGTTTCGTTAAAATTTGCCGTTTCAATATCACCAACACGCAAACCGTTTCGTCCGGTTTTATCCATATAGGTAGGGCCAATTCCTTTTAATGTCGAACCAATTTTGTCTTTACCTTTAGCTGCCTCTGAAGCGGCATCGAGCATTCTATGAGTAGGTAATATTAAATGAGCTTTTCGCGATACGACTAAACGATCTTTATAAGGAACGTTTAGTTTTGCTAATGCATCCAATTCTTTTTGTAAAATAATAGGATCTATAACTACACCATTGCCAATTACATTTACGGCATTATCTCTAAAAATACCAGAAGGAATAGTATGCAAAACATGTTTATGTTCCTTGAATTTTAATGTGTGACCTGCGTTTGGGCCACCCTGAAACCTAGCTATTACTTTATAGTTAGGTGTTAAAACATCTACAATTTTACCTTTACCTTCGTCTCCCCATTGTAATCCTAATAAAACATCAACCTTCATTAATACTTAAGTATTTAGTGTTTTTAATTGTTATTTGGTGCTAAACATGTACTGCTACATTTACCGTAAAAGTTCAATGAATGATGATTTATTTTGACACCTAAATGTTCCTCCAAAGTTGCTTTAATATTCTCAACCCTAGGGTCACAGAATTCAATAACTTTTCCACAATTAGTGCAAATAATGTGGTCGTGTTGTTGAAAACCATGCGATTTTTCGTATTGAGATATTTTATTTCTGAATTGATGCTTTCTGATTAGGCTGCAGGCAATCAATAGATCAATTGTATTGTACAACGTCGCCCTTGAAACTCGATACTTTTTATTCTTCATTTTTGTGTAGAGTGATTCTACATCGAAATGCTCATTAATTGAATAGATTTCTTCCAAAATAGCAAAACGTTCAGGTGTTTTTCGATGCCCATTTTGCTGAAGGAAAGCTGAAAATATCTTTTTTACTTCTTCTCGACTATTCAAGATGATAAATTTAAAATCAAGTAAAGATAGTTTTAATTAAGGTAAACTAGAAGTGTCTATTCTGCTAACTGCCAACACACCATCTACTTTTTTTAATTTCTTTACGAGCGAATCTAAATGAGAAGTATCGTTGACAAAAGCCATTATTTTGCCTTCAAATATTCCATCATCAGTATCAAAAGAAATTGACCGCATATTAACATTTAATTCGGCAGATATTATTTTGGTGATGTTGTTTATAATTCCCAACCTATCAATTCCTTTAAAATGAATACCAACTAAAAAGGCAATGGACTCTGAGTTGGTCCATTTCGCTTGAACGATGCGGTAGGCAAAATTGCTCATCATTTCAATAGCGTTCGGGCATTTGGTTCTGTGAATTTTTAAGCCTTCATGTTTCGTAATAAAACCAAAAACATCATCTCCGGGTATTGGGTTACAACAAGATGACAGTTTGTAATCAACACCATGAAAATCGCCTCCTAAAATTTGTAAACCTACTTTACCACTACTAGTGGTAATTTCTTTTTTCTCTTTTCCTTTGGTCGGCTTTTTTCTAGGATGATATATAATGTTTGGTCCTTCTCTTTTAAGTTTTTTAATTTGGCTTAAATCGATTTTCTTAAGCCCTATATTGTACATCAAATCAAGTTCACTTTTTAATTTATAAAAAGTGAATAGTTTCATCAAATTGTGTTGATTCACATGAAAGTTCAAACTTGAAAGTTTTCTTTCAAGAATCCCTTTCCCAAGCGATGCAACTTTCTTTTTATCTTCTTTAAGGGCTGACTTAATGCTTGATTTAGCCTTTCCCGTTAAAACAAATTTTAACCAGTCTTCTTTTGGTTTTTGCTTTTTAGAGGTTATTATTTCAACTTGATCTCCACTTTTAAGTTGGTGACTTAACGGAACTAGTTTGTAATTAACCTTTGCGCCAATACAATTAGAACCAACTTGCGAATGAATTTCGTACGCAAAATCTAAGGATGTTGCATTGGTCGGTAACGTTTTTAATTCGCCCTTTGGGGTAAATACAAAAATTTCATCAGAAAATAAGTTCATTTTGAAATCATCCATGAAATCAAGAGCATCCGGATTCGGGTTCTCAAGCATTTCACTTATTCGTTCAATCCATAAATCTAGATTACCTGCATCACTTTGGTTGGTTTTGTAGCGCCAATGAGCGGCAAATCCCTTTTCTGCAATCTCATTCATACGGTTGCTTCGAATTTGAACTTCAACCCATTTACCAGATGGACTCATTACTGTAGTGTGTAAAGATTCATAACCATTTGCTTTTGGAATAGATATCCAATCGCGCAATCGATCAGGGTTTGGTCTGTAGAAATCTGTTACAATCGAGTAAACCTTCCAACTATCCGCTTTTTCATTTTCAGAACCCGAATCTAAGATAATGCGAATGGCGAAAATGTCATAAACCTCTTCAAAAGGAACTCCTTTTGTTTCCATTTTATTCCAAATGGAGTAAATTGATTTAGGACGGCCTTTAATGTTTAATTTGAAATTTTGTTTTGCTAATTCTCTTTTTATCGGATGTATAAAACGGCTAATAAATCTGGTTCGAACGGCTTGCGTTTTTTTAAGTTTAGTACTTATAAATTCGTATTCTTCAGGGTGAGTGTACTTTAAACATAAATCCTCTAACTCCGTTTTTATATTATACAATCCTAACCGATGCGCTAAAGGTGCGTACAGATATAATGTTTCAGAAGCTATTTTTAACTGCTTATCTCGACGCATCGAACCTAAAGTTCGCATGTTGTGCAACCTATCAGCAAGTTTTATCAGAATAACCCTTACATCGTCACTTAAAGTGAGAAGCATTTTCCTGAAATTTTCAGCTTGTATTGATTCAGAAGGATCAAAATATACACCGGATATTTTAGTTAATCCGTCGATAATTTTTGACACTTTAGGATTAAAGAGCCTGGTTATATCTTCAAGCGTTATTTCGGTATCTTCAACAGTATCATGTAATAAAGCACAAACAATTGCTGTGGTGCCAAGTCCAATTTCTTCGGTAGCAATTTTAGCTACAGCCAGAGGATGATAGATGTATGGTTCGCCAGATTTACGACGCATATTTATATGCGCGTCGAGGGCAACGTTAAAAGCCTTCCTTATATCGGCTCGGTCTTCTTTAGATTTTGATAACCGAGCAACGCGAAGTAAGCTACGGTAGTAGTTTAAAATTTCTTTTTTTTCTTTTTCTAACTCGGCTCCTGTCATGCTTTATTTAGCTGGTAACACTTTTGTTGATACCTCTCCAAAACCAATTCTTACTTCTCCGTTATCGCAATGAGCACGCATAATTACTGTATCATGATCTTTTATGAACTTACGTTCTTCACCATCATTTAGCAATACAGGGTTTTTGCCCTGCCATGATAGTTCAAGCATTGAACCATACGAATCTTTTGTTGGTCCACTGATAGTGCCTGAAGCCATCATATCGCCAACATTTACGTTACAACCATTAACTGTATGATGAGCAAGTTGCTGGGCCATGCTCCAATACATGTATTTGAAATTAGACAAAGAAACTCTAGACTCTGTTTTGTTTTCTGGTTTTATGATTGCTTCCAAATTAATATCAAAACTGGCTTTGTTTGATTTTGGTTTTAAATAGGGAAGAGGCTCGTGCACCTGTTCTGGTGATTCACATCTGTAAGGTTCCAGAGCATCCAATGTTACAATCCAAGGTGAAATACAGGAAGCGAAATTTTTGGCCAAAAAGGGGCCTAATGGTATGTATTCCCATTTTTGAATGTCTCTTGCTGACCAATCGTTGAACACAACCATACCGAATATATAGTCTTCTGCTTCATCAATTGATATTGTGTCGCCCATGTCTTTGCCTTGATGCGTAATAAAACCCATTTCCAGTTCAAAGTCTAATAATCTACAAGGACCATAAACCGGTGGTTCTTCTGGATTTGGTCTTTGTTGGCCTTTCGGACGATAAATTTCTTGTCCTGAAGTAATTATCGAGGAAGCTCTACCGTGGTAACCAACAGGCAGATGAAGCCAGTTAGGAAAAAGAGCATTGTTTGGATCGCGAAACATAGTTCCAACATTGGTAGCATGTTCACGGCTTGAATAAAAATCAGTGTAATCACCAATTTTTACTGGCATCAGCATAGTAACTTCTGATTGAAGAATCAAAACTCTAACTAATAGAGTGTTATTTTTTTGAAGTTCTTGGTTTATCACATCAAACAATTCCGCTATTCTATTTCTTACGTTTCGAGTAGTTTCTTTGCCTAAAGCTACAAAATCGTTTAAAGTTTCTTTGTTGAAAATACCTTCAGGAAGATTTTCCAATAAACCAGCTTTCTGTAATTCATTTAAATCGATTACATACTTACCTAAAGCAACTCCACATCGGCTGTTGTCCTTGTGCGAAAAAGCTCCAAAAGGGAGGTTTTGAATAGGGAAATCACTGTTGGGTTCTATATCAACAAATGATTTTCTATTTGGGTTATTTGCTTCGATCATATCGTTGTGCTTTAGTATGAAAATAGAGGTAAATTAGACATTAATTCGTTAATATCAGTCCTTACTTTGTTGATTATTACTTCGTCATCATGATTCATAATAACCTGATCAATCCAATCAACTATTTGCGGAATATGATTTTCTTTGATTCCTCTTGTTGTTATTGCAGAAGTACCAACTCTAATTCCTGAAGTTATGAATGGTGACTGTGTATCAAACGGAACCATATTTTTGTTAACAGTAATGTCCGCTTTAATCAAAGTGTTTTCCGCTTTTTTACCTGTTATGTTTTTTGATCTAAGATCTATAAGCATCATGTGGTTGTCGGTTCCACCTGATATTACATCATAGCCTTTTTCTACAAAACATTTAGCCATGGTATCAGCATTTTTAACCACTTGAACACAGTAGGTTAAATAACTATCGTCTAATGCTTCTCTAAAAGCAACTGCTTTAGCTGCAATAACGTGTTCCAATGGCCCACCTTGAGTGCCAGGAAATACACCCGAATCTAACATAGATGACATCATTCGAGTAATTCCTTTAGGTGTTTTAATTCCCCAAGGGTTTTCGAAATCTTGCCCCATCATGATCAAACCACCTCTTGGGCCTCTTAACGTTTTGTGCGTTGTTGTTGTTACTATATGGCAATGTGGAAGTGGGTCGTTCAACAAGCCTCTAGCAATTAGTCCTGAAGGATGTGAAATATCAGCAAGTAACAAGGCTCCAACTTCATCTGCTATTTCTCTAAAAGTTTTGTAATCCCAGTCTCTTGAATAAGCAGAAGCACCACAGATAATTAGTTTAGGCTTTTCGGCAATGGCAGTTTCACGAACTACCTTCATATCTATTCTTCCAGTTTCTTTACTAACCCCATAAAAGGAAGGTTTGTAAAATTTCCCTGAAAAATTAACGGATGAACCGTGGGTTAAATGACCGCCATGCGATAGATCAAAACCTAAGATTTTGTCACCAGCATTTAATACTGCAAGCATAACAGCAGCATTAGCCTGTGCACCTGAATGAGGTTGTACGTTTGCCCAAGCTGCATTAAAAAGGGCCTTTACTCTTTCTATTGCTAAATTTTCAACTTCGTCAACAACTTCACAGCCGCCATAATACCTTTTACCTGGTAAGCCTTCTGCGTACTTGTTTGTTAAAACACTTCCCATGGCCTCCATTACTTGATCGCTAACGAAATTTTCTGAAGCAATCAATTCAATGCCTTCTGTCTGGCGGTTTTTTTCCTGTTCAATTAGATCGAAAATTTGCTCGTCTTTTATCATTTGTCTTAAATTTGAAGAATACGCAAATGTATTTATTTACAGGGATTCGTTACCTTAATATACTATGAATGCAACAAAATAAAGTCGCTTTTTTTACTGGGTTGTTATTACTCATAATTCATCTAGGCTTCATGGTTTTGTATCAATTTAGAGGAACCATTGAGAATGAATCAGTAAACAAAATCATTGAGTTTTATATAACACCTCAATTTACGAATGATTTTACGGTTTTTGCTCCGGACCCTCCATTAGGAAGGGAGTTTTTTGTTTACCGTGGTGAAGACTCAAAAGGTGGCTGGACTCCTTGGTATGAAGATGCAACCTACCTTTTACAGAAAGCGTATAGTAATCCATTTTCGGCGGATTATAAAAGATGGAAAACACAAAATATTTTAGGGTTTAATTTATTTAGTTCGTATTCCTATTTGTTGGAAAATGATGATTCTCCAAACAACTTTATAAAATTACTTCCAATTTATAAAAAGGGTAATAAATATGCCATTAAAAGAGTTCAAGATCGTAATCCTGAAATGAAACTTGAACGTGTTCAAATAGCTTATATAATGCAATATGTTGATTCCAATAAGAACCCATCCATTTATAAAGTACCTATTTATTCTGTGAATTGATGAATAAATTGATTGCAGAATATACCACAACTAATAAATATGCCAACTCAATATGGGTGTTTAGAAAGGCACTCTACCTTTTTGTTTTATGGTATTTGATTAGGTATTTACCATTTTTAGATGAATTCTATGGGCCAGATAGTTTCATTGTAAAACAGCATGTTTTTGGCAATCCGTTAAAATGGATTTTGTTAATTCTCAATTACGACAATAATGGAATTTGGTATGTGTTGGTTTATTGGCTTGATGTTGTTTTGCTAACAATGGCGTTGCTTGGCACAAAACAACAAAGAGGTTTAGCTATTGCGGTTTATTTTCTAACGTGCATGTTAATTTTTAATTCCATTTCAATTACAAATGCGGGTGAGCAACTTTGCTATATATTGTTGTTTTTTAATATGACGTTAACCACCCATAATGCTAAAGGAATTTGGGTCAATACGGTGTCAAATTTTGGGTTGTTGGGTGCGAGAACTATGCTGGTATTACTATACGTTATTGCTGGTTATTCGAAGTTGTTTGGTGACCATTGGCTAAATGGAGATGCATTTTATTTGGTTTCTCAGGTGCCTGAATACAGTCATCCATGGATACAGGCGTTACTTAAAGGCAATATATGGATAAGTTGGTTAGCTAGCGGTTTTACTTTGCTTTACCAATTAACTTTTCCAATTGCTGTATGGTTTAGAAGAATTAGATACAAATGGATGGTTGCTGGAGTTGCTTTTCACTTGGCAATAGGCTTCTTTCATAATATTATGGATTTCTCCTTAATTATGGTTGTTGCTTACTTCTTGTTTTACCATGATTCTAAGGCTGAAAGACTAAAGCTAAATATTACTTCGCTTTAGTCTTGGTTGGTTTAGCTTTAGGAATAAGGTAGGCCACAAGTAATAACATGTAGGCCAATGGCGATTGAATTACATCAGCTATTCTTCGGGAAACACCATAATAATTTGTGCTATCGGTAAAGAAATGGCCAAGGATAAAAATTAGGAAGGATAAAATAAATATACTTGAATAGAATATTCCTACTTCCTGTTTAAGTTTTGGTCTTTTAAATATAATACTCAAAGAAAACATAGAGATAACGTAAAAGATAAGAGCAGTGATTAGTGTTAGAACAAACTTGCCATAGTAAAGCTGGTTATAAGAGAAGTTTTTGAAGAAGGATAAAAATTCAGGAAGGTACGGA
>TARA_B110000037_G_scaffold95938_1_pt1 | contig 14052 bp, 5 predicted proteins | sample TARA_B110000037 | Tara Oceans TARA_B110000037 (sample SAMEA4397196) | marine metagenome | biome: Polar Biome; feature: [MIX] marine epipelagic wind mixed layer (ENVO:01000061); material: water (ENVO:00002006), including particulate matter (ENVO:01000060) such as... | depth 10-100 m
CGGAGAGTGAGGGATTCGAACTCCAATACAAAACAATCAATTTAAGATCTCTGAATAACCATTATTCTCAGCCTCTTCTGCCATTTTAAGCTAGCTTTTTAAAAATCATCACTCAACGAAATACCGTGATAATCCTTAGAAAGAGCGTTCGAATATTCGAACATTGAACTAGAGTATAATTTAGTCGGTACTGAAATAGTTATGGCTAACTATTTCCCCAGGAAAAGATCAATCAAGGCCAATTCGAGATAAGAAAATTTTAGTTCGTGAGGGTAACAGGTTTATAGATTTAATCCAGCAGCAGGCTCAAGAAATAAAAGTCAATTGATTTAAGTTCGAAAGCCATAACCTTTTTAGAGGCTGTTTCCGGAAACGAACTTCTATTTTATGATGTGATTTTTGAGTCAGATAGTAAATTCTAAATTGAATTTTTTGTAAAACCTACTATCTTTATTCTATCTAAATGAAGCAAATAATTAAGGAATATAATGAGTCTGAAGTATCTAATTCCGCTTCTCCATCAATATCCAAACCTATCTGTGTCCAATCTTATGCAAAGAGAGATGTACCCATTAATATAAGCTTGAAAAAAGGAGTTGTTTTCATTTTCGCAGTAGATTTAACAATGCCCTCTCGGTTTTAATAAAACGATTACCAAAGTATTGTAGTTGTCTAAAACGTTTTATTAATGACAATATAATGGATATAAATTGATAATTACGGCAAGATTTATGGTATTCTTTGAATTTCAAAACTTAAACGGAGAATTGACTTGTGAATTTGTGTAAATTTTTACCAAAAAAATATTCTCAAAAAAAAGTATTAGAACAAAAAAAAGACACCGAAATGGTGTCTTTTATATATCTCTATTTAAATATTTTCTTTTTTTAAACTCCTTCTTCGTCGCCTTCGCCTTCAAGATCATCAAGTTGCTCGTCATCATCTTCATCCATCTCATCATCATCATTGTCCGGATCTCCGATTATATCATCATCCTCATCTGCCTCATCATCATCATCATCCGTATCAGCTACACCACCTCCATCATCACCAGTAACAATAGAACCGAGTGTTCTAGAGTCATCATCAAAATATTCCAATGCAAAAGGATCTTGATACATCTCACAAGAAATCACCTCTTCTTTTGTACAAGAATCAAACAACAAAATTGCTGTTAAAATGGACAATATGTATATAAACTTTTTCATTTTACTACGCTGTTACAGCCTATAGATAATCAAAGATACAAACAAATATCTGTTTTAGCAAATATTTTTTTCCTTTTCAATCGTTAAACTTATCAGCACCGCCTAGTTTAAGGATAACTTTTGTTCCCAAACATTCGTTATTTTCACCGTTCATTTGAAATGGACCTACAATAAGCAAATTTTCACCTGTTAATCGCCGAAGAATTTCAATGCGTCGATTTGTAATTTCCACTCCTTTTGATTCATGATCCCCATCAATTTGATTGGTTTTTGAGGCTAAACTATTATCAATTCCGACTCCATTGTCCATCACTTCAAAAACGACTTCACCAAACTCCTTGTGTACTTTTACCGAAATTTTTCCTTTTCGATTCAAAGACAAAACGCCATGTATGATACTATTTTCAACAAAGGGCTGTAAAATCATGGATGGTATTTCAATAGATTCGGTATCGAGTGAAGAAGAAACATCTACCTTATATTCAAACTTATCAGAAAAACGCATTTTTTCTAGTCCAAGATAAAGTTCAATCCGCTCAATCTCTTCTTGCAAAGTGACAATGAAATTATTGGCTGCAGAGCTGTCCAAGTTTTTTCGAATGAGTTTCGCAAAATTAGAGAGAAACTTATTGGCCGATAACTTATCAGAACTATTGATGAAATACTGAATTGAATTTAGGGAGTTAAAGATAAAATGTCTGTTCATACTCGCATTTAGCGAACGCTGCTCTAAAAACAGGAGTCTATTTTTTAAATCGAGTTTTTCGTTTTCTTGTTTTTGTTTGAGGGTCGTAATACGTGATTGGAAAACGTAAACGATAATTAAGAATCCAGCCAATATCATGAGCGATATGAACCACCATGATTTCCACAATGGAGGATGAATCACCAAATTCACCTCTTGAATTGTTGACCAGTCTTTATTTTTATTCATTGCCCTTACCTGAAAGGTATAAACGCCTGGTTGTAAAGTTGAATAGGTGGCGTAATTTGCTGGAGCAACCGGATTCCATTGTTCATCTACTCCAATTAGTCGATACTCATATTGCACCGCCGTTGGATTTTTAAGGTTAATACCAATAAAATCAAATGTAACGTGATTTTCGTCATAGGGCAATTCTATGGAAGTAGGTACTTGAAAGACAGAATCTAACTCGTGCTTATATTCGTCATAATTGAATTTCTCCATAAACAAGCGTATTCCTGTAATATGCAAAACAGGAAGTTCATATTTGAATAGACTTTCGCTTGCAGTCGGATCAATTTTGGCAAGTCCACGCGCGGTTCCTACCCATATATTTCCATTTAGATCTTCATAAAGTGCATTGGTGTTGGATTCTTCATCAATTAAACCTTCGGCGGTTCCATAATTTTTGATGGTGTAATTTCGTTTGTCCAGCGCATCATAAGCTATGTTGTAAACACCTTTCATTCCAGAAACCCATATACTTCCATTCCTACTGGTTATCAATCCCAAAATGTCTTTTGATCGATTTTTATTGTTTGATGTGCTATTTCCATCATCCAATTGAAAATGATAAATCTGCTGATTAGGGGTCATGATGAAGAGTCCATTGCCCGTTCCAATCCACAGATTATTCTGATAATCCGCCGTTATTGCGTTTATTTTAGGCTCTGGAATTTTAATTCGCTCATAACTTTCAAAATTGTCCTTCTGATCAAAAACAATCAAACCTATTGTATCTGTTAACGTCCCGCAATAAACTTTCTCGCCCAATTCGTAGAGTACATTTATGTTCAATTCTGGATGAAGCATAACCGCACTGTCTTCACGCATAACAATCAGGCCTTCATCGCCACCCATTAGCATGGTTTGGTGGTTTGCAAGTGCAATTGTCCTAATTTTAGGTGTTTTTCCTTGTAATGGATGCGTTACCGCAGTAGTGTTTTCATCTAAAATTGTTAATCCTTGCGAGTTCCCTATCCAAGTTCGGTTGAGAGAATCCTGCGTGTTTACCCAGACTGTGTTGTCAGAAATCCGGCCATCACTACTTCGCACATATTCTATTCCATTTGAACGGACTAGTGTAACGCCATTGTCAAATGATCCATATATATATCCGCCACTCGTATCCTGAACAATAGACATTATGATATCACTACTTAAACCATCATTTGTTGTGTAATAAACGATTGATGTTCCATAAAACCGCAGTAAACCACTCCCTTGAGTTCCCATCCAGATATTACCCTCATTATCTTTAAACAGACAGGCTAAGCCTCCGTCCATTAATCCTGTTCTTTCATTAAAATATAATGTATCGGTCTCTGTTATTAGAAAGGCGCCAGAATTTGTGCTGATTCCAAAAATGGAATTCTCGTCTACTTCAATTTCACTTGCGGTTGAGAAATTAAGATTGTAATTTTCAATTTCACCTGTTTTTATATCGTATGAAAAGAGGCCTTCATACCTTGCTGAAACAAAAAGCTTATCATTCTTGATCGTTAATGATCTTATACTCATCTTTTCATATCCAGGGATGAATAAGTCATTAAAAGTTTCTCCATTCCAAATATGTAATCCTTTTTTGGAGCCACAAATTAAAATTGAATCGCGATATGAAACAACCGATCTTAAAAAATACTCCTGTTGGAGTGTATCACCCAAATCAATAAAAGCACAATCTTTTAGCTGCATTAATCCTTTGGTGCTGGCAAAATACATTTCGCCTTTTAATTCAGCAATTTCAGTAACTATGCTTTTTTTTGAAAAGCTATATGACTCGACTTCACTTTCTTTAAACACTGCAACACCTTTGGAAGTTGCCACCCACAACTCATCACGATTGCTTAAGTATAGTTCACGCACATTATTATCAGGTAATCCGTCGTCAACAAAGTAGTTTTGAAATTCGATCCCATTGTATCGGCTCAATCCAGAATAGGTGCCAACCCATAAATAACCTTGACGGTCTTGACAAATGTCATTGACTTGAGATTGAGGAAGACCATCTTCAACGGTATAGCTTTTTACATTATACTGTTGTTCAAAAGAAAAAAAAGTGATAAATGATGCTAGCGCAACTAAGAGACACTTCACCAATTATAGGGATTTTAAAGTTTTAACGAAACTTGAAACGCGGTTTCGGGCCACGGAAAGCAGTTTTCCGTTTTTTAAAATAGCAAAGTGTCCATCTTCATTTAGATATTCTTTCAAATAATCCATATTGACAATATGCGATTTATGAATGCGATAGAAAATAGCTGGAGTTAATATTCCCTCGTAGATTTTTAAGGTTCGGGTATCTAAATAACGTGTTCCATCAGCAAAGTATAGAACCGTGCAATTACCCGAAGCTTCTAAGTACATAATATCGTTAATATCAATCAACTTAATTCCTTTGGTGTGACTAATTGCTACTTTATTTCCATAGCCTTGAGACTCCATGGAGTTTGAAAGGTTTTTAATGGATTCAAAATAAGTATCGAAATTGCCAGGATTTTCAGAAAATGTAGAACGTGCTTCTTTAATTTTATTGACAGCGTGAATTAAATCATCAATATCCACAGGTTTTAAAACGTAGTGAATGGCGTTGGCGTTAAAAGCGCGTAGCGCATAATCTTTAAAGGCTGTTACAAAAACAACTAAAAACTCTCTATTTTCGATATTGTCTAATAAATCAAACCCTTCCGATCCCCTCGGCATTCGAATGTCTAGAAAAACCACATCTGGTTTTAGTGCTTCGATTTTTTCCTTTGCTATATTAATATTTCCAGCGTCACCAATAACCTCAACTTCCTCGCAGTATTCGTGCAATAACATGGTAAGGTTTTTTCTTGCCAACCCCTCGTCATCTACTACTATCGCTTTTAGTTTCATTTCCTAAATGTATTATGGTCTGAAGATTTGAATAGTCATTTCTACTCATTTCATTCAGCCGATTTCTTTATGGTTTCTTACAACTTAAATCTAATCATAACGATCGGATCATAATAAATTTCTCCTAAAAATACAAATTACATTGGAATACCATTAAATCTGTTTTTGATACATTTTAATAAAAAGATACAACTCTACGCCTTTTAAATTCCCCAGGGTAGCCTTTTTTAGTTTAGATTGCAAATGAAAACATCTAAAAACACGCTTATGATCAACACTTTACACTTTGCACAAATCACACGAATTTGGATTTTTAATGATAACGGTAACTAGTTTAACGAATTCGTAAAAAGAGCCCAGCTAAAAATTTAGCTGGGCTCTTTTTTTATATCAATATTTCTTTAATTGGATTAGCCTCCACGTTGGAACCCTCCTGATTTCTTTTCTGATTCACCCACTTTTTTAGTGCCGCCCGTCTTTTTCTCGCCTCCTGGTTTCATAGTTCCGCCGCTTGCCACATACTTAATTGTATAAGTAGTAGTGGCTACTTGGTTTCCGTTTTTAGCAGTAATTCGAATCGTATTTGATCCAGATTTTAATTTTAACGTTGAAACCAAATCACCAGAAGCGCCATTAAATGTAAAACTTGTGATTCTAATACCATTCACGGTTAATGTAATACCCGACTTAGACTTTACATTTGAAATTTTTGTTTTAAACACAAACGTTGGACTTTTTACAGTTTTAGTTGCTGTAGTCGGGTTGATATTTCGGAATGTTGGTTTTTTCGCTACTTGTTGACCACCACCATTGTTATTATTCCCCTGTGTTCCAGAGCCCATGTTCTGGGCTGGCTTTTTATAAGTAATGACATAAGAAATAGTTGCCTTTTTATCACCGTTACGCGCTTCAACTTTAATGTTATTTGCTCCTTCGCGTAATCTTACTGTCGCGTTCATAGTTTTAGAACCTGAGCTGAATGTAAAGTTTGTCGTTCTAGTTCCATTCACTATTAACGTTAAATCAGTCTTTGACATTACATTAGTCGCCTTGGTCTTTATCACATACGTTGATTTGGTTGTTGTAGACGTGCTAATACTAGGTGAGATACGCGTCAATTTAGGCGTCATACTCGTCCCTTGCTGCTGGCCCAGACCTCCACCGCCGTCCGTTCCGCCAGTTCCCATTTGCTGTGGAGCTGACTTCTCGTACGTTACGTAATATGTTAAGGCTGCTTTTTTACCATTGTTAGCTTCAACCTTGATTGAGTTTACGCCTTCTTTTAAGCGAACCACTGCAGCCACTTGCTGCGTTGAGCTGTTGTAGTTAAACGCTGACGTTTTTACACCATTTACGATTAAGTTGATCTCTGATTTGCTCTTCACGTTTGTTACTTTTGATTTTAACGTCAGTGTTTGAGACTTCACCACAACTTTTGTCGTAATTGGGCTTATAGATTTAATTGTAGGCACTGGAGTTTCTTGAACCTTCGGTCCGCCTCCACCTCCATCAGTTCCAATACCGTCAGCACCTAAACCGTCTGTTTTACCACCATCATCTTCTCCCGGCGCTACTCCACCCGGAATTGTGTATGAAATAGTATAGGTAATTGTTTCAGTGCTACAATCATTACTAATCGTAAATTGAATAGTGTTAGAAGCGCCCGCTGCCAATGTAATATCAGCAAGGGTAACACGCGTTCCATCAAAGCTAACTGGACGACTTATGCCGTTTACCAGCGCTGTTATGTCTCCCGCATCTTCAACATTTGTTGTTCCAAAAACAATTGTATATGGATTAACAGCAGTACCTGCGCTCAACCTACTCGGCGTAATTAAACTATGCGTTACAGGTGAACAAGGCTCCTCACAAACGCCGTCCCAACCTGGGTTGGCAACATAATCGCCGAATGGTTCTCCAGCAGCACTCATGTTACATCCTGAACGAATCCATACACCAATAATACATCTTCCTAATTTATCTCCTGTTGCTGAGAATGTTCCAGTTGCCCCTGTTAAATCAGTTATTAATTGTGTTGATCCATCATCTAGATTTAAGATCACATTAATCAAATCTCGATCTGATAAAGCAGTTGTTGATTTATTGTCTGCAGCGAAAGTTGCAGAAACCGTTGGAACACAATCCTCATCTTCTAAAATATAGGTTACTACATAAGTTACACGAACTGTTCCACAATCATTTTCTAATGTCACAACTGCACTGTTGGCAGGTATTGACATGTAAGGCATTTCAAAAATCACTGTTCCTGAAGAATACGTGAAATCGATTTCAGCCCCATTCATGATTACTGTAATTTGCTCTTCAGTTACATTTTCAACATTTAAAGAAACTGTGTACGTATCACCTTCCACCGACAGGTCAGTCTCAGTTGGAGAAACCATAGTATAAGTTGGAGGGGCACAAGGTGCATCATACACCACATTTACACCACCAGTTAATCGCTCACAGCCGTTTACGACAATTTCAATATCGTTAGAGCCATCAACCAATGTTAAAGGAGCCTCCAATTGTTCCACTGCCATATCATATTCAAAAGGCACAGTTACACCGTTAAATCTTAAAACAATGTCTCCTGGATCTTCAATATTAAAGATAGTTGCAAAGAAAACCAGTTCTTGCTCTACCAACACCATTCCGTCTGTTAATCCATTGATAATAATCTCAGGAATATCACAATGATCATGATCAATTGTGTACGTTACCGTTTCAGAACTACAATCATTACCAAATGTTATTGCTAAAGTATTTGAACCTTCCACCAACGGAACGCTAGCGATTGAAATAACACCACCTGAGAACGAATGCGCAATAGCGCTGCCATTTAAGATGGCAGAAATTGTTCCCGACTCAACATTTGCAGTATTTAAAATTATAGCAATCGATTCCTCTTCTTTAGAAGACACAAAAGTGCTTGGCGAAACCAAACTATACGTCACTGGCGGACAGGGAATCTCGAACGTTACTTGAATCTTGTTTGTTGCGGATTCGCAACCATTTGCAGTTAATTGAATGGTATTCACACCTTCATTTAAATTCAACATTGCCGTTACTGTTCCGCTCCCAGAATCGAAAGAGAAAGGTCGACTTGCACCATTTAAGGCTAACACAAGTTGATCTGCCCGATCGATATTTGTAACCAAACCTACAAAATTGTAGATAGGTGCGCCAACCGATAAAGGATTAGATGAGAGATTAACACTTGGTGTATTGCAATCATCATGCGTAATTGAGTAAGTAATATTTTCATTACTACACGGATTCACTAAACGAACTGCAATTGTATTTACACCATCATTCAATGAAATGCCATTAATTGTTAAAATACTACCACTTAACGTGAAGGGAATTGGTAAACCAGCTTTAGTTACGTTAATTCCGCCCGCATTCAAATGTTGAACAACCAGATTAATGTTATAAGTGTCGTCCGCACTTTCCGCAGAAAGAGACGAAGGACTACCTAATGTATAGGTGATTGGTGTACAAGGAATAGTATAAGTTAAGGTAACCGTTTTGCTTGCAGATTCACATCCGTTTGCAATTAAACGAATTGAGTTACTGCCTTCAGCTAACGTTAAACTTGCATTCACAGCACCCGTTACCGGATCGTAAACAAAAGGACTCGGAGCGCCATTCAATAACAATTGAATATCGCCAGCAAATCTCACATTTGAAACATTGGCTTCAAAATTATAAAGTGATTCAGTTACCGTGCTCAAGTTCGCGCCCAGTGTAATTGTCGGCGCTTCACAACCATCATAAAGAATGGAGTAATTCACCACATCAGAACTACAGTCATTCTCTAAATTAACAATCACAGTGTTTGTTCCGTCAATCAAATCAATACTCGAAATAGTAATGATATTTGTTTCAGCGTTGTACATAAACGGAATTGCAGCTCCGTTCAATTTCCCTGAAATTTGACCTGCATTGTCTATTCCAAAAGTGCTTAATGTAATTTCATAATCGCTTTCAACAGAAACCGTCGGTGTAACACTTGGAGACATTAAGGTATGCGATATAGGATCACACGGCGGCTCGTATGTTAAAGTTGCATCAGCACTTACAGACTCACATCCGTTTGCTTGTATATCTACTCTATTGCTTCCATCCAATAATGGGAATTCAGCAGTTAAGAGGTGTGTTACTGGTTCAAAATCAAAATCAGCAGGTAAACCATTTACTAATAGAACAATATCAGATGCATCAGACACGTTTGTGACGATTACCGCCAAGTTGAAGACACCCTCTGTTACAACCATACCTGGATAGATACTGTTGATAATAATAACAGGAGGTTCACATCCTACATAGTTAATAGTGTAAGTTACCACACTTTCGCTACACCCGTTAGACATAGATAAAACTACTGTGTTTGCACCATTCTCTAAACTCAACCCTGCCAATACAATATTACCAGATATTAAATCGAATGATGGTGACACAGCTGCCCCGTTTAATGTAGAGCTAATTTGATCAACACTCACAATTCCAGATGCGTGCAGTGTAACATTATATGTGTCAGTTGGTGAAGTCAAAGTATTTGACGCTGGCGTCAATAAACTTGTCACAATTGTTTTACATGGCACTTCACGCGTAATTGTCATTCTATGCGTATCAGACCCACAAACATTTTCAACTCTAATTTCAATAGCGTTAGATCCTACGTTTAAGTTCAGCGCTTCCGTTAAAATATCCGTTCCTTCATTATACGAGAACTCATGCGAAACACCGTTTAATAAAAGAACGATATCAGCCGTTGCTGCGTTTGTAATAGTTGCAGTCACAACAATTGATTCAGACTCAGTGCTAGTTCCAGTTAACGGACTTAAACCCGAAATTGCCGGAGCTTTACACTCTTCTCTAACAATGTTATATATTAAAACTGCTCCACCACATTCAGTGTTAGCTGCAATAGAAACAGCATTGCTTCCAACCATTAAGTTCACATCTGAAATGGTAATTGTACCAGTTCCAGCGTCAAACAAGAATGGAATGTCAGCTCCGTTTAATTTCACCGATAATTCATCAGCATTTGCAACATGTGTTGCAGTTGCGACAACAGAAACTACTTCGTCCAACGTTGTGTAAGAAGTCATTCCAGTAGCAGTTAATGTAGGATCATAACAAGGAGCATCCGGCGCCTCATAAATCAATGTAAATGTTGCTTGGTTTGTTCCGCACTCATTAGTTACGATAACATTAACAGCATTTGAACCTTCTAATAAAGTAATTGCTTTAGAGGCTATTGAAGTTTCTCCATTATACACCATGTACCCTTGACTTAAACCATTCAATCTTAATTCAACCGTTGTTCCTGGCGAATGATTATTGATTTGAGCATCAATTGTTACATTTGGCTCTTCGACAGTCGAATAAGGAACTGGAGAAATATATCCAACAGTTGGGATAATACATGGCTCATCATCCACCTCATAGTTAATTACTGCAAGATCCGAATCTGACCCATCTGCATTTTCTACAGACACCTCAAAAATATTGCTTCCTGGAATCAATACTGCATTGTATGCAATTTGATTTCCACCAATAAATGAGTATCCTACATTCGGAATTAAAATTCCATTTTGTTTAAATACAATTTGGCTTTTAGAATCAATATGAGTTGTATTAGCCGTAACCGTGAATGGTGCCATATCTGCCAAATGAGGTGACGTTGGCGGATTAATAAAGTTCACAGTTGGTGGACTCGCAACAACAGGTTTTTTATACTTGATGATTCTCATGTCCGAATCTGTTCCAGCTACATTTGTTCCAGAAATAGAAACAATGTTACTTCCCTCATTCATCACAATTGGTAAGTTCAACACTTTGGTATACGTATTATAAGTAAAGGCTCCAGTTGGAATTCCATTTACACTTACACTAATATCAGAAGCGCTTGCAACATTTAAAACACTTGCAACAACGGTAATATTTGGAGATGCAAACTCAATGTTATCTACTGCAGTATATGTAATGTCAACAATAGGTGGTGCTTGAGGAATTGATCTTCTGTAAATGATTGTTGTTGTTTCAACATCCATTCCATCATCATTCACTCCTTTGATTTTAATCACATTAGAACCTTCTACTAAACTCGTCGTGAAATTCATCATGTCAGAAGAAGTACTGTAGCTAAAGAGGCTAGAAACCACTCCGTTAATCTTTAACGTGATATATGACTTCGAAGTCACATGCTCAACCTTAGCCGTAACATTATACGACGGCGTGTAAACCGTGATAGGGTCTGCTGCAGGATCAATGAATGTTACAATTGGCGGTTGCGGTGCATTAGGTCGTCTATAAATTATAGTCGTCGACGCAAAATCTGAACCAGCCTCATTAACACCAGTGATTTCTACAATATTTGCCCCTTCAATTAATCCAGTGCTAAAATAAATCTCTTTCGTTCCTGTATTGAACGAATAAGATGCCAAAGGATTACCATTTACTTTTACAGTTAATCCAGCTTTTGAAGCCACGTGATAAGCAGTTGCGCGAATATTAATTGTTGAAGAACCGGTATAATGTGGGTTCACACCAGGATTCACAAAATCCACAATTGGCGGTTGCATAGTCTCTGGTTTCTTATAAACAATTTGAACTGTTTTACTATCACTGCCAACTTCATTGGTAGCAGTAACCGTTACTGTATTCGTTCCTTGATTTAAGTTTAAAGAAGCGTTCACCACTTTTGAAGTGCTGTTATAACTGAAGGCATTTAAATTAACCCCATTCAAGTACACTCGAATTTGTGATTTACGATCAACATTTAACACAGTAGACACTAATCCGAAAATTTCAGACGAAGTGTAATAAGGTGTGTGCGGTGGATTGGTGATTGTAACAATTGGTGGATTTTTTGGTTCCTCCTCTTGCTGGTAAATAATAATCACCGTTTCATAATCCGATCCAGCATCATTTGTTCCAGTTATCTCGAACAAGTTTTGTCCGGGATGTAAAATCACATTGCTTTCAAACTGATCCGTGTAAGGATTAAAAGTAAAGTTCGTATTGATGCTACCATCTTGCTTAAACGTTACTTTCTCTTTACTATCTACATAATAGATGTTTGCCTTAATTTTAAACCTGCTATCAAGTGTTGTATGCGGACTTGAATTTGGATCATAGATATCTACAATTGGTAGTTTCTTAGTTACTGGATCAATAAAAGGATCAGTAGGCTCATCCGTATCAAAATCTTCAATATCTGGATCGTCCACGATTGGATCATCTTCATATTTACCATTGAATAAATGGAACTTAAACGTCAATGCAGAATAATGATAAATGTCATTATCAAACGATTGGATACCACTAAATTCATTTGGCATTCCGTCAAACAAATTGTTTCTAGTCCATGTCATTTTATGCTCAAACCCAATTGCTGCTGCCGGGTGAACTTGTTTGCTGATGCCGATTCCAAAACTCGGCGCCCAATCCACTTCCATATCAAAAGCGTCTCCAACCAAAGAGGTTTCATAATCATCATCTTGTAAATTAATGATATTAGATTGAGACGGATTTGTACTTAAAAGATCGTAGTTGTAAGTTGGCTGATTCAAGAAAATATCATTGCCCACAAGGTTAGTTGCAGTATGATATCCTTTTATACCAATTCCTCCAAATACGGAAAGATTCCATCCGGTTCGTTCACGAAGGCGGTTGGTATTTAAAACCAATTCAAATGAACCGCTCAACAGATTGGTTCTATAATTTGGAATGAAATAACCTAACGAATCTTGATACGTTTGCAATGTTGGTTGACCATAAAGATTCAACCCAACTGAAGACGCACTGTCTAAGCTGTAACGATCTGTTGCCTGTCCTTGGAATTGTGCATGTAAAAAACGCGCACGTAAATCCCACGAAAACATTTTACCTGGACGCATACCGAAAGACTTACCGAAAGTCAATCCATAACCACCACGAACACGGTAGTCTATCTCAGTTTGAGTGCTCCATGTTCCACCAACATTGAATCCAATGAACCATCTGGTGTCTCGGTCGTAATTAACATGATTCTGCGCAAACCCCTGACTTATTGTTAGTACCGTGAATGCTAAAAGTGTAAATATTCTAATCATAGGTCTAAATTAATGTTTCGCAAGGTAAGGATTTTGTTCTAAAAGGTTTTGGCCTTACTTGATTAAAAGGTCTAATACATTTTTCGTACCAAAGTTATAAAAATGACCGATAAAGCGCTATTTTTTTCGGACGAAAGGGTTTGATTTTTATTTACTAAATCGTTTAGGATTAAGGGGTAGAAGAATTCTTTATTAGATGTTAGCCGTAAGGCTTTGTTGTGTTTAGTTGCGTAATGTGATGTTAGTAAGCGGTTGTTATAAACACAATTCCCGCACCATATTCCGTTTATAGCGGAGTGCGTTAGTTGAGATTGGTGACTTGGTTTTAAAAATCAATTTGTTCTTGGCTACCTGTATCAAATTCATCTTCCACGATCATTTCGGAAGATGGAGGAAGTATTACCGTGAACATTTTTAGATGAAAGGCGGGGTATAATAATAGGCATAAAGTCATTGACCAAAACATCCCTTTGGAAAGTGGCCCTGCAGGAATATCGTACCCTAACATATCCGCAAGAACAATAATTAAGAATCCTAAAAGTTGCAAACCCAACATAATATAAATGCCATTTTCGTTGTATAAATAAAGTGCATAGATTGCTAAGCCAACAAAGAGTACAACAAGCCCGACTACTTGAACCTCGCCTCTAGAATAACCCCTAAGTCCTGTGGCTAAGAGAAAATATGCACATGCAACAATGATTAAAAACAATTTTAGCCCGATATCCTTCACAGATTCTCTTCTAATTTTTTCTTGATCAATTTCGTTAACGGGTTTAAAAGTGATCAGATTATAAATCCAAACAAAAAAGCCGATTATTGGTGCCTGTCCAAAATAAAAATTCCATATGTGGTACTTCAGCTAAAATAGAACTGAATTCTTATTTTTCTAAGTGAT
>TARA_B110000037_G_scaffold219010_1_pt1 | contig 14050 bp, 6 predicted proteins | sample TARA_B110000037 | Tara Oceans TARA_B110000037 (sample SAMEA4397196) | marine metagenome | biome: Polar Biome; feature: [MIX] marine epipelagic wind mixed layer (ENVO:01000061); material: water (ENVO:00002006), including particulate matter (ENVO:01000060) such as... | depth 10-100 m
AAAAAAAAAACGGCATTTGGGATAGCAAGGCTGACTCTACGGTTTTTCGATTTATTCGAGCAGATCAACTGTAGGGCGGTTCGCTGACCGGCCGCTTGGAATGAGATGTCGCCTTAGCGAGACGACCTACAAAATCGAACTATTCAGGATTTACCGAATTGGGTTTCAATTGTAGTGTTCATCTCGACTTATTAAACTGCCTCTTAGATCGGCACTCAATAAGTGAACGCGATTCCAACTGCGGAGTAGTTAGGGATGGAGTTCGTTAGCATCTTTCGATCATTCACTTAAAGCGTATATCGATTCGTGCTAATTCGAGTGATTGCTTCGCCATCTTCGCTTCGTTACGTCGTGGGTCAACGAACGTTTAAGTTCATCCTGTTCAAACGAACAGGGAATCAATAAATTGCTACGTCGCGAGAGCGGCGTAGAGAGTGCTTTGACCTCGATTTCTCTTCTTATCAGGCTAGGCTGCTGCGGTCTTTCGCGTTTTGCGTACGCTTGCGCCGTCTTTCCATTCGCCACGGATTAGAGTGACGGCGGGATTGTCGGTTGGGCCGAGCTGCTCGTGGGCGAGCTTCGTTTTCAAAACGTCGATCGCGGTGGCCCCAATTTTTCGGTAACCTACTTTGACTTGAGCGATTTCGCCTTCTTCTTCCATTGCTGGGGAGAGGGCTGCGAAACTGATATCGTCGGGCACACGGTAACCGGCCTCTTTAAGCCAATGATAATGATCGGTATTCGGGCTTAGCACGACGTCGGGGCTTCCGCGCTTAACCCAAGCGATGAGATCCTCTTTGGTTATGTTATCTTGGTAAAGCGGTTGCACACGATTGGCTTCAGGGATATTTTGCTGATGCCAAAGCAGGTAGCTTTGGTAGAGGTGGTTCGAGCGTACGTCTTGGGTTTCGGTAAGGCAAAGGCCGATTCGTTCGAATCCCTTTTCGGTCAAATTGGAAATTCCCACATGCATTGACTGATAGAAATGCGGGTGGACTTGGTTGAAGCCTAGACGAGCAGCTACGCCGCAGGTGGCGACTCCCATGAAATCTTCTTGGGGGAGAGAAAATACGTCGTTAAGGCTCTCGACTGGCAGCACGACAAGCCCGTGAATGCCGCGCGTCTGGAGAATTTGAACGACGCGTTGGAGGCGCATGCCGGGCTCTTGGAGCCAGAAATCCTCTGTTTTGAATCCGAGATCTTCGGCCCGTTTTTTCGCGCCTTCGCGAACCAGGAGTGTATCTTTGCTCAGTTCTTTGAGCGGACGTTTCTGTCCGTTAAGAATGGCGATGACGGGTTCTTCCTTGCTGATATCCCGTTTACGCAGGTAGCGCATAAGCTCGGTCAAATTGGGATCCGGGGTGTAGCCTTGTTGATCCGCGATGATTTTGATGCGTTTGCGGGTTTCGGGGGCGACTCTCGGGTGGTCGCGCAGCGCCATGGATACAGTCATGCGACTGACGCCTGCAGCTTCGGCTATGGTTTTACAAGAAGGTCTAATCTTGTTCATGATGGGGATTGGGTTATTGGTGTTTTCAGGTTTAGTTCGTTTGAAAAAGCGACCGTCGATTCCTGCCGTTTTCACGGAAAGTTTCGAAGATGAATTCGTATCTATTTTTACTAGAAAGTCAAGAATTCGCAGGGTTCGTTCCGCTCAGATTTAGGGATTCATCGATTGAGGACGTTTGAGCATCTTATTTTACCTCGATCCAGCGTCGGGAGTGGTGGGAATTGCGTAGCGCGTCTAGCACGAGAGTACCCTGGTAGGCGGCTTCGGTCGTGGCTCTAAAACGGGTGCTGTGGAGGAGGGTTTCGGCTAGATCTTTGTAGATTTCAATTTCGTCGCCGTAGACTTTGCCTTCTATGGGAAATGAGCTGCGAACGGGTTCTTGGCTTTGATCGGGTTCTTTCTGAAGAAGAGTGACGGTTTTTTCGTCGGAATGGATGGTGCCGCGCGTTCCCTGGATCATGAAGGATGGCAGGCCTTCTATCGCTTCGGTGAATTCCGCGATGCCGCGCATTCCATTTTCGAATTCGATAGCGGCTTGGAAATTGTCGTCGGCGTCGCCTGGGTTTATGGCCCGCTGGAGTTGTCCGGATACCTGTTTAACAGGGCTGTCGGCTAGGTCGAGAATCGGTTGGACGATGTGCATGCCCCAGTTGAGCAAGTAACCTCCTCCGAAGCGTTGTTCGGTTTGCCAGTCGGAGCGTTTCCAAAACTGGTTGACGTAACGGCGGGCGAGAAAGACTTCGCCGATTGCTCCAGAGCGAACCAGTTCTTGGATTTTTAGGTATTCGGGCGACCAGTACATGGGCATCCACGGAAAAAGGCGTTTGCCACTGGATTTCTGGGCAGCGAGCATTAAGTCCGCTTCTTGGCGGTTGAGGGCCCAGGGTTTGGTGACGAGCGTGTGAAATCCGGCCTTGAGACAGTCCGTTACAATTGCGCAGTGCGTGTCGGATCTAGTGATGACGCAGGCAAGATCGATTGCCTCGGGTCGCTCGCATAATTGCTGGTGGCTTTCGTAAACTTCGCAGTTCAAGTCTTTGCGGGCTTGTTCTCTGCGTTCGCTAGAAAGATCGCATACAGCCTTTATTGAAAAGGCTGGATTGGCTTGGATTGCCACTGCATGCGATAGGACTCCGCTAATTCCGTATCCTATAATAGCTACGCGAATAGGCTGCTTGGTTGAAATCATTGTAGTCAGTTAAACGGTAGGGGCTTGATTGCTTTGCGGATAGCTCCGTAATCAATGGCGATTTGGTTTACAGGATGTCGGTGGATAAGCAGGGGTTGTCCGTGATTTACAGTAAAACTGCTCAAAAGCATGGGGAAAGATGGCGCTTTACGAACGAAATTACTGTAAAACACCAAAGAAGTAGCTCGAATGAGAGGGATAGGGTTTTATCGTCACGGTAGAGAAATCATATCGCCTCGGAATGACGCTCTCAGCGCCCCTTTCGAAACGAGACGGTTTCAAAACATCGAACAATTCTCGCTCACTCCTTCTGATTCGAAATTCGTTTTTAATTAAATGGAAACGGATTAGTAAGATTATATCGGGCCAACTGTATACCAACAAAGCAAACCCTCAAAACGTCTATCATGAGTCTAAAAAAACTACTAAGAATGACGCTGCCCACGTGCAGCCTATTCGCGGTTGCGGGATTATACGCCCAATCCGCCTCTTCGGATGAAGAGATTATCGAACTTTCGCCATTCGAGATCACCGGTGGCACGGATGACGGCTATCGAGCGACATCCACTCTCGCTGGCACTCGTCTTCGCACTGACATGCGCGATATTGGCTCTTCCATCTCTATCGTGAACGAGGAATTCCTTCGTGATACCAATTCCAGTAATCTCGAAGATGTTCTCATTTTCACCCCCAACACCGAAGTTGGTGGTCTGGGCGGTAATCACTCCGGTTCCCAAGGGGCGAACCCGATTCCTGCGCAACAACGCGGTGACCCCAGTGGCGGTTATACCCGCGTGCGTGGATTGGCCAGCGCCGACCTCACCCGCGATTATTTCCGCACCAATATCCCGTTTGATACCTTCAACACCGACCGTGTTGAAGTTCAGCGTGGCGCCAACTCGGCTCTCTATGGTCTTGGTAGCCCCGGTGGTATCATAAACTCTCAGACCATCCGGGCCAACTTCTACGGCGATCGTGGACGGATTCGTCTCGAAACCGACCAATACGGCACCTCTCGTTACTCGTTACGTTACAATAAAGTGATTAACGACAATATAGCTATCCGGGTCGCGATGCTAACCGAAGACAGAGGTTATGAGCAGAAGCAGGCGTTCTTGGAAGATGATCGCAGGTTTGCCGCCGTTACCGCAAAACTTCCATTTAACCTCACGGCTCGCGCGAGTGTAGAGTTTTCCGAGCGTGAATCCTCCAACCCTGACTTCATTCCACCCAATGACGGTATTACGCCTTGGATCAACTTGGGTAAACCAACCTCTAGCAGTCCAGCGGAGGGTGCGGCAATCTTTCGCGGCACTGGGGATGTTTTTCCTGGCGTAGCGCACAAAAATATTTTCCACCTCGCCGGTGCTGGTGGGGCATCCGTTGGTTATTACCGCTACTACCAGGATCCAACTGATCCTAATCCGACATGGGGTGGCCACAGTTACCTCGTCGCGACGAATGCGGATAAAGCACTCGCTCCGGAAGCTCAACGTCCCGTTACTACTGGTCCTCAGGGTCAGTGGATGCGAATTAAGACTTGGGACGAGAACAATATCATTCGTCGTACGGGCGGTTACCGCTCAGATGGAACGAAAGTTGCAGATGGAACTTCCGCTTTTTTTAGTAATGGTCATGTGTCCAATCAACTCTTAGATCGCAGCATTTTCGACTACCGTGAGAATCTATTCAGTGGCGGTATGGCTCAACAGTACGCCGATTGGGAGAACCTCAACGCCAGCATTGAAGGCAGTTGGTTTGACAATCGCGTGGGCTTGGAATTCTCCCACAATGAACAGACGTTCGAAAGTGCGGATGCCAACTCCCTCCAAGGCGTTCAGCAGCGTACGATCTACATCGATATGAATCAACATCTGCTGGCTACCACGGATGGAACGGGCACAGGCGAATTGCTCCCGAGTCCAACCTACGGTAAGCCGATTATGGGTGGTGGTTCAGGTGGTAACCGAACCTACAATGACCGCGACGCTACCCGCCTTCAAGGATTCGTAGAGATCCGCTTTGAAGACTTCATGGACGACGACAGCTTTATGACTCGTCTTTTGGGCAAGCTTACTTTCACCGGCTTGATAGACGAGAGCACCCACTACAATCAGACGCTCTATTCAGCCCGGGCCGATCCTCTCAACCACTACGATCTGGCCATGAAAACTCCGGGCCACCATGTGGTGTCTGCCCGTAGCGGTCAAGAGTTCGCTCTGCCGGTTGCAAACCCTATTAACTTCCTAAATATTAACTCCCTCAGCGATCTCGCTGGAGTTGGAATTGGGGCTGTTCCCTTTGGTCGCGAACGGACTAACATGAGCTTTACGCCCATCCCGGCGAGCTTCACCGGATGGAATCCCACCGCCGGTCAATTCGTTGACTTCGACTCCACCGTCAACACGCTCTACCAACCTGATAGTTGGCCCGCAGCGTCACACGCGAACAAGAAGATCAATACGGTTGAATCAGAGGTGCTCATTGGACAACATTCTCTATGGGACAACACTGTGGTCCTTACTGGAACGTGGCGTAATGATGTGGCTACTCAAGCCGCAGGGGTTGGCCGTTCAACCACGAAAACACGTCGTGACGTCAGAGACACCCTCGATCCTGTATACGTAGCCGGTCCCCAAGGGCCATACAACGTAACAGCTGACGACGATACGACATCGTACTCGGTAATGGTCCATACACCTGCGTTTTTGCGTGATAAGCTCCCCTTCGATCTCTCTGTTTATAAGAGCGAAGCGGACAACTTCCAACCTACGGGCAGCAACGTAACCATATTCAACGATACCGTTCCGGCCACCGCCGGCACCACCGAAGAGATGGGATTTATTGTCGAGGGACTCGACGGGAAATTGTCCGCTCGGTTCAACTGGTATGAATCCGCTGTAGTCAACAACCGTTACGAAGAAGGTTCCCTCTACCAATCGGCATCAATCCTGGAGGGTCTGGCTCACCAATTGAGTAATCCTGCCAACAGTGGTTTCACTGTTGCGGATGTCCAAGCAGTGTTGCCTCCCGCTGGTGTGATTGGATCGAGTGGTTTCCAAGTTGACTGGAGTAACCCCGATGCCGCGACAACTGCTCGGAATTCTTCCGATACGGGAACGCAGGACTTCATGGCCAAGGGTATGGAAGTAGAAATCGCTTACAATCCGATCGCCGAGTGGACTCTGCTCTTATCGGCGGGTGAGCAAAAAACCATTGCCAATAACACCTACCCGGAGATGCGGCGTTATGTTGACGAATTCGTCCTCGCTAATTGGGTGAATAGCAGCTTCGCCAAGAACTACCACATCAACGAAGCTGGTCAGACTCTCGCTGAGCGGGCGCAGGTTAGTATCGTCGAAGCCGTCCAACGCGCAACATTGCAAGACGGTAGCCCTGCTAAAGAACAGGCCAGATGGCGCGCCGCCTTCAACACGGCCTACCAATTCGGGGCTGACAGCGATATCATTCCGAACTGGTTGGGTGACCTGACTGTTGGTGGTGGCATTCGCTGGCAGGACAGAACGGGTATTGGCTTTAAAGTGGGCACCAACGTATTAGGTGACCTCGCTTTGGACGTCAACCAACCGTTCGTTGCTCCGAGGGTCACGACAGCCGATGTGTTCGCTCGGACGTCCTATAAGCTGAAGAATAATCGCTCCATCGACTTGCAGCTTAACATCAAGGATCTCACGAACCATGATGGTCTGATTCCGTTCGTTGCTAATCCTGACGGTGGACAATTCTACCGTATTGGGGAGGGCCGCTTGATCTCAGCTTCGGCAACGCTTAACTTTTAGTTCAAAGGGTTAGTTTTGTTTCAATAAGGGCTCCCCGGTTTCGGCCGGGGGGTCTTTTTTTTGGATACGTTGGGTTCTTGATACGCGATGAAAGTAGTGGTGCTCGTTGAACTGTTTTCGAAAACCTATTTCTCGCAAAACGAGAATCTGTTGACCTCGAGAAGGCGTCGTAGGTCCCGGCTCCGAGTAGCAAAGTGGTTTGCTCATTGAGCAGTTTACGGCCATTTAGTTGCAGGGCGTAGTTCTGTTCGTCGCGGGTGATGTCCGATTCGTTGAAGTCAAAATTGACTGGTTTGTAGTCGAAGGTAAAGTCGCTAGCGGAGAGGCTGACATCGAGTTCCCAATCGGCTATCGGGGCAGCTATTATCGAGCTCATTTGAAAGAGCGAGACATCGGAGGAATCGATCAGTTCAAGTGAGCCGTCCGTTCGTTTGATTCCAGCCTGAGCGAGAATGGGAGCGACTGCGGCGGCGATCGCGCAGGAAATGTGAGATTTAAGGCTCATCGATCGAAAATTAGCGACAAGCCGTGCAACCAGCTGCTTGAGCTCCTCCTGAGACGGAGCTTCCCGGTTCGATTTGGGAGATAAGATTGACCCTATCGGTTTCGGCAGGGTTGTCTGAAAAGGTCATGCCGTCTTTCGAAACATACTGCTGTTGGTAGACTGGAACGGACGTTCAAACGGAGAGGGCTATCGCTGCGATACTAAGGCAAAGAGGAAGCCTCAGCTGTAAAGGATCGGTTATAAAGGGTTTACGTTGGTTCATAGCTCGTTATTCGAAGGAGTGTTCGGGGCGGTTTTTTATTCCCGTAAAAGATGGGCCTAATGAGAAGCCTTTAAGTAATGCGTTTCTGGTTGTCGAAGAAACGGGTGAAGTTGGCAATTGATCGCGGTTTTTCGATTTCGCAGAAGGAAGCGAGATCGGCAAGGGCAGGGAGCTCTGCTCTGCGGCTAAAAAACTGCGAAGTCCAATTTCCGTCATTGACGGCTTGCCCGGTCCTGAACACAAGTGGCCCCTTTTCCTGATTCGCTCGTTTTCGACCCTAAAAATTCTCTTCCTATGATCGCATTGCAAAACATCAAACTCCAGTACGGAGAACGCTATCTCTATAAAGATGTCAGCGCTACGATTGGGGCGAAGGATCGGATCGGGTTGGTTGGGAGCAATGGGTCGGGCAAGAGTACCTTGCTCAAGGTGCTTTGCGGTTTCGAGGAAATCGATGGAGGCAAGGTCGACAAGGCGAAATACGTTACGTTTGGCTACCTGCCTCAGGATGGCATCAATATGCACGGCCGGACCTTGTTCAAGGAAACCGAAACGGCGTTTGCCGACGTGTTGGGACTTCAAGCGAAAGTCGATGAGGCGGAAACGCGTCTCGACGAGATGGATACTTCGTCAGATGAATTTTACGAGACGCTCGAATTGATCGGGACTTGGGAGCATCGTTTGGAAGATCTGGATGCGGGTAAGCTGCCTTCTCGAATTGAGTCGGTTTTGCTAGGACTCGGTTTTTCCAGTTCCGATATGGAGCGCAAGACGGAAGAATTCAGTGGTGGGTGGCAGATGCGTATCGCTTTGGCCAAGCTTCTATTGGCTAATCCTTCTCTGCTGTTGTTGGACGAGCCAACCAATCACCTTGATGTGACATCTCAACAGTGGTTAGAGGATTTTCTTTTGGGCTATGAAGGTTCTTTACTGATGATCTCTCACGATCGCGGATTCTTGGACGAGATTTGCAATCGGACATTCGAATTGTCGCTGGGCTCGCTTCACGTATACAGCGGCAACTACAGCGTATACGAAAGGCAAAGCGTAGAACGTAAAGAGCTCCAGATGAAGGCGTACAAGAGTCAGCAAAAGGAGATTCAGCAGGCGGAGCAGTTTATCAATCGATTTAAGGCTAAGGCTTCCAAGGCCAAACAAGCGCAAAGCCGGATCAAAGCGCTCGATAAGATTGAGCGTATTCAAATCGATAAAGAGGAGGATAGCGTTTCCTTCTCCTTCGCTGCTCCTCCGCGGAGCGGGCAGACGGTTATCAATTTGATGAATATTTCTAAGTCCTATGGCGACTTGTCGGTTATTCGCGATGCGAATCTTCGAATCGAACGAGGTGACCGTATCGTGGTCGTGGGCGTGAATGGAGCGGGTAAGACGACCATCGCGAAAGTTATCGCGGGCGTGGAGCCTTATCAGTCAGGCGACCGAGAGATTGGTCAGAGCACTCACATCTCTTACTTCGGGCAGCATCAGGCGGATGAGCTGGATAAGAGCGTTACGGTATTGGCAACTATGGAGGAAGCGGCCGAGGGGAAGAATGCGACGAATATTCGATCGATTCTCGGCACCTTTCTTTTTCGAGGCGACGATGTTTTCAAAAACGTGAGCGTGCTTTCCGGTGGGGAGCGTAATCGTTTGGCGTTGGCGAAGATGCTGGCCCGGGCGGCGAACTTTCTTATTCTCGATGAGCCTACCAATCACTTGGATATGCGTTCTCAGGATGCGCTTCAACGAGCGCTCAAGGAATACACTGGAGCGTATTTAATCGTATCTCACAATCGGGCCTTTGTGGATCCGTTGGCGACGAAAGTTTTGGAAATTCGCAAAGACGGGCTTTCGCTGTTTCCAGGAAATGTATCAGATTATCTGAGACATCTGGAATTGGTAGAAGCTGTAGGGAAGTAGTTGTTTTGGGTAGGGAGGTATCGCCGAGACCTCCGCGCTTTCCGCAACGGCTCGCTCGGCGATCGAGCCCTACCTTAGTCCGGCATCTCGTCGGGACTGCATTTGCATTGCCTTCGGTTCTCTATGTTGAGAGTGAGGTTGCCAATCTGTATTCTGGAGTGAATTCGCTCTGTTTTCTAGAGAGATTTCAGAAAAGCGACGAGGGCGGCTTTGTCTTCGATGGTGAGTTGGAGGCCTGCTTTGGGATGTTTGGCGAGATTTGGGTCGAGCGTATCTGACTGGCGAATACCGGTGCTGTAGTGCTCTACGACTTCTTCGAGAGTGGCGAATCGACCGTCGTGCATATAAGGGGCCGTTAGGCTGAGGTTACGGAGGGATGGGGTGGAGAACTTGTTTTCATCTGACCTTTTGCCGGTGAACTCGTTTCGGCCTTTGTCTGTGCTGGGCGCGAGGCCGTTGTTGTGGAATTCGTTGTCGGTTAAGAGGGCTCCGCCGTGGCAATGAAAGCAGTCGGCCCCATATCGACCGGAGCGTGGTTCGTATTCTGTCATGAACAGTTCGAAGCCACGTTTCTCTTGTTCGGATAGACTGGCTTTTCCGGCCGCTGCTTGGTCGAATTTCGAGGTATAGGAGGTCAGGCTGAGAAGGTAGTTTTCTAAGGCTAGGGCGATGTGTTCCGGGGTGATCTCTCCGGGCGTAAATGCTTTTGCAAAGTTCTGTTGGTATTCGGGAGAGGACTGTAGGCGAACTACGAGTTCCTCGATTGATATCCCCATCTCGTCTGGGTGTTGCAGCGGGTTAAATACTTGCTCTCGAAGTGTGGAGACGCGACCGTCCCAGAAGAATTCATCTTTCCAGGCGAGATTGAAGAGCGGCATGGAGTGGCGGCGCGTTAGGTTCTCGCTGACTCCTTGGCTTAGGGCGCGGCTATCGGAAAATGCTTTGTCGGGCTCGTGGCAGCTGGCGCAGGAGATGGTTTTGTTTAGGGAAAGATTCGCATCGAAGAAGAGCTTTTTTCCAAGCTCGACGCGTTCGACCGTAAGAGGGTTATCCGTTGGGAGATCCGGTATCGGGAATGTTCGGCTGGTTTTGAAAGGAAACGGAGTTTGCTCTGAGGGGAGGTCGATTGGTTTGGGCCTGACGGTCGTTCGAATTGTCGAGACCTGTTGAATACTACTTAACCTGAAAGATGACGGAAGGTTTTGCTGAAGTTTCTGGGCGATGCTGTCGTCCGTATGCGAGTGGGTTGAGTTGCCGTCCTCTTGGAAGGAGAGTGGCGAAGGGAAGCCGAGGAGCTTGCCTAGGTCGAATTCCAACTGGAGTTGCGAGCCTCGCTCGTGTTCGAGCTGAATAGGTATGTTGACAACTGTCTTGTTGGGGTCGTTGGCGAAGTGATAAACGTAACCACTGAGCGATTTGTCGTTTTTGTAGAAACGACCTTCTAGGGCCATGAAGATGTAGCCGGTCGCCCAGGTCCAATGGAGTCGGTTGAAGTCGGGGTTGAGAGGGTGTTTGGCTGGGTATTGGGAGGGATCGGAATGGTTTGCCTCTGGAGGGAGTCCGATCGAGAAACGGAGGGATCTGTATTTGTTGGGCGGGAGTTTCGTGTCGAAGTCTAGGATACGTTTGTTTGCATCGATGAAAGCGGATGAATCACTGGCGGGTAGCCATTCGCCCTCTTTTGTTTCGAAGGTAATTTCGGTGATGAGGTAACTTAGGCGGGTGAAGGAGTAGCGCTCCTCGGCGGTGTTTTGGTAGCGCAGCGAGTCGAGTTGGAAAGGCTGATCTCCGACGGTGTGGGTGAAAGAGAGACGGAGGGGTGCGGCGATTGTCGCTTTTGCGGAAAACGCTAGAAGGAGTAAGATTAGGACTTGGGATGAGGTTTTTTTAACCACTGATTACACTGATGGGCACTGATGCTTGGGTTGATGTGGACTAGGGGGTTATGATTGTGGATCACTGTAGCCGCCGCCGAGGGTGGTGTCGATGCTGCGGAGGTGGTTATAGGCTTCGAGGTCGCTTCCGGAGAGTGAATCGATGCTTAAAGATGACATCTCGTTTTCGTCGGAGGCAATGTTGTAGAATTCGAAGATCGGTGTGTCTGCGGTGCTGTCTTTGTCGCCAAAGATGATGAGTTTGAGGTCTGGGTAGGTTTCGGAACGAATAGAGCGGCCGTTTCCTGAACCTTGTCCAAACATTTCGGATACGACGTATCGATCGCTCATGTCCTCTCCTCGAAGGAGGGGCGCGATGCTTTGGGAGTCGAGAATGAGGTTTGTAGTTGCCTCAGCTACATCGATATCTGCGAGTTCGAGAATTGTAGGGAATAGGTCGGCGCAGTGAACGAAGGTGTCTTCGGTGGTGCCAGCGGTCGCTGTGACATCTGGGCCTGCGGCGAGCATGGGTACGTGGATGCCACCTTCGTAGAGATCGCCTTTTGCATGGCCATCGCCAAAGGGAGCTTGGGCAACTTGGCCGGGAGTGCCGTTGTCGCCGAGCAGGATGATGTTCGTTTTATCTAGATCAACGGATTCGAGTAGGCGGCCGATCTCAGAGTCGAGCGCTTCGAGCGTTTTGATGTAGAGGTCGGTGTTTGAGCTGCCGCTGGTAGAGTATCCATTTTCGGGTGTTACGTAGGGTGCCGGATCGTGGAAGGGTGTGTGCGGCGCGTTGAATGCCATCCAGACGAACCAGGGGTTGTCGTCGCGGTCAACGATGTACTCGACTGCTTCGTTGACTTGGTCGGTGGTGGTGTAGGTGGTGACGTTTGAAGTGAGGATGCCGTCTTCGACTTTGCTCCAGTCGTTGTAGTCGGATACGCCACCTTGGAGGATGCCTGCGAATTTTTGCCAACCGCCTCGATCTGCGGGACCTGAACGGCCACCGCCTAGGTGCCACTTGCCGAACGAGGCGAGTCCATGTGGGGCTCCTTCGCTGGCGAGGAGTTCGGGGAGAGCGATTTCACTATCGGCGAGAGTGTTGTCTGTTCTTGGGTTGCCTACGCCGTTGCGGAAAGGGAGTCGGCCTGTTATCATGCTAGCCCGCGTGGGCGAGCAGAGTGGTTGGGCGTATGCATTTGAAAAACGGATACCGCGATCGGCGAGTTTCTCCATGTTTGGAAGAACGGGGAGTTTAGCGCCTGGAGAGGTGTTGTCGAAGGGGCTGAAGTCGATCGCCCAATCATCTACGATCAGTAGGAGGATGTTGTTCGCCGTGGAGGCTTCGATGATTATGGGATTCGTGGAATCGATAGTGGTCGCTGTGCCATTGGGAGGCGTGAACGTGAGGCTTGCGTTGTAACTACCTGGGTCGAGCGCGGATGTGTCGATCTCGAATTCTACGGCTCCGGTCGACTGGTCGTAGGCTAGGATTGTGACCGCGGTGCCGTTGACTGAGATGGCGACGGCGTCTTGTGGAGGAAGTGGCGGAGTGGTGGAGAAGGATACCTGGAAGGTGGTTTCGCCGCTTGGAGTTTGGGATGATGTTGGAATTGAGAGGTCGAATCCGGCATCGTCGAAATCCGCGACATCCGATAGCTCTACTCGGTAGAACAGAGAGTCCGCTTCGGAGAGGCCTGCGGTTTCGGTTGTAGATGCTTCTTGGTTGGCGTCTACGGCGACTGGGTTGGATATTTGTATCCATTCGTCGAAGTCGGCCGATTGCTTAATTACATAGGATCCGCCGTCGGCGCCGGACCATGCGATTGTTATGGTGTCGCTTTGGGCATCGGCGGTGAAGCTGGTTACCTGCGGGGCGGCTTCGGGACCGCCTTGGAATACGATGGTCGCTTCGCTTGGGATACTGTTGACCCGGTCGCCCTGCGGAGCGCCGAAGTAGTAGCGGCCAATGTTGTAAGGAAATTCTGGTGTGCCATCATCTTCGATACAGGTGAAGTAGGCCCAGGTGCCTTCGGGGAATTCGGGAGTCACGCAGTAACGGACATTGTATTCGTTTAGATCGAAGTGAGTGTTGGCATTGAAGACGCCGGTACCATCGTAGAGAGCGAGACCGGTGAGGTCGCCTTTGTAGGCGTAGTCTTCGAGATAGTGGCCAAGGGTGTAGGTGGCGTTAACATCTGGACCGTAGCGATTGGTGGCTAGGGTGGTGGAACTGACGGAGGAGTCGTTGCGGGCCATCCATTGCGGAAGGGTGGTGCGGCCTGTGAATGTGAGGCTTGTAGATCCGTTTACCCCGTCGCGTTTCTGGTATCCTGTCACCATCTTGCGGATGTCGCTGGCGGGGTCCATGGGGCTGTTGTAACCGTAGGGACCGTAGATTGGGAGGCCGTCGAGAACCCAGCCGATTATCGGTGAGTGGGTGCTGTTTCCACCAATTTGTTCGGTGTAGCGATTGGTGGCAGAGTCGTAGGAAACGGCGTCGCCAAGGAGGTGACGCAAGGCGGGTGGATTGGCGTGATAGTGATGGTTGGCTCCTGCTTGGTGCGCGTTGGCGGGGTCGAAGGTGACGCTTTCGTTTACGTATGCATCGCGGTTCCAGACTGCGTCGCCTTGGACTCCGTTATTGGGTCTGGCATCAGTCGCGCTCGAAGTTGAATAGGAGAAAGCGTCACGGGAATCGAACATGGCAATGCCGTCGACGAAGTAGCCGGTAGCCCCGAGACCAGTGCCGCTCTTAAAGGATGGGATAATACCAGGATCTAGAGGGAGTTCGTAGATGATGGCTTGGTTGGCCGGGTAGTTGACGAAGAGATTCGTTTTGGCTTCGTTTCCATACCAGGGACCCATGACATGGAAGCCGAGACCGCTAGTGCGAATGTAGACGTTTGTATCGGTGACGGAGACTTCGTGCACGCCGGCGTAGGTCGGCTGAGCCTGAACGCCTCGGCCCCGGGACCATATGGTGACGG
>TARA_B110000037_G_scaffold216461_1_pt1 | contig 14041 bp, 9 predicted proteins | sample TARA_B110000037 | Tara Oceans TARA_B110000037 (sample SAMEA4397196) | marine metagenome | biome: Polar Biome; feature: [MIX] marine epipelagic wind mixed layer (ENVO:01000061); material: water (ENVO:00002006), including particulate matter (ENVO:01000060) such as... | depth 10-100 m
TAGCAGTCAGAGATGCCTTCATTCTACTGAAGAATCGACGCCATATCTGCCAAAGGCTTTATTCATATCTGTTCCAGCCTCTTCCATTTCGCCTCCCAGCTCTCCCATGGTCTGACCCCAATCCTGCATGCTCTGCAGGAAGAGAGGGTCCTCGGACATTTTTTTAGCAAACCAAGGTCCCAGCGCTTCCTGACCGCCGTTCAGAATATCGAGGGGAATGGACATTTCTTTCAGGTGAGTCGTCGTGTCGGCGGTTGCGTCCCGGAATTGCTCAACCGTTTCCTTGAGGTCTGCAGGCAGTCCTTCCATTTTGACCGTCTTCAGCTTGCCGTTCAGCTCGTTCAGGTCCCGGAACATGTCGAGCATTGCCAACGGATTCTGACCTCTCCCTTCTTCCTGGTTCTCCATTTTCTTGAGGAGTTTCAAAATGCCCTTTTCCTTGAGCTCGGTCGTGAAGGCGACAACAGCCGGCGGGGTGGTCCCTTCGGCAGGATCCAGGGAACTGGGCTCGTTGCTCGTTTCTTCCTTTGGAGTCTCGGGCTCAACCTGTGCGGGCTCTATTTTCGGGGCAGGTTTTGCAGCGGACTGCCCAGAAGATTTCTCTTTCGATGCCTTACTGGTTTCCTCTTCTATGCTGGGTGGATCTTCGGTGGATGGATCTTCCTTCTTGCCGCAAGAAGACAGGAACGAGAAACTCAAGCAGAGGGCTGACAGGATAATAAATTGTTCCTTCATGTGTTCCTCAATAGCCTTTTTTTTAGGACTATGGCGAGAATAATTCCTGTTCCACCGGCTCCGCCTCCCGGGCCGCCCTCCAGCCCTCCCACCAAAAGCAATTTCCTAGCAGTCTATAAACCACTCCGCCGACCCCGTCCGACGCCAATGGCGTAACCTCGTTGGGGCCGACTTTGAACCCTGGCATTCCGTCAGCCGGTTCTGGGACGCCTCCTTCGAGAAATTGCCCAAGCATCCCGTCACTCGCGGCGCACCACCCTTTGTCATTCGCGACGAATGCTACTTCCACCTCCGGTGCACCGACCCCGAACACGATCACGTCACTCCACTCCACGGAGCCCTTCCCCTACCCGGGATCATTCATCCAGGCCGCGCGATGGACAGTGGATCCGATTCAGCGGTTGATGCGGTAAAAAAAGGCGAAGAGCAATACTGTGCCTGGGGCTTCGAACGACCCGCAGGTGGACGAACCTTCGGCTTCACCGGCGGCCACACCCACTGGAACTGGGGACGCGATGAACTCCGCAAACTCATCCTCAATGGAGTCTACTGGACAACCGGATCCGAAATTCCTGAAAAAGGAATCTCTTCCACCAGACCAACCGCGAGCGAGATGCTGGAAAATCTCAACGAAAACCCCGGCTGGACGACTGAAGCTTAAACCGTCTCCCTAAAAAGATCTTGGTCCTGGGCTCGTCATTGAAGGCGAAAACACGAAGATCCTTAAAGCAGATAGCACGACTCAAACCCAAGGGATGCAATCCTTTGGCGACGGTATTTGGAGTGGCAACTCACAACTCTGGTGGCTCGCTGAAAAACAGGATGCTTCACTTACCATCGAATTCTCCGTCCCAAAAGCAGGCGACTACAACCTCTATCTTGCGGCGACCAAAGCTGTCGACTACGGCATACACTCCCTCACTCTCAATTGAAAAAACGTTGGAAAACCCCGTGACTATTTCCAAGCTAAAGGAGTCTCCCACACCAGCCAAATCAAGCTGGGAGAAACCTCTTTTAAGAAAGGAAAAAACACCCTCATCATTAAAGCGATAGGCGCCCATCCGGACTCTGTTAAACGCTATATGTTCGGCCTCGATTTCCTCCGCCTCGCCCCCACGAAGTAGTTCTTTTTCAAATCGAGCTCATCATCGATGAAAAACTCCAAGATTTCACTACGTTTCCTTGGGCAGTCGATATTGATCATCTGATGGCCTCTCTTGTTCGGCGTCAGACGATCCCACTGCCAGCAACATGCCATTTAGAATCATCATCTTTTCCTTCCTAAGCCTCTGTGCTCAGGCCGATGACCTCTTTTCCTCGCAAGTTCTCCCGATTCTTAAGGACAATTGCTACGAATGCCACTCGCACGAGGCAAACAAGATGAAGGGTGGCCTCACCCTCGACTCCCGAAGCGGATGGGCTAACGGTGGTGACAGCGGCCCTACCATTATCCCTGGTAAGCCCGAAAAGTCTCTTCTCATCACTGCCATTAGACACGAGGACTCCGACTACGAGATGCCTCCAAAAAAGAAACTTTCTGACGATAAGATCGCTATCATCGCGAACTGGATCAAACGCGGCGCCCCCGACCCCCGAATTGATACTCAGGCAAAAAAAATCGACACTAATTGGTGGTCACTCCGTCCCCTCAACGCCGTAAAAACTTCCATTCCCGGGCACCCCATCGACGCCTTTATTCAGGAGAAACTCACCCAAAATAATCTCAATTTTGCTCCCCCCGCTAACCGAACCACCCTTGCACGACGCCTCTTTGTCGATCTCCACGGTTACCTCCCCACTCCAGAAGAAATCTCCACTTACGTCGAAGACCAAAGTCCCCAAGCCACCGAACAACTCGTCAACCATCTTCTCGACTCCCCTCGCTATGGAGAACGCTGGGCACGCCATTGGCTAGACACCATTCACTTCGCCGACTCCCACGGTTGTGAGCACGACCAAAAACGTCCGCACGCCTGGCGATTTCGCGACTACGTCATCGAACGCCTTAATGCCGATGTTTCCTGGGACAACTTTATCCGAGAGCAACTCGCCCCCGACGTTTTCTACCCCGACGAACCGCAACTCGCCGCCGGCCTTGGCTTCATTGCTGCTGGACCCCTGGAACTCAGCCGCGCCGGAACAGCCAAACACACTTTTGACTACCTCGACCGCGACGACATCGTGACCCAAACCATGGCCGCCTTCGCAAGTACCACTGCAAACTGCGCCCGCTGCCACAACCACAAATTTGATCCCGTAAGTCAGGAAGATTACTTCGCCCTTCAGGCCGTTTTCTCAGGTGTCGGAAAAGGCGATATCGAATTCGAACCATCGCAGGAGCTCAAAGCAAAGCGCCACCATCTCCAATCACTCCTCAGTGCAGCCACCAATAAAGATTACTCCCAATTTAACCAAGACCGATATCAATCTGTGATCCAATCCTGGATCTCAACTCACCGAAAAAACAATGCCTTTTGGCATCCTCTTACTCCCGAAACCTTTAGCTCCTCGGGTGGCGCCACCCTCACTCGGCAAGACGACGGATCCCTCTTCGCCCACGGTCATCTTCCAGATCAGGAAAACTACACCCTGACTACTTCACTCCCTCTCAAAAAAATCACCGCTCTTCGGCTCGACGTCCTCAAGGATAGTCGCCACCCCAAAGGCGGCCCCGGGCGGGCCGAAAACGGAAACTTCCATCTTTCGGAAGTCTCCCTCAAGTGGCTCCCACCAAACGCCGGAACTCCCGTTGCCCTAAAAATCTCCCGCGCCTCTGCCGACTTTGATCAAGAAGGATGGACCTCTGCCCAGGCAATCGATGGGAACTTGGAATCCGGCTGGGCCATTTACCCCAAAGTCGACCAGTCACACCACATCGTCTTAGAACTGGAACAAGAATTCGACGTAATTCCCGGCGGCAAACTTGCAATCACCCTCAAACAGCTCCACCCGCCCAAACACATCATTGGACGATTCAAACTCTCCGCAACGGATGCTGAGGATGCCTCCGCCCGCCCCTTCCCCACCGCCGTCATCAACGGCCTCGCCAAAACAGCCGACGAAAGAACTAAAAGCGAACAACTCGCCATCAGCGCGATCGCCCTTAAGGATTACGCCCAAGAGGCACTCGCCAAACTACCACCAAAACACACCGTCTATGGGGTTGCCAACTTTTGGTCCCACGCCAAGAAGCAGGCGCCTTATCCACCAAAACCCGTTCACCTCCTCCGCCGGGGTGACATTGACAAACCACAACAAGAAGTTGGTCCTGGAGCCCTCACTTCCCTCAGTCATCTTCCCGGTCGGTTTCCCCTCGACGACCCCAATCACGAACCTGCCCGACGCGCTGCTCTCGCCGACTGGCTTGCACACCCCGAGAACCCTCTCACCTGGCGCTCTATCGTCAATCGGGTTTGGCACTACCACTTCGGACAAGGCCTGACTGACACTCCAAACGACCTAGGCCGAATGGGCTCTATTCCCACACATCCCGAACTTCTTGATTGGCTCGCCGTCTGGTTCCGCGACGAAGCTAAAGGATCCCTCAAGAAACTCCACAGATTTATCCTCACCTCCAAAACCTGGCAACAATCCAGCCTTAGTTCCGCTCATAAAGTAGACTCAGCTAACCGGCTCCTCTCTCACATGAAACGCCAACGCCTCGACGCCGGGGTCTTTCGTGATTCCCTCCTTCATCTTTCTGGGAAACTAGAATTCACGATGGGCGGTCCCGGAATCGAACAATTTGTTAAAAGCGCAGGCCCCCAGGGCGCCCAAGAACTCGACTACGAAACCTTCGACTGGAATTCAGCCCAGGCCGCCCGTCGCAGCATCTACCGAGTAGTCTGGCGTGGCATCCCCGACCCCTTCATGGAGGCCCTGGACTTCCCCGATCTTGGCCTCCTCACCCCCAAACGCACTTCTTCCGTCTCCTCCCTTCAATCCCTTGCTCTCTTCAACAACAACTTCGTCCTCCACGCCAGCCAGTGGCTTACCGATCTTGCAAAAAATAAACATCCCAACTTCGACTCTCAAACCCATTACCTCATTAAACTCCTCTGGCTCCGCACACCCACCCCAAACGAACAAAAACTTTTCAAAACCTATGCCCAACAACACGGCCTCCCCTCCCTCTGCCGCATCCTGATCAACAGCAACGAATTTCTCTTCATCGAATGAACCGACGCACCCTCCTCACCCATTCCGGCGGTGGCCTTGGCAGCGTCGCACTCGCCCACTTGCTTGCGCAAAACTCCCATGGGAAATCCGCGTCAGATCTCAATGGCGGACTCCATCACCCCGCCAAAGTCAAACGTGTCATTCAGCTCTTTATGAACGGAGGAGCTAGCCCAATGGACACCTTCGACTACAAGCCGGAACTCGCCAGACTCCACGGGCAAAAACTCGGTCCTCAGAATACACCTGAAGGCTTTACCGGTAAGCCTGGCCCCATTCTTAAAAGCCCTTTTGAATTTAAGCAATACGGCCAGTCCGGCCAGTGGGTTTCCTCGGTGTTTCCCCATCAGGCAAAACACGTTGATGACATGGCCTTTCTCATGGCCATGAAAACAAAGACAAACGTTCACGGACCCGCTGCCTACATGATGAATTCTGGATTCCTTTTGCCCGGCTTTCCTTGTCTCGGCGCATGGACTTCCTACGCGCTTGGCAACCTCACTGACAATCTTCCTACCTTCGTCGTACTCCCCGACGGCCGGGGCCTTCCCTACAACGAACGCGGCACTTTTTCCTCCGGCTTCCTTCCGCCGATTCATCAAGGGACGGTCATCAAATCCAACAGGAAAAGTCCTGTCCCTCACCTCTTCGCCAACGAGCAATTCTCCTTTGCCACTTCCGAGTCCGAACGCGACGGCCTCGCCCTCCTCAAAAAAATCAATCAATCCCACGCTGTCGAACACCCTCACGATTCCCGCCTTGAGTCCCGCATCCGCGCTTACGAACTCGCTGCCAAAATGCAACTGTCCGCACCCGAAGCCTTTGACCTCTCAAGCGAACCAAAACATATTCACCAAGCCTACGGCACAGACAACGCGACCACCGAAGATTTTGGCCGTCGCTGTCTCCTCGCCCGACGCCTCTGCGAACGCGGCACCCGATTCGTGCAAGTTTGGAGTGGCCCCCAAGGAAACAAAAAAAACTGGGACAACCACGGTAGCATCTCAAAAGAACTTACTCCCATCGCCGCTGCTGTCGACAAACCCATCGCCGCGCTCCTTCAGGACCTTAAACAACGGGGCCTCCTCGAAGACACCCTCCTCATCTGGACTACCGAATTCGGTCGCACCCCCTTCGCCCAGGGAGCGGACGGCCGAGATCACAATGGCGGCACCTTCGTCACCTGGATGGCAGGAGCCGGCATCAAAGCCGGCACCTCTCACGGTCAAAGTGATGACCTCGCCTTTCAAACTGCAGAAGGCACCACCTACTGCTACGATCTCCACGCCACTATCCTCCACCTCATGGGAATCAATCACGAGAAGCTCACGGTCCGCCAAAACGGCATCGACCGCCGCCTCACCGACGTTCATGGTCACGTCATTCACGACATCCTCTCCTGAAAAAAAACTTTCCACTCAACTGATCAAGAATCACCCCGACTGGATGAAAAATCACCCCCCTTCCCCTCCCTCCAAAAGTAATTTCCTAGCAGTAACCCAAAGCCGAAACGATTGTATGCAATGAATATTTCACGAAGAAAATTCTTAAGAGGTAGCGGGGCCAGTGTTGCGCTGCCGTTTTTTCCTTCTCTTTCCGGAGCTAAGGGCAAGGTCATTTTGCCGAACAAGAAGCTGGTGATGATGTACATCCCAAACGGGATTTTGCGTCGCTACTTTTTTCCTGGTGAGGAAGAAGCAGTCTTGCCTGGTTTCCAGGGTGGATTCAACGCCGATAAATCGAAGGACAAGGTGCGCATTCAGAACGAACCCGGGATCTATCCTTTGGAGTTTACTTCCACCATGCAACCTTTGCTGAAGCACAAGGATGATGTTACGATGATCACCGGTTTGGATCGTACTTTTAAGAACGGCCAGGACGTTCATGCGCAAGGAGCATCTTGCTACCTCACGAGCGTTTCTCCTGAACAAGCGTCGGCGAAGGGCATGAGGCATCCCAATGGACGAAGCTTGGACCAGGTGATTGGGGACAAGGTCGGCCACACTTCCGTCTACAACACACTTGAGATTAGTTGCAATGGATTTAGCGCCGGCAAAGAAGATATTTTCTTTGATAATATTTCATGGTACGGAGCGGGTAAGATCGCACCCTCGATCAAGAACCCCCGCAAACTGTATGACCGTCTTTTTATGGCGGATTCCTACCGCAATCACGTACAAGACGTCACCGATTTGATCCTGGCTGATACCAAGAACATCTCCCGTAAGCTCGGCAACCAAGACAAGGATATCCTTGATGGCTTCGTGAGCATGATCCGCGAGATTGAATTGCGGATCGAGAAACTCGAGAAGATGATTTCGGGTGCGGATGTCAACCAGCCGACCAATGAAATTTTGCCAAGAGGGGAATACATTAGGCTTCAAGCTGACCTGATGTTGGCTGCCTTACAAATGGGGATAACCAACGTCAGTACCTTTATGATCGGACCCGAGCGCTGGGATGCCTCGCTGATGTACGAAGGTGTTTTCACTAAGCCCGTGCAGCACCACAGCATGACCCACAACCAGAAGAAAGAGGAAGTGGCCAAGGAATTGCAGAAGATCGATATTTTTCACCTCCAGCAGTTGTCTTATGTCATTTCCCGGATGAAGGAGATCAAGGAGTCGGACGGGACCAGCTTATTCGAGAACTCACTCCTCACTTTCGGAGCGGGTCTGGGCGACGGGGCCACCCACCAGTTTTTCGACCTTCCCATGATTGTTGCCGGCAAGGGTCAGGGCCAGATCAAGCAGGGCCGCTTTATCAAGTGCAAGAGCGGAACTTTGAATTCCAATCTCTGGCTCACCTTGGCTAACCTCATGGGTCTGGAAATCGACAGCTTTGCCGACAGCAACGCAGTGATTTCTGATTTGTGGACCTAATCATCTCTTGATGAAAAACTTTTCCAGGAGGAAGTTTCTAGCGTGCAATGGTGCCTTTTTGACCCTGCCCTTTTTGCCATCGCTTGCAAAAGCAAGGAAGCTTACCGGACCAGCGAAAAGATTCGTCATGATGTACTTGCCCAATGGTCTTGTCAGGCGTTGCTTCATTCCCGGCGAGGAAAAGAGCTTATCCCCGGGATTCAAAACGGTCAAAGGTTCCGAGCAATTTCGCGGCAAGAGTGATTCCACTCCTCGGGGTTCGCATTCTCTGGAATTGACCTCGACTATGAAACCTCTTTCGGGGCATCTCAAAAACATCACCCTTTTGACGGGTCTCGATCGGCCTTACAAGTTAGGTGGAGATGCTCACGAACAAGGAGCTTCTTGTTATTTAAGCAGTGTCTCTCCCGAGGAGGCTGCGAATAAGAAACTGCGCTTCCTGCAAGGGCGCACGTTGGATCACGTAATCGGCGAAAAGCTCAGCCGTGGGACCCCTTTGAAAACCCTCGAGATCAGTTGCAACGGATTCACCCGAGGCAAGGAGTCGACGAGGTTCGACAATATCTCTTGGTCAGGGATAGATCAGTTGGCCCCATCGATCAAGGATCCCCAGACTTTATACGACCGCTTGTTCCTCTCGGATGACGCAGGGTACAACGATCACTTAAACGAGGTGACTAGCCTGGTCATGGCAGATGCAAAGTCGCTTTCCAGGAAATTGGGACGCAACGACAAGGATACCCTTGATGAATTCATGACCATGATCCGGGACATTGAAACCAGGATGTCACGACTTCGGAAACTTGTCGCAGAGGCAGGGGGTGCCCGGCCGACCGACGAGGTTCTGCCCCGGGGCGAATACATCAAGTTGCAATGCGACCTGATGATTGCGGCTTTGCAAATGGGAATCACAAACGTGACCACGATGATGATCGGGCCGGAAAGGTGGAATGCGCCCATGCTTTACGAAAGCGTTTTCGATAAGCCTGTCGTTCATCATTCCATGTCACACAGTCAAAAGGGCGACGGATACGCCAAACTTCAGAAGATCGATCTTTTCCACATGGAAAAATATGATTACGTCCTTTCTAGAATGAAGAATTTGAAGGAGGCGGACGGATCTTCCATGCTCGATCATTCGGTCGTTGCTTGCGGTGTGGGATTGGGGGATGGGGCTACTCATCAATACTTTGACCTTCCGCTTGTTTTGGCCGGCAAGGCCAATGAAGGCATGCAGAATGGAAGGCATCTACAATGTCCCAATGGCACCCCGATCAGTAACGCATGGTTGAGCATAGCCCGTCATCTGGGCTTAGAAATGAATCGCTTCTCGAACAGTACCGGGACGATCTCCGAATTATTCACGTAAACTTGAGCAAGCCCGATGGGAATTAGCCATTTTAGAAAAACAGCCATGCATCTAATAACCTACGCCAGGCAAGGAGCCGTTCTTGCGTTTCTGTTTCTAGCCAGTGGTCCCGTCGCTTTGTCCGATGAATTCAATTCTTTTCTCAAGCCTCTCTTGGAGCAAAACTGCGTCAAGTGTCACGGGGGAGAAAAAACCAAGGGAAAAGTCAATCTCAAGGAAATAGACAAGACTGCCGATTTTCTTGCCCAGCCGGCCTTGATCAAGGAATTAATCGAGGCAATCGACTTTGAAGACATGCCCCCGGAGGACGAGGAACCACTTTCGGACGAGCAACGGGACAGAACGCTCCTCCTGCTTAAAGATTTCATGCGGCAAGCGGTCGCGGGCTCAAAGAAGGAAAAGCCAAGGCTCAGCCGGCTCAACCGATTTCAGTATAACAATTCGCTCCGGGATTTGTTCCGGATCCGGACCGACGTCTTCGAGCTTTCGGAAAAGATGATGACCCGTCATAGCAATTACTTGTCGACCCCGGATCAGAAAATCCCCGACCTAGTCCGTGCATCCGCCAGGAACCGGGCTAAAGGATTCCGCGAGGTCAGGCCTTTCCCCAAGGATTTGCGGGCCGCTCATGGCTTCGACAACCAATCCGACCAACTGACCCTTTCTCCTCTCCTTCTGGATACCTTCCTCAAGTTAAGCGTCTCTATTTTGCAAAGCCCCGATTTCAATGAGCAAACGGTAGGCATCTGGAAGGAATTCTTTGCCGCCCCGGAAAACCCCGGGGATTTGGAAAAAGAAATCCGCGATCGCCTCCATCCTTTCTTACGCATGGCCTTCCGTTCCCCTGTGGAGAAAGAGATCGTAGACAGGTACGTCCGTTATGCTCATGCTCAGGTAAAGTCCGAGGAATCGTTTCCCACGGGCATGAAAAAAGTCGCTTCCGCCATCCTGTCCTCGCCGTTGTTTCTTTTGCGGCATGAGACCGTGGTGAAGAACGATCCGTATGCCTTGGCCTCGAGCTTGTCCTATTCCCTATGGGGTAGTTGTCCGGACCCCGAACTCTTGAAGGCCGCTGAAGAAGGAAAGTTGGCTGATCCAAAGCATTTGGCCCTTGTTGTGGACGGCATGCTCAAGGATCCCAAAATCGAGAGGTTTCTCGACAGTTTCCCATCCCAATGGATGCAACTTGAAAATGCATTGGCGGCGACGCCGGACCCGAAACTCAACCGCTACTTTTCAATCGATAAGGATTATCCCGCCAGCTTGCCCATGGTGCTCGAACCGTTGTTGTTGTTCGATGCCGTCTTTCTCGAAGATCGCCCCATTGCCGAGTTGATCAAGCCATCGTTCGCTTACCGGAATGAATTCCTCGAGACTTGGTACGGAGGAGAGCTTAAGCCGGGGGACGAAGACCTGAAAAAAGCGATCGTGGCCAACGAGAACAAGAAAAAGAAAATCATTGAGCTCGAGCAGGAGGTGGAAAAAAGAGAGCAGGACCTGGCTGCCTTGGTTGATCCGGTCCGTAAAAAGATTTTGTCCGAACGGGCAGCGGAGGATGACGTACTTGAACCGGTTGACCTCAGGCCAGTCGCCGCCTGGGAGTTCGACGGAGACTTGGAGAGTTCGGTCGGTTCCTTTCCCCTCAAAAAGCATGGAAAGGTTGAGTTTAAGAATGGGATGATCGAGTTTGCCCCCAATTCCTACCTCCAAAGTCAGAATTTACCCTTCGATCTGAGAGCCAAGAGCCTCGAAGTTTGGTTCCTGCTTAAAAACCTCGATCAAAGGGGAGGAGGAGTCATGGGCATCCAGGGCCCGAGTGATTTTTTCGATACCATCGTGCTGGGCGAAAGAATGGCCAAGCATTGGATTTCCGGGAGCAACGGCTTCAGCCGAACCAATGACTTTGCCGGGTCCAAGCCCGAGGACTCGGACAACCAGATCATCCACCTCATCATGACCTACCAGCCGAACGGCATGATCACCCTTTACCGTAACGGAGAGGCTTACGGCAAACCCTACAAGAAAGTGCTAGCCACCTTCCCCAAGGGCAAGTCCTCGGTTATCTTTGGCCTTCGCCATACGCCCAAGGGAGGGAATAAGCACCTCGCCGTTACCATCGACAAGGCTAGGCTCTATGACCGTGCACTGAACGAGAAGGAGATTGAGGAAGCGGCCCGGGGCAATCAGTTGTTCGTTTCCAACAAGGAGCTTCTCGCTACCCTGTCACCAGAACAAAGAAAATCCAAGGCGCAGCTGGAAAAGGAGCTCAAGGATTCCATGAATGCATTGAGGAAAGCCCCCAAGTCCATTGATCCGAACAAACTCAAGGGGGAGGCTCAAAAACAATTCGACAATGAGATGAGAAGAATGTTGCGCTCCGAGAATTTCCAAAGAGTGGCCCTGACCGACCCGCGGTACGGGGGAATCATCACCAACGCGGCCATGTTGAGCATGACCTCCGGTCCCAAGCGGACGCACCCTATTGCCCGTGGAGCCTGGATCATCGAGGTCATCCTCAACGATCCGCCTCCGCCTCCGCCCAACGACATCCCGCCCCTCAAGGACGATGGCAATTCGAGGAACATGACCATCCGCGAACAATTTGCCAAGCACCGCGAAAGCCCCGATTGCGCCGGTTGTCACTCCAAGCTCGATCCGCTCGGGTTCGCTATGGAGAACTTCGACCTGACGGGTCGCTGGCGCGACAAGTACCGCAATGGTCGTGAGGTGGATTCAAGCGGAAAGCTGATGAGAAAGCATAACTACGAGGGAGCAGTCGACTTCAAGGATTCCCTCCTCAAGGAGAAGGACCGGTATGCCAGGGCTTTCGTTGGCCATCTTCTCCGCTACCTTACCTCAAGAGAACTTGAGCCGGGTGACAGCCTCGAAGTCGAGCGTATCGTGGAGAAGGCAAAACCGCATGAATACCGCATGAAGTCGCTTATTCGCGAAGTGATTCTCAGCGACGCTTTTGTCAAAGCGAAATGAAGATTCCGGTTCTTCCTTTGTTCTGATTCTGGCTGACGACATCAACCCCCTTTCTCCCCCCTCCCCTCCGCTCCAAAGGCGGCTTCAAGGCCCTCCCTCCAAAAGCAATTTCCTAGCAGTTTTCGCTGTTCCGGTGTTGGTCATTCTGTGATACGCTCTTGTCGTGAAAGAAGCCTGCATTGCTGGTGTTTTCTCGTTTATCGTTTTTTCGGCGATCGCATCGGGGCAGGAGAGATCCCTCGAATCGGAAGAGGATGAGCGTATGCAGCACTGGGCGTGGCAGCCCATTTCCATCAATGAGAATAGGTTGCCGGAGTCCGGAGAGAATCCCATTGATGGCTTTGTCAGGGCGAAACTGCGGGAGAAGAACTTGAAGATGTCGCCCGAGGCCAATCGCCCGACTTTGATCCGCAGGTTGTCCTTCGATCTCCATGGTCTTCCACCGTCGCCCGAGGCAGTGGAAGGCTACGTCAACGATCCGGCATCCGACTCCACCGCCTATGAGAATCTCGTGGATCGAATGCTGGCATCCCCGCATTTTGGCGAACGATTTGCCCGCCACTGGCTTGATATAGCACACTACGCGGATACCCACGGCTTCGAGCGCGACAAAAGGCGGAATCATGCCTGGCGCTATCGTGACTATGTGATTGAGGCCTTCAACAGCGACAAGCGCTATGATCTTTTTCTCCAGGAACAAATCGCAGGAGACGTGCTCTGGCCGGAAGACGAACAGGCAGTTGTGGCCACGGGATTTCTCGCGGCCGGGCCGTGGGATTTCGTCGGTCAGGTGGAAACCAAGAGTCCCGCTCAGAGGAGAGCCGCACGATCCCTTGACCTCGACGATATGGCAACGCAGGTGATGACATCCACCATGGCGATGACCGTCAATTGTGCAAAATGTCATGATCACAAACTCGATCCCATTTCGCAGAAAGAGTATTATCAACTGCGGGCTGTTTTTGCCGGGGTGAAACGCGACAACCGCAGTATCGGAGCAGGGACGAAGGCAATACTGGCAGCGGCGCGAGCGCAGTTGAGCCAGGAGATCAACCGCCTCGAACCGGGTCTCGATTTGGCGGACATCGTTGGTGGGGGCAACGGCGAGGGGACGGGAGATTTGGATCGAGGAATCGATCCACGGACGGGAAAAGCGGAGACCAAGCGCCTGGGCTATTTGGACAAGGTCGAGGCCAATCGATTCGTTCCATGCGACAATCGATTCATCGACGGAGTCTTCATCCCGAAAGGTGAAGGCGGAAAAGCAAATATTCCTGTTAGCTCCACCGGCATCACGGTTACTGGCATCTCCGGGGCTGACAGCAAGGCCTGGGACATGATTCGAAATGGGCCCGTAAACAGTCAGTACTCTCCGGAACTGGGGGGCGTTCGTTTTGCTGATGGCAGCAAGAGCCTGCTCGGTCTGCATGCCAATGCCGGCATCACCTTCGATCTCGCGGAGTTTCGTGATGCGATCGGCGAAAAGGCACTCAGATTTTCCGCCCAGGTGGGCTATTTCGGAGAAGAGAACGGCAAGGCATTTGCCGATGTCCGGGTTTTTGTGGACGGCAAGATGGTGGCTGAGTTTCGCAAGCTGAAGCGAGCGGATCATTTGACCGACATCAACGTTTTGATTCCGGCAAGCGCGCGTTTTCTCATCCTGATGGCGACCGACGGCGGCAACGGCATCAGCATGGACCAGATCGGCTTCGGAAATCCTAGACTGAAGTCCGCTTCCGCCGCGCTGACCGGCGCCCAGCGCAAGCGCCTTGCTGAGCTGCAGGCGGAACGGCTGGATTTGACCGGAAAAATGGCTGCTCTTGGGGAAGGCAAAGTCTTCGCGGTTCTCCCCGCGGGCAAGACGCCACCGCCAGTTCGGATCCTTCGCCGC
>TARA_B110000037_G_scaffold223186_1_pt1 | contig 13919 bp, 10 predicted proteins | sample TARA_B110000037 | Tara Oceans TARA_B110000037 (sample SAMEA4397196) | marine metagenome | biome: Polar Biome; feature: [MIX] marine epipelagic wind mixed layer (ENVO:01000061); material: water (ENVO:00002006), including particulate matter (ENVO:01000060) such as... | depth 10-100 m
GGTTTTATTTCTTTTTGAAAGAATTAATGGCGTTAATTGTAAAATCAGATAAAACGAGTTCACCACTCATTGCCGCTCTCATCTTTAATAGGTTATCCCAAGTTTCGGTTCCAGCCCAGAAAATTTGTTTTAACTTACGCATTGAATCAGGATTAGAGCGCGCTAATTTATTTGCCAAAACATCTACAGCTTCATCCATTTCCTCAACCGTTGGATAGACAGCCGCATAAAGTCCTTTTTCGCACGCCCAATCAGCACTTTGCCATTCTGTTGCATTAATCGTTAATTGCGACATGGCAGACATACCGATTTTACGTTCCACTGCCGGACCAACTACAAACGGACCAATGCCAATAGCCAATTCAGATAATTTAACCGCGGCGTGACTTGTTGCCAAACAATAATCAACCGCAGAAGCCACACCAACTCCTCCACCAACAGCCTTACCTTGCACTCGTCCAATGATTAGTTTTGGGCATTTGCGGCAGGCGTTAATTACACTTGCAAAACCTGAAAAGAAAACTTTCCCTGTCTCCAAATCTTTAATAGAAATCAATTCATCAAAGCTTGCCCCGGCGCAAAAAGCGCGATCCCCTGCTGATTTTAATATGATAACTTTCACTTCTTTTTGGGCGCCAACATCTGTTATCGTTTTTGCCAAAAGCATTAATATTTTACCTGGCAAAGAATTACTCAATGGATGTCCGAATTCAATTGTCGCGATTCCATTATCGTTAATACTTGATGTTACGTGTCCTTGATTTATTGCGCTCATGTTTTTTTTGAGATTAAATGTTAGAGATTAGGTCGCTCCGCTTTTATATTTCGTTTAGACCTATATCTCATATTCCTTATTTTTAATTTTAAATCCTCACTTCGAGAGCCTCTGTGCTTGATTGTTAGTGTTGTTTTCCTTTCTATATCCTACAAAGTTAAGTACACTGGGGTTCTCGAAGTGCACTTAACGCTTTTTAACTTTGATCTCTTTTTTTAACCATTGTTAATATTGTCGCAAAGCCAACTGTCTCTCCAGTTTCGTCATAAATATCAACTAAGAACCTCACGATTCCTTTTGCGATATCTGCGTCATTACGTTTTTCTTGATTCGTTTTTTCTTTTACCGTAAAGCGAACTCCAATTGTAGTACCGATATAAACCGGTTTTGTAAATCGACATTCGTCAATTCCATAATTCAACAATACTGGTCCTTTTTTAGGTTCAACGAATAAACCAGCCGCCTTGGATAAAATAAAGTATCCGTGAGCAACTCTCTGCTCGAAAATAGTTCCGTCTAACGAGGTTGCATCCACATGGGCGTAAAAATTATCACCACTTACATTTGCAAAATTGCTAATATCCGTTTCAGTCACCGTGTGTTTATGTGTAAAAACCGTGTCACCAATATTTAAATCCTCAAAATGTTGTCTAAAGACATGCGGATTTGCTTCCGGTTGATCGGCACCAATTTGAAATTGTTTTGTTAATGCCGTAATCGTTTGTGGATGACCTTGAATTGCGGTACGTTGCATATAATGCAATACACCACGAACTCCACCCATTTCTTCACCACCACCAGCTCTACCCGGCCCACCATGCGTTAACATTGGCATAGGCGAACCATGACCCGTACTTTCTTTCGCGCATCTTTCATTCAAGACTAAAATTCGCCCGTGCATTGACGCCGCGTTTAAAACATAGTCTGTTGCAATCTTGTCATCTGCAGTAATAATAGAAGAAACCAATGATCCCTTTCCTAATTTGGCAATGTTGACTGCATCTTCAATATCCTTATAAGGCATGAGCGTTGAAACTGGTCCAAAACATTCGATATTATGTGCTCCTAATTTATTATGCGGATCTTCATTTCTAAAAACAATTGGCGAGAAAAATGCACCTGCTTCTTTGTCCGCGCCAATTACATCAAAATTATCTAAATCACCGATCACTATGTCCTGCTCTTTCATCAAAAGCTCCACATTTTCACGCACGCGCTCAACTTGTAATTTCGTGACTAAGGATCCCATTCTAACTGATTTATCACTTGGGTCGCCAATAGTCGTTTTAGCCAAACGCGCTGATAAAGCGCCTTGGACATCATCCATTAAATCTTCAGGAACGATTATTCTTCGCACGGCGGTGCATTTCTGCCCAGCTTTTATGGTAATTTCGCGTTGCACTTCTTTAATGAAGATGTCGAACTCAGGCGTTCCTGGAACTGCATCTTTCCCTAATATTGCGGCATTCAATGAATCACATTCCAAATTAAATGAAACCGATTCTTTTTGAATATTATCTAATCCGCTTAAAACTTTTCCAGTTGAAGCGGAGCCTGTAAACGTGACGATATCTGAGCTTCCAGCAAAATCAATCACTCCACGACCCAAACCAACAACCAATTGCAAGGCGCCTTCTGGTAAAATCCCTGACGATACGATATCACGCACCATTAATTCCGTTAAATAACAAGTATATTCAGATGGTTTTACAATTGCCGGTACACCCGCCATAAAGTTCACCGCAATTTTTTCTAGCATTCCCCAAATAGGGAAGTTAAAGGCGTTAATATGAATGGCCACCCCCTCTTTCGGCACCATTAAGTGATGCCCAATAAATGAACCGCCTTTTGATAACGGAACAGGATCCCCATCTACGTAATAAGGTAAGTCCGGGAACCGTCTTCTTAACGAGGCGTTTGCGAATAAATTTCCAATTCCTCCTTCAATATCGATCCAAGAATCAACACGAGTGGCACCAGTTGCAGCACTTAACTCATAATATTTGCGCTTATTTTCGAGCAAATACATGGCCAAAGCTTTCAACATTAGTCCTCTTTCCTGAAAAGTCATTTTACGTAATGCACGCCCACCTTTTTCCCTGGCGTAATGCATCATTTCTTCGTAATTTAATCCAACCGAAGAGCAAGTTCCGAAATGTTCACCGGTTATTGCATTGAACAATTCTGTCTCTACACCTTCTCCACTCACCCATTCACCCAAAACGTAATTTTGATATGATTTCATCTCGCTATAATTATTTTAGTTCATCTTGTTCGTTTCACGAACAGACTCAATTTAATTCTTCGTTCTAAACCTTTAAAACAACCCTTAAAGTTAGGGATTATATTTCAGATTAAAATGAGATGTAAAAACAAAAAAGACTCCTTTTCAGAAGCCTTTAAAATAATTTGCTTAGAAGCAGATTTTTTTAATTCTTGATTAATTTTTCTGTGACCAATTGGCCGTTAGAATTTTGAATCGTAATAAAATAAATTCCATTTGACCAAGAACTTGCATCTACTCGAATCAAACCAGAATTGAAAGGTGTATCCATATAAATTAATCTACCAGAAGCATCAGTAATAGAAATTTGCTCTAAAACCTGCTCACTTTCAATCGTCAATTCATTATTAAATGGATTTGGATAAAGGTCAACTTCAACAAAATCAAATTCATTGAGACTTACACCAAAAATATTAACTGTTGTTGTAAACGTTTTTGCACAGCCCCAATCGTTTGTTACGGTTAGCGTAACTTCATACGATCCATCTTCAGTATATGTATGCGAAGGATCCATATCAGTAGAACTTGAACCATCACCGAAATCCCATTCGTAAGTTATTCCGCCAGTTGATTCGTTTGTGAAATCAACTGTATTCACATCAATAATATTTTCAGTAAACGAGGCGGTAAGTTCTCCTGCTACATTCACGATATATGTAATAGTGTCGCTCGCTGCTAGAATACAGTTGAACTCAACTACGGTAATGCTATAACTACCTTCATTATTAAATCCTAGCTCAATTGTTGCCGCATCTTCTTCTGTTACAGCATCAATTAGATCGGTATCATAGTCCCAAATATAGGTTGACAAAGCAGAGTCACTTACTGCCAATATCAATGATTCTCCATGACAAATATCTTGTACATCCAACGACAAAGCTGTTGGGTAAGGTCTTATTAGACGGAATAAAAACTGCTCTGATCGTGGCAGCAAGGTATCACTCCAAAATGAATTTGGCGATTCATCCGTCCAATCTCCATTATCAGAACCATCAAGCATGTGTAATGGACCTGTTGAAGTATACAACTCATAATCCATCCCTAAACTCTCTGCTCTTTCTGAAATCGGCTGTCCACCATATGCATCAGGCAAGGTGAACAATCCAAACGGAGGTCCAAAGGCGAAAGGAACAGTCTCATCATTCTCGCCGTGCATAATTAAAAGCGGTACATCACCCGATTCAATGAAGGCAGTATCACCAACAGCGCCCCAACAATCTATTACGGCTCTAACACTTGATGAATGCGGATAATCATTACCCGCACAATCCAGACATTCTAGATCATTGACTAATCCTCCGCCATAAGTACTTTCTGGTCTCTCAGCTTCTTTATCCACATATCCTACATGCAGCGCAATAAAACCACCAGCAGACATTCCTGCAAAAAATACGTTATTGGTATCGATATCATATAAACTGGCATTTTCTTTGAAATAACGCACTGCAGCTTTACCGTCTTGAATTCCTCTATAAACAGCGCGTTCAGCACTCTCTCCGTCCAATGGATTGAATCCTTTTCTGTAATCAATTGTAGCCGTTACATATCCTTTACGTGCAAATGAATCGCAAATCGCAACCATATTGTCAACGTCTTTTGAGCCGTTCGAAAATCCGCCTGAATGCGCAAATATTATTAAAGGTCTTTTTGGATTTAAATCTCCATCTGGAACATAAACATCCAAATTCAAATCAACATCCCAATAAGGGAAGATCCATTGTGGCGCTTCGCCATATTTTACATCAGTAATACTTAATACATCAGTAAAAATGCTTTCGCGATAGCGATTTGGGTTTAAATCTTGGGCGAACATATTGGTCGAAATAACAAGACCAATTAGAATGATTGTAAACTTTTTCATGGAGGCAAAGTTAGAATAAATAATCTAATTTACTATGCACGCATAAAATTAGCCCAATTCAATCAATTGAGATAAAACTGTTTTCAATTCAATCCCTGCCGCTTCAAACTGTTGCGGAACAATACTTGCCTCTGACATACCAGGTGTTGTATTCACTTCAATGAGGCAAGGAACACGCTCTTCCGTCACTATAAAATCAATTCGTGCAAGCCCCTTTAAGCCTAACCTACGGTAAATAGATTTGGAAGTGTTTTGAATTAAAGTGCTTAATTCAAGATCAATATCTGCAGGAGTAACTTCTTGAGAGGCGCCATCATACTTTGCCTCATAGTCAAAAAATTCATTCGGAGTAATTATTTCGGTTACTGGAAGGGGGATGATTTCAGTGCCATCAAAATACAAACCACACGTAATTTCTCGTCCAACAATTGCCCCTTCAACAACTACTTCATCATCTTCTTCAAAGGCTTTTGCAATGGCATTGGGCATTTCCATTAACGTTTTCACTTTTGAAATTCCAAAACTTGAACCTGCCCCATTTGGTTTAATAAAGCATGGAAAGCCAATTTCGTCAGCAATTTCGAATGTACTTGGTGATTCTCCTTTACGAATTAATATGGTTTTAGCTGTAGCAATTCCAAATGCACGCGAAAAGCTATTGCAAGCCCATTTATTAAAGGTCAAAGTCGACCCAAAAGGTCCAGAATTGATGTACGCTAAACCAATCATGTCAAAATAAGACTGCAATTTACCATCTTCACCTGGTGTTCCATGAATCGTGATAAATGCAATATCAAATGCTGACTCTACTCTATCAGTTAAAAAGGTAAACTTATTTTTATCGATTGGTGAAACGCCGCCACCTTTTGTGTTAACGTGCCAGCTTTTTGTTGTAATCTCAACCATAAATGGTTCGTATAAAACACGGTCAATATGTTCAAAAATGACACGTGCGCTCTTCTCCGAAATTTTGTGTTCGGAAGAATATCCGCCGTAAACTATAGCGACTTTTTTTTTCATAAGCCAAAAATTAAAACATCTCTTTAATGGCAAGTATCTGGCCTAAGATTCATGAAAGCCTAAAAAACGCTTCTTTTTCTGACCATAAACTCCACAGAGAAAATTCTCTACGAATTAAAATTAGTCAATAATTTATAGTGCGAAAAATAGTGCGATTAAAGATATCAACAGCAGGTTTTAGAAAAGCGACAAAAATTCTTCAAAATTCATGGTATAGGTATAATCCAACGGCCATTCCTTAGCAAATATTGAGATTCCGGCTTTTAGCTTTCCTTTAAGATTAAAGTCTACTCCACTTCCAGTCAGCAAAAACCAAATGGAAGAAAAACCACTTTTCACAAATTTAGATCCATCCCCTATTAAAACAAATGGGTATCCCGCTTTCGATTTTCGTTTTATTTTGATCGATTTTTCGATTTGAACCCAACCACAATCGACATCTGCTATGGTCAGTTTTAAAGAACTTGGTTTTATTGAAATGCCATACCAGTTGAGGTTCTTTATCACATAATCAAAGCCAACATGTATATTCCCGTTTTCACGCGAAACCAAAAAATTCTCTATAGACAAAAACTCCAAATCCTTATAGAAGAAACCCGCATGAGCCGTTAAACCAAAAAATAGGGAGCAGAGAAGAATTAAATTTTTCATTGCTTTTTAATTGCTGCGTAATGTTTGTAGAAGAGTGGAATAGTTTCAATTCCTTTATAAAAATTGAATAAACCGTAATGCTCATTTGGTGAGTGAATTGCATCAGAATCCAATCCAAAACCGAGTAAAATTGTTTTTAAGCCCAATACTTTTTCAAACATTGAAATAATCGGTATTGAACCTCCACTTCTTACCGGAACAGGCTTTTTCCCAAAACTCTCTTCCATAGCCATACTCGCCGCCTTATACTCTAAAGAATCGATCGGTGTTAAAGCAGGTTCACCACCATGGTGCGGGGTAACAGTAACGGTTACGCTTTTTGGAGCAATCTGCTCGAAGTGATTTTTAAATAATCTGGTTATTTTTTCAGGATCTTGATTTGGTACGAGGCGCATAGATATCTTAGCGCTTGCCTTAGAAGGCAATACCGTTTTAGCTCCTTCACCAGTATATCCTCCCCAAATTCCATTTACATCTAAAGTTGGACGAATTGTTGCACGCTCACGTGTCGAATACCCCTTCTCACCATCTGTAGAGGCTATATCTAGGGCATCACAATATTCTTGCTCTGAAAATGGGGCTTTTGCCATTTCAGCGCGTTCATCATCCGTACAATCTAATACATCATCATAAAAACCAGGAATAGTAATGTGCTTGTCCTCATCTTGCAATGACGCAAGCATATCCGCCAAAATGTTAATTGGATTCGCTACAGCACCGCCGTATAATCCTGAATGCAGATCTCTATTTGGTCCGACTACTTCAACCTCAACGTAACTTAAGCCACGTAATCCTGAAGTAATACATGGTGCATCATTCGCAATTATGCCCGTATCTGACACCAAAATCACATCAGCACTTAACATTTCTTTATATTCTGAAATAAAAGTCTCTAGGTTCTCAGAACCAACTTCTTCCTCTCCTTCAATAATGAATTTAGCATTACAAGGCAAGGAATCAGTTTTCAACATTGATTCAAAAGCTTTCAAATGCATATACATTTGACCTTTATCATCACACGCTCCTCTGGCAAAAATAGCGCCCTCCGGATGTAGTTCCGTTTTTTTAATCACTGGTTCAAAAGGACCTGAATGCCATAACTCAATTGGATCTGCTGGCTGAACATCATAATGTCCGTAAACCAATACAGTAGGCAAGCTAGGATCAATGATCTTCTCAGCATATACGACTGGATGACCTTTTGTTGGCATAATTTCTACGCGATCAACACCTAATTCGGAAAAACGTTCTTTTAAAAACACGGCGGTTGCTTTTACATCAGCATCAAATTTTGGATCTGCACTTACCGAAGGTAATTTTAGCAATTCCATTAATTCGCTTAAAAAGCGCTCCTTGTTCTCTTGAATATATTGATTTACCATGTACACATTTATGATTAGATTGCAAAGTTAGCAATAGTTTATGAGGGATTAATAATTGAGATAATAATAAAAAATGCAACTTTGTGCAACGATTTGCCCTAAACATAAGTCTAATAGGTAAGTAAATTCTAAAAAGTATGAATAAATTGAAAGTTGGTTTTTGGATGTTAGGTCTATTGTTCTCAACAATAGCAAGCGCTCAAATCACAGTTACGAATACGCAAACACCAGAAGAATTGGTGAATGACGTGCTTGTAGGGGCTGGTGTAATTATTTCAAATGTTGAATTTAACCATTCGGTTCCTTTGGCAGGAGCTGTTCAAGCGCAAGCGGGTTATTTTGATGCTACCGGAACAACTTTCCCTATTACGGAAGGTGTTTTATTGGCTACTGGTAATGTTCGTTTGGCTGAAGGCCCAAATGATTCAGGATCAGCAACCGATAATGATGGTGTAGCAGTTGACCCGAACGATACCGATTTGGATGCGATTGGAACAACGACCATTAATGATGAAGCGGTTTTAGAATTTGATTTTATTCCATCTGGTGATTCTGTTGTATTTAGGTATGTATTTGCTTCTGAAGAGTATCACGAATATTCTACCTCAAGTTTTAATGATGTCTTTGGATTCTTTATTAGCGGACCTGGTTTTGCAGGACCTTACGAATTTATGGGTGAAAACTTGGCGATTATTCCCGGTACAGGTTTACCAGTAACAATGAATAACCTAAACAACGGACCCGCAAATGCTGGGCCTTGTATTAACTGCGAGTTTTTGGTGGACAATGCCGGCGGACCAGACATTCAATATGACGCCCACACTGTTGTGATGTATGCGCGTGCTGAAGTTGTATGTGGAGAAACTTACCATATTAAAATGGCGATTGGTGATGCAGGAGATATGTCCTTAGATTCAGGTGTGTTTTTAGAAGCAAGTTCATTTTCATCAAACGGGATTACGGTTGAAATTGCTTCCGTACTAGGTGAAGATGCATTAATCGAAGGCTGCGATAGTGCTGTTGTTTGTTTCATTCGACCAGAAGAAGCAGATACGGTTGATTTAACAGTGCCATTCCTAATTACAGGAACCGCTATCAATGGAACTGATTATGATTTATTGGATGAAGAAGTTTTCTTCCCAGAAGGCGAGGATACGGTAAAAATGTACATCATTCCTTTAGATGATGGTTTGGTTGAAGGACCTGAAAGTGTAACAATCACTGTTGAAATTATAAACGAATGTGGCGACACAATTGAATCCACCGCAACTATTGAAATTATTGATCCTTATGAGATTGAAATAACCACAGATGACATCATAATAGAGTGTGCGGAAGACTCCGTCTTGCTCACCTTTGAGACAGACGGCATACCAGAATTGGACATTGTATGGAGTTCCGGAGGTGATGAAATGGAAGAATGGGTCCCAGGTGATGTTGTTGGAACAACCACCTATACTGTAGAAATAACGGATGTTTGTGGGGAAACCGCCTGGGGCACAATAGACGTGATACTAGACCCGGCTTCGGATACGTACTTAACGTTTAACGAAGATTTATTTATTATCTGTCCTGATCAAGAAATTGATATTGACGCCACGGTCCACGATCCTTATGACATTGACCTTATCACTTACGAATGGGATCCGACTGGTGAAATTGTGGAAGATATTACAACTTCTCCAGTAGACGAAGGTTGGTATTATTTATCTGTATTTGATGGATGCTTCACGATTACAGATTCAGTAAAAATTGAATTTGGTGAAGTTGTATTAGACGACATCACAGTAATTGACGCCATTAATTGTCCTGGAATTCCAGATGCAACATTAGGAGGGGTTATTGTTGATCCTGACAATCCGGCTTGGACGTATGAGTTAGTTGGCTATGCAGGACCAGTTCCAAGTGGTGTATTTACAGACTTGGCCGGCGGAATTGACTATATCTTAGTGGTAACTGATGAAAATGGTTGTTTCATTGACACTATTGTACCAGTTGGATTAGGAGAAAATGAATTGCTTGCAACATGGAAGCCAGATAGTTTAAGAAATGTAACTTGTTTCGGAGATATGGACGGAGGCGCTTATATCTATGACATAACAGGAGGTATTACACCACCTTTTGATGTCACATGGACAAATACCGGAGGTGTATTTGATGTAGACACTGGAGTTCCAGTTGACGGATCAAGTGAACAAGATGGTTTATCAGGTGGAACTTGGACTGTGACTGTAACAGATGAAGAAGGTTGTGCTTGGTCACATTCATTCGAGATTTTTGAGCCGGAAGAATTAACACTTGATTTGATTTGGAATGAACCAAATTGTTTTGGATTCTCTGATGGATCAATCACAGTGAATACTGAAGGTGGAAACGGTGGAGAAACTTACATCATGACGGATGAAGATGGAACCGTTTTAAACATTGACAATTCAAACACAATTAATACCATTCCTACAGGAACATATAGCATTACTGTAGTTGATGAAAACGGATGTACTGCTTCGACAGACTTCTTCTTAGATGAACCTGGAGAGTTGGATGCCACCATTACTGTAACACAACCCTTATGTTATGGAATTGAAACTGGCTATGTTGAAGTGACGGACGTTATTAACTTCCAAGGCGATTATGGTCAAATTGGTTATTTCTGGGTGCCACCAAATCCAAGTGGAGATGGCATTGGAGCAACATTCTCTAACCACTTAGGTACAGGAGATTATACGGTAACTATTAATGATGAAAACGGATGTTCTAAAGTGTTTGACTTTGAAGTTGTTTATCCAGACGAAATGGTTTGGGCTGAGCTTGGTTATTTCCCTGCTTATTGCAGACTGTATGAATATCAAAGTGGAAATGGTGAGGTATTTGCTTCAGCTGCTGGTGGAACAGGTTCATTCGATTATGAGTGGGTACACTTAGAATCTGCAACTCCTTGGCCGAACACAACATGGGGAGGATTAAATCCTGGAACCTATGTAATAACTGCTACGGATGATAATGACTGTGTCTTGAGAGATACTGTTGTTGTGGATTCATTAAATCCAATTGCTGCCTTTACGGTTGATTCTGATCAATTAAATGAAGATTGTAAAGGAACTGCAGATGTTGAAGTAGAGTTCACGAACACTTCTGAAAACTATGCGAATCCTAAAAACCCATTGGCTGATCCGCGTTTCTTCTGGAACTTAGATACACCGCAAGCAGATTGGTACATTACGGATGATGTAAATGAAAAACTTGATACGGTTTATGAAGCAAGAGGATACAGTTATGAAATGGAGGTTTGTTTAGTCGCCCAGAATAAAAATGGATGTAAAGACACCGCCTGTAAAATCATTACCATATTTGAACCTATAGCGATTGACAATATCAATATATTTAGCCCGGATGATGATGGCATAAACGACGTGTTCACTTTCGAATTTGGCGCAAAGTCAATTGCAGAATTCTATTGTGTAATTGTGAACAGATGGGGGATTAAAGTTGCCGAACTCAATCACATTACAGAAGGATGGGACGGAACAGACATGAACGGGGACAAAGTGCCTGACGGCGTTTACTTCTATACTTATAATGCAGAAGCAGACAATGGCGAAACCCTTGCAGGGCAAGGCACCGTTCAGAAAGTTGGAAAAAAATAATTAACAATGATATGAAGGAGGGCTTTCTGCTAATTGCGGAAAGCCCTTTTTTGTATCTTTAAATTAATTTAAAATTATTCATTGGTAGATTTAATCAACTGATAAAAGAAATTGAACGTTGCATGTTGGCTGCCATGTTAAAAAGTAAAACGGATGGAAAGTCCAGATGGTCAAGCCCTGGGGGAATTAGTTGGAATCGCTTTCGTCATAATTGCCGGGCTCATTGTTTTGAGAAGCTATGTTCTTAAAAAGAGAAATAGTGATGAGGAAATTGAATGAAGTAAGGGGGTGAAAATAACCATTGATGGCTTTAAAATAACTATTAGAATTATAAATCCGCTTCTAATACTTTCAATAACCTGACTGATTTTGACAGCTTGCAATTCAGATCTAGAGACCGAGATCGCCGAAACGGGACCGCCTCAATTGATTACCCCGATCAAACCTTACAATACATTGATATTATCGACACTTCTAGAATGACGATCATTCCACTATCAAATGTGGGACGGATGAATGAAAATTATACCCAAGCCAAACTGTCAATTATTGAACTAGCAGAACTCGATACGCTACTCTTTGTGTCAAGTGAAGAATACAACCAAAAAATAATCAGCGATTATGAGGAATTAATGGCGTTTTATCGTGAAGATGCAGAATTCATGGATGAGACTTTTGTTGAATGGGACTTTCCTTCAGACCACACGATCATAGATCTATCAAATTATCGGCGACAATATATCCCCTATTATAATGAGCTCGGAGAGAAAGTAGTTCACATTTATTGCGATTGTCTTTCCTGTCCCTATGAAAATTGGAAATATGAGGCACTTGCAATCAATGATGGCGGAAATTGTCATTTTGATGTTATCCTCAATCTCACAAAAGAAACTTGCAAACGTGTTTGGGTTAATGGATATGCCTATCGTAAAACGATTCAATTTCTAGAATAATAAATGCTTTTTGTAAAGCAGGCTTAATTTTGATTAGGTTCGTCCATCCTTTGTTATTTTCACTTCGTGAAACAAAAAACAACATCACTTTATATCAGGTGCTGTCTCTTCCTTTTATTTGGATTCTGCAGTAATGAAGCAGGTGCTATGCTTTACACACAGTTGTCTCATCAATTCGATCTTAACGTTGAAATCCGTGTAAATAGAACTGGAAATCCGGATTTAGATTCCACTTATTTGAGGATTCAAATCATTGACAAGGTTTCAAAAAGTGTCGTTCAAACAATTCGCAAACCACGTCATTGGATTTTTCCCGACTTGTATAAAGACAGTAACAATTCACGCTTCTATTCCACTAATTTTAATAGCGTTAAAACGGTTGTGGATGACGATTTTGGAGATGTTGTAGTAGCCGATTTAAATTTTGACGGGTTAGATGATTTTACCGTTACTTATGATCATGGAGTCGATAACGGAAATCACTATTATTTCTACTTCCAGCGCCCTAACAAAACCTTTTACTACCAAGTTTTTTAACCGAGAATATGGTACACTTCCCTGCCACGATTGATGCCGTAAATAAACGAATCACCACAATTAGCGCCGCCGGTTGCTGCGCAGTGGGCTATAGAACATTTGAATATAATGCTGAAAAAAATAGTTGGCGATTGAGTGATACGTGACAGTTAGGCAATTAAGGTTATACGAGATTTCATTTCCTCTAAGGCTGTCATCTTCCTCCACGAAAACTCAAACACTTTATAAAAAAAACAATTTCGAATATATTTTACTTCACTAGAACCCGCTGAATGAAATTTCCTACTTGAACATAATGCACTCCTGTGGACAATCTTGGGGGTAACTGTACAATACAATATTCCCCATTGAAATTTGGTACTAACTCTGATATCACAATTTCCCCACTGGTTGAGAATAAATTGAATTTAATTACATCAAAACCCAGACCTGCGAAATAAATTACCAGTTGACCTTCAGTTGCAGGATTTGGAAAAACAAATAAATCTTTTTTCAACGGTGGATCACCATTAACCAATAAAATTGGATCAAAAACTGTCTCAACCTTATCAAAATCTGATTGAACAATGCGATAATAATTGTTTCCAAGTGCCAAGTTCTCATCTACAAACTCATAATCCAACGTTAATGAACTTGATCCAGCACCTTGTACAAAACCCAAACTATCCCAGCTTATGCCATCCATACTCTTTTGGACCTCAAATCCAGCATTGTTAATTTCAGATTTATTTGCCACGAAATGCGGCCAGATCGATTGAATATGGTTGCGGTCAAACAGCAGAACTCAACTGGTAGGAGAATATACCCCCCCC
>TARA_B110000037_G_scaffold19393_1_pt1 | contig 13899 bp, 16 predicted proteins | sample TARA_B110000037 | Tara Oceans TARA_B110000037 (sample SAMEA4397196) | marine metagenome | biome: Polar Biome; feature: [MIX] marine epipelagic wind mixed layer (ENVO:01000061); material: water (ENVO:00002006), including particulate matter (ENVO:01000060) such as... | depth 10-100 m
AACTTATTATTTATTTATAAATCTTGGACTCTGTAAAAAAGAAAATGAATTGCCTCTCCCTGCTTACATTAAACTAATAAAAGTAATAACAGATCTTAATAATCTAATAATTAAACACTGTCACTGTATAAGCATATTGACAGAGGGATCAGAAAAATGGGAAAGTGCTTACAACTTAATAACTAAGTTATGGAACCCTCCTGAACAAAGGCCTCTAAAATTTACCCAGTCTCAGAATGAAGTTGATTTATTCTTCAAGACAAATAGGCTTGTAAAGTAAATTTGCGAAAAAATATGAATATTAAGTATGTAATGTATAATTTAATTATAATTTATCATGAAGATTATTACGTGGAACGTCAATGGTATTCGCTCTCGAATTTTTAATGAACAAATTAGTTCTAAACTCAAGAAGAATGAACTAATTTGTCCACAAGAATCTAGTCCTATGAAAAAGCTTATAGATGATTACTCTCCCGATGTAATATGCATACAAGAAACTAGATGCGGTTTAGAAAATGCTAAAAAGATATCTATTCCAGGTTATAAATCTTTGTTTAATGAATCTAAGATGGACGGGGCTAGAGCTGCAGATAGATATTCGGGGACCGCTGTTTTCTATAGAGAAAATATGAACGTTCTAGAAATTTCTACAACTTTTCCAGGATATGAAGACACAGAAGGTAGAGTTATAACAATTACATTTGAATCTTTTACTTGTATTACAGTATATGCCCCAAACAGTGGTACCAATTTTGACAATAAGATTTATTTTATGGATGCCATGATTGATTATTTAAATAATATAAACGGGCCTGTTGTATTTTGCGGAGATATCAATGTTGCAGTTTCGGCACATTTTGATAAAACATTAGTAGCCGAAGGTCCTGGGTATTACAAACACGAACTTGAATTTTATATAAATTTACACGACATTGGATACATAGACGCTATAAAAAACGATGACATTGTTTACACATGGTGGGACCCGAGAGCTCGCAAAGAAAACGGAATTGCTGCTACCAGAAATAGAAACAAAGGTTGGCGACTTGATTATTTCTTTACTAAGAACTTTAATTCTAATCAAATTGCCAGTAAATGTTTAAAACACATTGGTGAAAATAACAAAAGTTTACCATTAGCCAGCGACCACGCTCCCGTGCTATTAGAAATTAAAAATAATTTTACACAACCTTAATTGCCGAAAACCATCTGTACACCCTTTGTAACAGGGTTCTTACGTACGAGAGCAGAGGCGCGGGATTTTACAGCGCCGCCATACTCGTCATAAACCTGCATTAGTACATAAATGGTAAATACTAGAGCTACGGCTAGATTCAACCACCACAAAGTAGAAGCGATCATTCCTTCGCCGCAATCCTTTGACTGACAGCAGCCCTTGCCATCCTTTGCGCTAGCTAGTTCATTAAGAACCGAAAAGGTCATCCAGGCGGATACCGCGACAATCAAAGCCATAAAGAAATTCATTTTATTTTAATTATTGTAAATATTTTATTTTAAAATGAAATGAATTTTTTGTCTCCTAGGAGACTATAATATTTATTATTTATGTATTTAGTTAATGTCGTTCATCCAGAAATCTCTTATTTTGTAACCAGATATTTTTGTCAAAGTCTCTCGTAGCTCTTTTTGTTTCTTTGTAAGTTTTGATATGGTGTCCTCGCTAAATGTATGTATTTTCATATCCGTCAGGTATGTATATGTATTTTCTACTTTCAAGTACTTTTTATCTTCTAGTTGTTTATTTATGTATTCTAGCTTTTGACGGAACACTTTAATATTTTCATCGATTACGTCGTTTACAAAGTCAATCTTTGCTGTAATAACATTCAGTTCGTATCTTAATTTATTTACTAGATTAGCTTGGCGCTTAATGTAGTATTCGTTCCTGATTCTCCAGAAATGATAAATTATCTCTTCTGGTGATTCCATTTTAACTATTTCATTCTTCTCATTAAATACGTGCATGTTTTTAGCGGATATATGACTTACTAGTTTTAGTTTCTTTTCAATCTCGCGATTATCTTTCCATTCGTATACAGTCTCTAGGGGCATTTTAATTTCAAAATTTACAGTTGTTTCTGTTGACATATTCTTGTAGCCATAAATAGTGTTTTCAGTTTCTAGCTTATCAAGAAATGTTTTGTAGTCTTCAGTCCATGTTCCGATAGGTAGTTCTGTAACGGTAATCACATTCGCCTTGATACTATAATTACCATGTGTAGTCCATTTATTTTCTTCTACCTTTTTGATAGTTCCAGTGAATCCTTTATACCACGGTGTTAATTCTGCAATTTCTGAATCTTCGTCGTCTACAAGTCTTAGTAGGCGGTCTTTGATATCATCTGGGTTGAAACATGGAATATCGGTTGAGAAGCCGGTTCCAATGCCACAAGCACCATTTATTAGAACAATCGGTAGTATTGGAACATAAAACTTTGGTTCAATTGATTGACCATCGTCGTCCAGATAATCGAGCAAGTCTAGGTCATCACTGTTAAACAATTCTTTAAAGTTTTTCGATAGATGTGTGAATATGTACCTCGGGCTAGAAGAGTCTTTGCCACCTTGAAGTCTTGTTCCAAACTGTCCAGCTGGTTCTAGAAGATTCATATTATTAGAACCCGTGAATGTTTGTGCAAGATTTACAATTGTATCTTGAAGACTTGCTTCGCCGTGGTGATAGCTTGATGCCTCAGAAACATAACCTGCTAGCTGAGATACTTTTATTTCCTGATGAAGATTTCTCTTGATGCATGCAAATATTATCTTTCTTTGCGAGGGCTTAAGTCCATCTACGAGACTCGGAATAGACCTTACATTGTCTGCGATTGAAAAAAGTACAAGTTCTTTATTAATAAGGTCTTTTATGTTTACCTTTTTAATGTTGTAATCAAGTGTTTCCGGACTCTTGATGTTACTTAGAATCCACTTTTTTCTAGCATCTGCCTCTGTTTTAGTAAATGCTAGATTCAGATATTCTTCATCTTCTTTTGATTCATTTTTATAATTTAGTGTTTTCATGTCTTTGAAATATTCTTTTGCCTCGGCGGACGTGCTAGTACCAAGACCCTTGTAATATTTTACTTTGAATCCTGAGATATTATTTTCACTTTTGTATTTTTTGTAATCATCCACGTTATAGAATGGGATAATCTGAGATTTCTTTGTTAGTTTAATGACAGGTGTTACAAGAGATGAAATGAAATCTATCTTTAGAAGTTCTGGCCAACCATTTCCGATGAAGTTCACTATCAGACTTTTGATGTGAAATCCGTCTGTGTCCGCGTCGGTCATAACCATAATTTTACCATATCTTAGCTCAGAAACAGAAGAATACTTCTTATCACTCTGAAGACCAAGAATTTGTTTTATGTTATTAATCTCCTCGTTTTTAGAAAGCTGTGAGTAAGTAGCTGTTCGTGTATTTAGAAGCTTACCTCGAAGTGGAAAAACTCCATATGTATCACGTCCAACCACAGAAAGACCGGAAATAGCAGTAGCCTTTGCTGAGTCTCCCTCTGTAAAAATAATAGTACATAGCTTTGAATCTTTGGTTCCTGCTTTATTTGCATCATCCAACTTTGGAATGATGACTCTGCTTGTTTTCTTTCCATCTGTTTTCTGTAAAGACTTCTTTTCCTTTGCATCTGCGATAGCAAGAATATTTTCTACGATTCCCATTTTAGCAATTGATGTAATAAAATCATCAGATGCAGAAAATTTACTACCAAAATCTGAAATCTTGGTAATATTCTTTTCTTTTGTCTGAGATGAATAAGTTGCGTTTTCAATGAGACAGTTTATGAATACAAAAAGATTGTCTTTGATGTATTGTTGCTTAATTGTTAAATTTTTGTGTTTTTCTTGAATTATTTCTGTAACTTTCTTAATTATTGGGTTTACAACATGGTCGACATGTGAACCTCCGTCAGAGGTACTGATTCCATTTACAAATGATATACATTGGAAACCAGTATCTGAAGGAGCAATGCCTACATGCCAACGAGAAGTCTCCTGAATAACTCGCGGACAGTTTTTCTTAGGACCGATGTAAGCCGAAATGTATTCAGAAAAGTCTTTAATTGTTAGTTTTTTATCATTCATGTAAACACTGACATCTTTACTTGTCATTGCACAGATGTCAAATACACGCTTGGTTAGAACCGCTAGTGTATCGTCTGTGATACATGTTGTTCCAAACTTTTCAAAGTCTGGCTTAAATGTAATTTTTGTGTACTCGCTTTCGCAAGTAGAAATTTTAGGTTTATTGATTTTACTTAAATTTTTTTCAAATGTCTGGGTGTATTTCTTGCCATCTTTTGCAGTCTCAACTGTAAAGTACTGAGAAAAAATGGCAGTCAACTTAGCTCCCAAACCATTAAGACCGCCTGTGGTTCTTTTTTGTGAGTCATCGTAGTTGCTTGATGTTAGAAGATTGGCGAAAATTAGCTCCGGAATATAAACTTTGTACTTTGGGTGAATTTCAATAGGGATTCCAGAGTCGTTAAAAACAGAGATTTCGTCATTTTCGATTTTAACTTTGATACACTTAACAGATTTGTTACGTTGGATTTCATCTGCTGCGTTTATCAAAATTTCATCGAAAATCTTAAATATTCCAGGGTTCCATTTACAAGACTTGAGTTCAGCTTTATTATCGTCAATTGTCCAGCAATTACTGATTGTATCTTTTATATCTCCAACATACATACCAGGTCTTGCTATAATATGTTCGATTTGCGTATACTTCTTGTAGTTTTCCGCCATAATGTGTAATAACTAATTATAAAATGAACTAAATTTTTAAACCAGTTATTTTTTTGTAAAATTTGTCATCGAGATTAGGCCGCAGCTTCTTTTAGTTTTTCAATCATTTCAAGAATTTGATCTAGTGTTCTGACTCCCTGAAATCTTGTAGTACTATTTTTATATTTAATTATTGTATCCGGTACTGTGTAAATCTTATTATCCATAAAAAAAGAGATAAAGTCTTCATTTTCAACTGATATATGATAAAGCATACTATCTGGGACAGACATAAGAATTTTATCAAGTTCTATACAAGGGATGCACCAGTCTGCTCCAAATTTAAAAAATAATACTTTTTCTCCAAAATTAATGCTGTTAATAGAATTGTAACTAGAAAGATCTTTGATTGTAACTCCCATTTTAATTTAATATAATGTATTTTTTTAAGTTTGAAATTGTTATTTTAAATTATATCCATTTATAATAAATGACAGCACTAGATTTTTACACATTAGATCTTACAACATTAGTTATAATTTTACTAATTGCATTGGCTGTTTTTATGCTTTTGAATTACATTTATAAAGAAAAAGATGATAATTTCACGTTTAATATAACCGTATCTATAGTATCCGGAATAATTGTAAGCGTGTTGTATTCATATGTAACTATAGAACCGGATGAAATATTAACAACAAATTATTGGGACTAATTCGTTTTTTAAAATAATTATACACTAATATAATATGTCAATATCGTTATCAAAATTCAATCCAAAAAAAATTGAAGAGAGACGACTGTCTGGTTCTGGACCCGCTACGTGCGTTTTTATTGGAAAAAGAGGAACTGGTAAAAGTACATTAGTTGCAGATATATTATATTATCTTAGACGAATTAATGCTGGTGTAGCAATATCGGCTACCGAAGATGGTAATGCGTATTATTCAAGTTTTATACCAGATATATTAATACATTCTGAGTATAAACCAGAAATTATTCAACAAGTTATAACTCGTCAAAAAAAGGTAATAAATGGGAATAAAAAGAATACAGACGGAGATGTTTTTGTACTCTTAGATGACTGTATGTATGATAAAAGAATGATAAGAGATACTAATATACGAGGTATCTTTATGAATGGTAGACATTGGCGTATAACTTTTATGCTTACTATGCAATATTGTATGGATTTGCCACCAGATTTAAGAACAAATATAGACTACGTTTTTATACTTAGAGAAAATATAATTCAAAATCAAGAGAAAATTTACAAGAATTTCTTTGGTATTTTTCCGCACTTAAGCATTTTCCAAGATGTACTAAATAGTTGTACAGAAGGTTACGACTGTTTAGTTCTGGATAATACATCAAAAAGTAATAACATACAGGATTGCGTTTTCTGGTACAGAGCAAAACCAAATAGAAATTTTAAAATAGGATCAAAAGACCTTTGGAAGTATTGTCAAAAAAATTATGATGAAAAGAAAGCCAAAACAGTAGAAGAATACGATCAAAAGAAATTGAAGAAAAAGAATACCCCAAGCGTAATTGTTAAAAAAATAAAATAGGTTGCTCTTCTTTATTTATGTACATATTCTTTAGTGTGTAATAATTGTGTCTCATCTTTTTTTTCTTTGGAAACAATGTTCTTTTCTTCATTCTGTTGAAATAAAATAACTTACTAATTTGTTCAAAACTAATAAGTTTAGTTATTTCATAAAACATTTTATTTACATTGCAAAAGTTTACATTGTCATGCAAAGTTCTATTTTTGATAATGATGTATAAGATATCCAGATCGTCCATTTAAATTATAAATTATTTTTTAATTATTAATAGTTCGCATTTTAATTTAAAGTTACTTTATATATAAAAGTAACTTAAATGCATAAAATTAATAAATTGTTAGAAATTCCTCAATATGAACAAAGGTCTGATATGTGGTTTAAACAACGTGAAAATAAGCTTACTAGTTCTGATGCGGGTACTGTTTTAGGTCTTAATCCGTATCAAAAACCACACGAAGTTCTTTTTAAGAAATGTGGTTTTGATCCAAAGCCTTTTGTTGGAAATGTTGCTACAAGACATGGACAAAAATACGAAGACGAAGCCATAGATAAATACTGCGAACTTACCGGACAAGTAAATTATAATTTTGGCCTTATAGCACACGAAGATGTGTATCATAATAAAGATTATTATTGGGCGGCGGGGTCTCCCGATGGAATAGCTATCTCTAAAACAAATGATGAAGCAGATCCAGTTCTTTTAGAAGTAAAGTGTCCATATAGAAGAAAAATTAAGTTTGGTAAGATTCCGGAGTATTATTTACCACAAGTTCAGCTTAATCTTTTTATTTGCGATCTTAGGGTAGCAGATTTTATAGAATATCTCCCACCGGATATAATGAATATAGTAAGAGTATATAGAGATCAAAAGTGGTTGGATAAAAATATACCAATATTACAAGAGTTTTGGAAAGAAGTAGAATACTATAGAAATAATGATATTAAATTACATCCAAAATTTCCAAAACAAAAAAGAACTCTTGATTTAACATCTGATGAACCAGAAAAAGAAAATATTCTACTTGAGTATGCATTTAGAGAATAAAGATACGTTGATATTTTACAAAAAAAGATATTACTTAAAAGAATAGAATATACTACATTAATAAAATGGGTATTCGCGGACTAAATACCGTTATTAAAAAGTGGGCACCAGATGCCATCCAGACTTGTGACATCTCAAAGTACAGAAATTCAAAAGTTGCTATAGACTGCAGTATTCTTCTTTATAAATTTAAATATGCATCGAGGGTTGAAAACTCTCATCTCATAGGAATTGCAAATAGAATTAAGTTTTATCTTATGAATGGTATACTCCCTATTTTCGTATTTGACGGAACCCCGCCAGAAGCAAAAAGAGTAACACTTGTCAAACGCCAAGCTACAAAGGAAAAAATGTACGTTAGGCTGGAAGAGCTTCGAGCAAAAGAACCAGAAACCGAAGAAGAAAATAAAACTATTCAAGAAGAGATAGAAAAAGTATTGTCTCAATTAATTGTAATTAAAAAATCACACGTCGAAGAAAGCAAAGAACTTCTTGAAAAATCTGGGATTCCTTATTGTACAGCCCCAGAGGACGCCGAAAAATATTGTGCATTTTTACAGAAAAATGGTCTTGTAGATTATACGGTAACTGATGATACAGATGCTAGTACATTTGGATGTCCTATAATCCTTAAGACATCTATCAATAAAAATATTACAGAGATAAATACAGCTGTAATTTTGCAACGATTTGAAATGACCCATGATTCTTTTGTGGATTTTTGTATTCTTTCTGGCTGCGACTACACCGATTCTATACCACAGATAGGTCCAATTACAGCATTTAATTTAATCAAAAAGCACGGCTCAATCGAAGAAATTCTTAAAGCCTTAAACAAAGAAGCGTCAAATTTTAATTACACCGTTTCTAGAAAAATTTTCAAAGAATTTGATTACAAGATCCCAAATAAATTTGAAAAAATTAATGTAGACAAAAAAATACTAATGGATTTTCTAAATTTGCACAATTTTAAAGAAAATGTTATTTCAAAATTTATTAAAATTTTATTTTAATTTTTTGAATTTAATTTTATTTTTTTTCTTTTATTTATATTAAAATAAATATGTCTGATATGCTTAGTTTGTTCTTCGGCAAGAAGAGCCGCAAGGCCAAGAAGTCGCCTGGCCGTCGCCCAAAGCGCGGTCACTACGTTAAGTCGCTACCAAAGTCGCGCGCGTTCGTAACTGTCCGCGGTCGCAAGCGCAAGCTCTACCGTGGTGCCAACGGTGGTCTCTACTATCGTACCAAGTCTGGTCGTCGCTACATCGAGGCGAAGGTTCTCAAGCGCCGTGGCCACCTTCTCTCGCCAAAGAAGCGTCGCGTTCGCCGTGCCGTCAAGAAGCTCCGTAAGAAGCGCCGGAAGCTCAAGATGACCAAGACTGCTATCGCGGCCCGCCGTGCCTACCGCCTCCGTAAGAAGCGCATGGGTCGTTTCGGCATGTGGTAAATGTATAGCGTGATGTAATTAAAATAATAAAGCAATTTAGAATTATTTTATTATTTTAATGTAATATAAATGATTACGATTCCTTTAGTTGAGGGAATCCCCGTTATTGAACAAGAACCAGAAGGTATGACTCTTAAAGAGTCTAAAAAGTTCATTTTTAAGGTTTACATTTGTTTACTTTTTCAATTATTATCATTTTCTAATGATTCTAATTGAAATCTAGATCACTTAGTTTAAGATCTTCATGTTTAATAGCAATTATTTTCTCTATAGATCTAACTGTGTTTGGAATTGTTTTAAAATCGTTAACTCCAATTATTTCAATTTTATCATTGATATTAATGTCTATGATACAATTGTCTTTGTAGTCTTCTAATGATTTAATTAAATGTATATATTTTTGTCCTTCGGGATCTGAATGATGAATTTTTGCAAACAATATTTCATTCTTAAATATAGTGCTGTATAATTCAATGTCTTCGTTTTTTTCTTTCACTAAGAGACTAAATGTTATTAAGTTAGAAGGTTTCCATTTAAAACAAGAATAATTTACACCTGTTATAATAGGTAAATCAATTGGAATCATAAAAATTTCATCTGTGTCTTTGAAGTCTTCTGCATAAGAATTAATAGATTTGGAATAATCGGTTATAGTAATTGGTGTACTACTAGACTGTATATTATGTTTAAAAGTCTGAGCTTCTGCTACGCGGTCTAGATAAGTAATTCTATTGATCTTACTTCCGCAGCAAGAAAATGTATCATAAAGACAGATTTCTTCTGGTTTATAAGAAATATCAAAAATTGTTCCTTGGTAGTATTCGTCTGGGCACGTTATGTTAATTTTATAAATAGTTAAATCTTTAAGAATTACTACAGATGTATTATTGCCATTTTTATCAAAAAACATAAATAAAATAGCTCGTTTTGTGTCCACTGTGTCCTTTTTGTAAAAAATGTATTTAAAATTTCTGAGCTTAAAAATGTATCTTTTTTCTATGTTCACAGAGTTCTGAAGAGGAAAATACATGTCTCCTTTTCCAGTCCAACTGTTATTTAGTAAAAATACAATTTGTTTTTTAAAGTTTTCATCTGTGATCTCTGATTGCATTATTATAATATATAATCACGCGGTCTCTTTAAATAAATTTAAAGGTAACGTATTATCCATTAGTATTATGTCTTTTACCTCAAAAGAAGAAACTCTTGTAAATTTTTTATTAAATTATTATAAAACTAAAATAACTCTTTTTAAGGATATAATTTATCAAAATACCCCGTTAAGTCTGAGACTTCTTGATTGGTTAGTAACAAATTACTCTAAAAAGTATAATATAATATATCCACTTGGTAATTCTGGCGAAATTATATATTTTAATATATACCTCGATTACAAAAACCAGTTAAAAGCTTATTCAAAAAAATTTTTTGATCCATTTTGTAGACAAAAACGTCTTGTTATAAATACAGTAACTTTTAAATGGAGAGAATACACAGAAGAAAGCATTTCAGATACAGAAATAGTTACAACTGTTGGTCAGCTTAATTTTTTTAGATGGTTTATAGATAACAAGATACTTGATTATGCATTGTCAAATATTAAATTTATAGACGCAGACATGATAAATACCATGGCTTCTAAAAAGAAAGGTAAACGATCAGTGCTTTCCCCAAGTGCAGTAAAGGGTATATATACTAACAAATGCAGTGTTACGATTAAATTTAAACCCTAGTAATTTAGAGAAATAATTTATTTATAATTATAAAATGGAACATCCATTAAATATTTGGCTAAAATCAACTGGAAAAATGGTAACAGATTCGAATAAACAAACTATTACTCATTTTATGTTTGATGGAGGGAAACTAGACATATCAGAAGATCACGAAACATTCCAGATTATGTACAGTAAGTATATAAAATATAAAAACTGTATAGTAGAAAGAAAAACTGAATTTTTTAAGTTTTTTGTAGACTTTGATATACTTTCAGAAGAAATCATAAATCTAGAAGAATATGTGATTCTTATACAAAACACATTGAGTAATTTGTATAAAAATAATTCTTTAGTTTGTATAGTAACAGGTGCCGACAAAAACAAGGAAATAACTAAAAACGGAACGGTTTATTTTAAACAAGGGTTTCATTTGCATTGGCCTGACATAATTGTAGACAAGACTACATCATTGTCTATTCGTAAAAATCTTATAGTAAATTTAACTAATGTTTATGGGAAGAATGAAAAACACCACGACTCTTGGGAAAAAATAATAGATCGCTGCGTTTATGAAAATAATGGTCTCAGACTAGTTGGTTCAGATAAATGTACAATATCAGACGGTATTAAAAACTACGAAGAGAGAATTTATATACTTAAGGATGTATACATAGGGACCAAAAGAGATGAAGCTTTATTTGATTTTTATAGCAAAGATACATTTCATTTGGTTAAGAATACTAGCATAAGATGTGAATCTAAAAGTATAACAGATGTACAAGGCCTTGTTGAATATGTAGAAACAGAAGAAAGTACTGAAAGTAATTGCGGAAATCTTATAACTCTTTCTAGAAGTTCACAAGAGTACAAAGCTATTGAAAAATTTTTTAAACTTCACGCAGTTGGTTATCGCGTAGAAGATATCCGTGCTATTTCACAAGTAAAAGACAAATGTATGTATCTAATAAACTCGAAGTCTAAGTATTGTCAAAATAAACAAGACTTTCATAGTAATAATCACATTTATTTTAAACTAAGTCCAAGTGGACTTTGTCAGAAGTGTATGTCTGAAAATCATGGTATTCACGGCCCATGCAGAGAGTTTCAAAGTAGTTGTGTACCAATTACAACTTCTCTTGAAAGCGTTCTTAATTGGAAAAAACCAAAAACCAAAGAAATCAAAAAACCTCAAGATTTTAGCCTTCCTGGGCTACTAGAAAGACTTGAAAATAATATAACTGGTAAAGATGCCTTTATGGGACCTGGAAAAAAGAAGTAAACAATACCACTGAAAGTCCTATTAAAATAGCAATTACGACTTTTCCACTTAAGTTTGTAACACCTGATTCTACTAAATACGGAAATGAATTACCTAAAAGTTCAGTAAACTGACTTGAGTTAGTAATAAGATAAGCTATAATCACAAGTAAAATAATTCTTACATTCTTCTCTTCTGATATCTTAGCAAAGAGCGAACTATTTACATCTAAATTTACATTCTGATTTACATTTCCTTTTTGTTTGCTCCTTGATAAGATACTTTTTGGACTTTCAGCGTCAATTTCTTCTGTTGTTTCTTCTTGTTTACCATTTAGATCTTTTACAGAACATTCAAACTGCGACATATTTAATAAATAAAACTATTTAATTGTAACTTTTTAAACGAAACAATAATTAGTTTTAAAAATAAAAATAAAATGTATATTTAAAAGTAAATAAAATGGGCATAGACAACGTTGCTATTAAAACTTTTAATTCAACAGGATCGCAGTCTGTGTGTAGAGCCAACGAAGCAGACGAAACAAAATTAATCGAATCGGAGTTTCTTACTAAGTGTACAACTGAATACATTAATGGATCTGGAATGAGTTTTATATCTGGAAGTATTGATTTGGTTAAACTCGGAGCTTCTAATCCATATGAAACATTTACACTACCAAGTGATGTAGATGCAATAAGCGAAATAACTCTTCAAATGTCATTAGGTGCATCTGGTGCAGATTTATCTCAGACATTTATTTTAGATCTTATAAAGAAAATAGAAATTAAACTAGGCAATTTAGTAGTTCAGACTATTCTACCAGGTGATATTTATGCAAGAAATTTAACAGAATCAGGATTTGTAGTAAGTGTAAATACACACCAGTCAGTCTCCTCTGGTATATATGGCACTGCAGCTAATGTTGATTTTGCGCTTTCTATCCCGTTCACTGGAAGATCAACTGGTGTAAATAAATCTTTTTTACAAGCAGGCGCTGTAACGAACAACTTAACAATGAAAGTTTATTACAACAGTCTCGGCGCTAGCGGCGGCTGGCGTCTCGCAGGTGTACTTCCGGCTAGTGTATCAACCGGAGTGTGTGTTTTTAGTCATTCTATGACTTCTACTGAAAAGAATTTTATAGCAAAGAATATAATAAATAGACCAGTTAATACTTCTCAGTCTATTGCATACAGTTTGTCTGTTGGTATAGCTGCGACGAGCGGGCCTGTTACAATCGATTTAAGCTCTGTTAATATAAATGTATCTCATATATTATTAACTTTAGATAATAGCATATTTAATTCTGCCGGAACTGTTGTCGGTCCAACTGGGGGGACGGCGTCAGTGACGGCAGCTGACGTGGCGGGCGGCACTAATATAATTACCAAAACCGCTCACGGCTTTATTACTGGTACGCCCGTTGTTTATGACGCCAACGGCGGCACCGCTATCACTGGTCTCACCAGCCTCGCAACTTACTTTATTATCCGTGCAACCGACGACACTTTCAAAGTCGCAGCGTCGGCGGCGGGGGCAGCGGCAGGGACGGCTTTGGCGCTGACCGGAGCTGGCAATGATGCACAGAAATTTATTCCAGACGGAAATATCGGTACAACTTGGACGGCTATTTCCAGTGGTGTCGTCTCAGGTACTCAATTAGGAGTTGCAGCAGGTTGGTTAAAGTCGGCTGAATTAATATTGGGAAATGATAGAACCGGAAGTGTTCCAGGATCTTGTCTTACAACTAATAAATTAGAACTTTTCAAATTGACAAGTGTTGCGTCTAAAAATATTTACATATTAAAGTTAGCCGGTTCTGCTTTTAGCACAGCCGGTGTCCCATTTTCGAGACTAAATAACAAAAAGTTAGTAATTACTTATGCAGAGGGCTTTACGCTTGCTTCTTATACATATAGCACTAAAACAGGTATGTCTAACATAAACGTAACCTGCTGTGGAACACAGATTCAGAGTACAGTTGGCGGTACGATTGGGTTTTCTGCTTAAACAATTTAAATAAATCAAATAAATCAAATAAATTCATTTAAATTAAATAATTTTAACTACGTATTAAATTTAAAATT
>TARA_B110000037_G_scaffold21554_1_pt1 | contig 13881 bp, 11 predicted proteins | sample TARA_B110000037 | Tara Oceans TARA_B110000037 (sample SAMEA4397196) | marine metagenome | biome: Polar Biome; feature: [MIX] marine epipelagic wind mixed layer (ENVO:01000061); material: water (ENVO:00002006), including particulate matter (ENVO:01000060) such as... | depth 10-100 m
TTTTTTGCTCTCCCTATAATTATTATAGGGCTACTTATATTGAGCTACTTTTTATATAGCACTCTACTTACCCAACAAATTGAATCTCGTACTGAGTTTTTAGGTCGACAAGTTGAGATTTCTATCGATAAAATTGATGAGTTAGTCAAAGAGTTTAGTAATGAAATTCCATTTATTGCCGAAACTGGTGATTTTGAACAGGTTTTTGATTTAGAATCCGTTAACGCGGGAAACCTAAGGTACCGTATTAAAAATATAAATAAAAGATATGGAGATTTTATTGACACACTTTTCATTTACGACAAAAACAGGAGTTATTTCGTTGCAACAGATAAAAATGGGGTTGTAGAAGAGGGTTTTGACTCCTTAAAATACACTGATTATCCGCTGCAATTTTCAAACAAACCAAAAATTGTTCATGTAAAAGGAAATAAATCTTTGGTTATAATTCCTACAAATGTTTTAGATAAAGGAAAGCCCGTATACTTCGCAGCCCTTATCAATTTGTTCGATCTCATAAAGGCCGAAAGCAAACAGCAGTATATTGGAAACTATGGCTATAAAATAATTTTTAGTGAAAATATGGGTTTTCGAATTGCCCACGAAGGACCCTCAGTAGAATATGAATTTGGTCTTCAAAAAAATTCCCGACTTAGAATTATCAATGAACTTTTAGAACGTAAAAAAGGTAATCTTATACACTCCGCATCAAGACAGGAAAATGTTTTTCTTACCGTTTACTATCCATTTGAACTTTTTGAGGAGCGATACGGGTTAATATTTGCCGTTACCGATAAGGGGTTTATTGCGCCTATTCGTGCTAAGCTTCAAATTATCTTCATCTCCTTTTTTGGAATCATTACGCTTGTTATTGTGGTGTTTGTAATAAATGTGAGAGACGTTGCGCGAAATACAGATGAGTTAGAAAATAGCCGAGAAGGACTTGCTCGGGCGCTCACTATTTTAGAAGAACAACAAGAAACATCTCGTGATGGACTTATTGTAGCCGATGAAAACTTCTTAGTGGTTTCTTACAACAAAAGGTTTGCAAATATGTTTGAATTTAAACAAAAACCTGTTAAAGGATCGCAGGTAGGTGTGTATTTAGATTTTATCTGTAAACTAGGTTTGAACCACAATAGAATACTGGAAATAAAAGAGCAAACAAAAATTAACTCAGCGACAGAAATTCAAGAAGAAATGCAAATGAGTGATGGTAAAACCTATGACTTTTATTCTTCACCTATCGTTTATGAAAACGCTCAAAATTTTGGTAGAATCTGGGCATTTCGGGATATAACTTTACGCAAAAAGGAGATAGAAGAATTGCGTCTTGCCAAAGAAAAGGCTCTTGATGGAGCAAAAGAAAAAGAGAATTTTTTATCGACAATGAGCCATGAAATTAGAACACCACTCAACTCTATTGTAGGGTTTGCAAATTTGCTTTTACACGAAGACCCGAGTGAAGAACAGAAAGAACAACTTCTTCCTTTAAAATATTCAGCTGATTCTTTGTTGAGTCTTGTTAATGACATTCTGGATCTTACAAAAATAGAGTCCGGTGGAATTCAGTTCGAAAAAATTCCATTTAACCTAAACGAAAAACTTACTAAAGCTCAGCAAGTATTTTCTCAACATGCAAAAGAAAAAGACATTGAAATTGCCTTAATCTTAGACCAAAGTTTAGCGAAACAATACCTAGGTGATTACAGTAGACTGAATCAAATTACATACAATATCATCAGTAATGCTATTAAATTTACTACGGTAGGCTCGATTGAAGTTGGATCTAAATTATCCTCAAAAACAGCGGAAAAAGAAAAGGTTATAATTTGGATAAAAGACTCCGGAATTGGAATCGAAAAAAACAAACAAGAACTTGTTTTTAATGCTTTTTCTCAAGCTGATTCTAATACAACTCGTGAGTATGGTGGAACTGGTTTAGGCCTTGCCATTACTAAAATGTTGGTGGAACTTCAAGGTGGTAAAATTTGGATAGATAGTGAATTAGGTAAAGGAGCGACTTTTTTTATAGAACTTGATTTTACTGTTACCGACCAAGAAATTAAAGTCGACAACACCGTTTTAACAGACAAAAATTTAAATACTCTAAATGTGCTATTGGTTGAAGACAACCCTTTTAATCAGAAAGTTGCAAGCAAGTTTTTAGGCCGTTGGGGTGCCAATACCATAGTTACAGATAGCGGAGAAGAATCACTTGAAGAAATAAAAAACAAAAATTTCGATGTGGTTTTAATGGATTTACAAATGCCTGGTATGGATGGTTACGAAACTGCGCGAGCAATAAGAACAATGGAGGGTTCTTATTTTAAAAATATTAAAATAATAGCCATGTCTGCTGACGCTTTAGGCGATGTAAAAGAAAAGGTTGACAGTGCTGGAATGGATGGTTATATGTCTAAGCCATTTGATCCTGACCAGCTATTATCTTTATTGGCTGAGTTTAAAAAATAGGAGAACTAATCTTTCTTAAAAAAAGAATCCCAACCTTGTGCAGTAAGTGGTATCAAATTTTCTCCCCGAGCTATCATGTTATAACCAGCTTCTTTTTCAGTAATATGCCCAATTATTGAAATCCCTTGTAAGCCTTTGACTGTTTCGAAGTGAATTTGTGGAATAGTGAACAAAAGTTCGTAATCCTCTCCTCCATTTAAAGCAGCAATTGTCCCATCTAAACCAAGGTTTTCTGCTCCCGAAATAGTAGACGAATCAATTGGTAATTTATCTTCATAAATTGTTATTCCACAATCACTTTGACTAGCAATATGAAGCAATTCTGAAGCTAAACCATCCGAAATATCAATCATTGCAGTAGGCACTACACCAGCTTTTTCTAACGATTCAACCGCCTCCTTTCTTGCTTCTGGTTTCAATTGTCTTTCTAAGATATAGTCCATTCCTTCCAAGTCTGGCTGAACTAGAGAATTATCTTTAAAAATTTGTTTTTCACGCTCCAAAAGCTGAAGTCCAATGTAGGCGGCGCCCAAATCTCCACTTACACAAATAAGATCGTTTTTATTGGCGCCACTTCTATAAACAATTTTCTCTTTTTCTACCTCGCCAATGACAGTAATAGAAATACAAAGCCCACTGAGAGAAGTTGTTGTGTCTCCGCCTACTAAATCTACGTTGTATAAATCACAGGCAAGCTTTACTCCAGCATAAAACTCGTCCAGAGCTTCCAATGAAAACCGATTACTCAAAGCCAAGGATATAGTAACCTGTTTTGGATGTCCATTCATTGCGTAAATATCCGAAAGATTTACTGTTACTGCCTTATAACCTAGATGTTTCATGGGTGCGTACATTAAATCGAAGTGCACACCTTCTACCAACATATCGGTACTCACCAACATGAATTTTTCTCCCGAATCAATAACTGCAGCATCATCACCAACACCTTTAATAGTGCTTTTGTTGCTATTGATTAAGTCTTTGGTTAAGTGGTTTATTAAACCAAATTCTCCCAATTGTTCTAATTCTGTTCTTTCTTCTGACCCTGAAAACATACTCGTGAAATTTGGCTGCAAAAGTAGGGTAAGTGTTCTAATGCTTGAAACTAAAAATAGTTTTCAGTAATTAGTTAATACTTGTCCATTAATTCTTTCGAGTCTAGGGTAATAGTTGCTGATTAGTTTCTATATGATAGGACCACAAACAACCAGCGGCTTGCCAACCAATTTACTCGCTAACCAACACCTTCCTATATTTTGTTTCGCTTTCGCAATAGAAACCAATGAGATAAGTGCCGGCAGTTAGGTTGGTAAAATGGTGTTCGAAGTAAAAAGGGTTTTCTTTCCAATGAGAAATATCTTCTTGAAAAACCACTTGCCGAAGGTCGTTGAAAATGCGGATTTCGCGTACTTGTTTGTCGTTGTTTAGAGCATGGCTAATTAGTGGTGAACTTGGTTGGTCTTAAATCAACATATAATTGAACCTTTACCTAAAAACCCCTTCTTATTTTCTCTAACAAAAACAAACTCAATTTCAAGTAACTTTCCTCAGTCCAGCCAGCTAAATGGGGCGACAAAATAGTTTTATCAGAATCTAATAAATACTGCAGTGCTGCAGGTCTATTCTCCAAAAAACTGGTTTCAAAAGACGAGTTTTCGTATTCTAACACATCCAAACAAGCTCCCAAAATTTCAGCAGATTTCAAGCCTTCAGCCAAAGCTTCAGAATTAACGACTTTTCCTCGTGCTGTGTTGATTACATAAATAGGCTTTTTACATTTTGATATAAACTCAGAATTAAAATAGTATTGAGTTTCGTCAGTTAAAGGAACGTGGAAAGAAATCACATCCGCCTTTTCTTGAAGTGCCTCTAAGCTCACTTCGTTTACGTAAGAATTTCCAAAATTAGTTTTGTGTTTGTCGTAAGCAATCACCTCGCATTCAAAACCTTGCAAACGTTGAGTAAAAGCCTTTCCCATATTTCCAAAACCAATAATTCCTACTGTTTTTCCTTTAAGTTCAATTCCTCTATTTCCTTCTCTATCCCATATTCCACTTCTAACTTCTTTGTTGGCTTTATTTAGTTTTTGAAACAAACTGAGCAACATTCCAACTGCTTGTTCTCCAACCGCATCCCGATTTCCTTCTGGCGAATTAAATACAACAATACCTTTGCTTTTCGCATATTCTACATCAATATTCTCCAAGCCTGCGCCTGATCTTGCAATAAATTTTAACTTCGTTGATTGATCAATCATTTGGCGGTTCAACGTAAATTTAGAACGAATTACAATACCTTCATAATTTCCAATTTCCTTTGTTATTTCCTCCCTGGTTTTGGTTGTATGCCAATCGCATTTCCATCCATCACTTTCCAATTCTTCTCTAAGAATTGGGTGAACGGAATCAATAAAAAGAATTTTTCCTTTCATGCTTTAATATTAATTTGTTTTTTGAAGTAGCTTTTAAGTAGCCCATTTCCAATTACAGTGCTTAAAATTAAAGCAGCGCCAAAATAAAAACCAGTAGTCATTTTTTCGCTTTCTCCAAAGAAAATCAAAGCCAAAATAATAGCATAAATTGGTTCCATGTTTATCGAAATACTCACTGTAAATGGCGACAAATATTTCATAACCTGAACAGAAACAACAAAAGCAACTGCTGTACAAATTATGCCCAAAATAAGCAAGTAAAAAACATCCAAATCGGTTGGTGAAAATGCGCCAATCTCAATGGTTTCAAAAAAGAACGTGTAAATAGAAATACCCAAAACACCACCAAGCATTTCATACATTGTAATTTGGCCGGCCGACGATTTTATTACAAGCCTTCCATTAATAACACTGAAAATAGCAGCCGTTAGCGCTGAAAAAAGAGCTAAAATAATTCCAAGTTGGTATTGAGTTTCAAAGCTGAAAATAAGATAAAGACCTAAAACAACCAAAAGTCCAAAAAATACTTCGTACCAGATAATTTTGCGTTTAAAAAATAGCGGTTCTAAAAATGCCACGAAAAAAGATGTAGAAGCCAGGGTTGTTAAAGTCACAGAAACGTTTGAGACTTTGATTGCTTGAAAAAAAGTAGCCCAATGAGCACCAACCAATATACCCACTAAAATAAATAGTGCGATTTTTTTAAGGGATTTTTCAAATGGCTTTTTAGTTATTAATAGATATATCAGCAAAGCAAGAAAAGCAATGCCCATGCGATAAATTACTATTGAATAATAAGGAATAGTAATTACCTTTCCTAAAATGCCGGTAAACCCCCAAATTAAAATTATAATGTGAAGAGTAATCTGATGCCGGTATCTTTCAAAAAAACTCAAATACTTAAATCTTTTTCATTCGAATGACTATCTGCAACGCCTCCGCTTAATACAGTTTTCATCATCTCCGCTGCTTTTATATCAATTGGTGTGACATTAGCTCTAGGAATAATGAATACGTTTCCTGTAAACCCATAACTATGGGGTAAATACACCATTACTTTGTCTTTGCTTATTCCCCAGCTAGAAAGATCTTCTTTAGTTATAAAACCAGGTTTTTCAACCACGTCGCTGAGTTTTACTAAAACAGGTCGAGTGTACTTTTTCTTTTTACCGCCAACAATTACTTCTGTAAGGTCTACCAATGCAGTATATATAGTTTTGATCAGTGGAGCCTTTTCTAACAGCCTATTAAACCATCTATTGATAGGTTTTGCAACAACAGTATTTCCGAGTATTCCAATAAAGGTAATGATTCCAAATAATACAATAATTCCAAATCCCGGAATATCAACTTCAAAAGGTAAAATCTTGGGAAGGAGTTGATCTACTGAAGCCAATAAAGCAATAATAACATAAAGTGTAATTGCAATGGGAACGGTAAATAGCAAACCTTGCAGAAAAAAGTAAAGTGTTTTTCGAAACATTAGAGTTGTTTTAATTGTTCTTTTAATTTTTTGGTAAGGCCAGTTACTACTAATTCATGGGAATGATTCATCAATTCAAATTGAAGGTTATCTGGCACATCGGATTCAGGATCTACTGTATTCCAATGTTTTTTATTCATGTGCCATCCGGGAATAATTCCAAAATACAATTCTCTTAATTCGATGCTTTTTTCTGGATCGCACTTTAAATTGAAAGTTTTAAAATTATCGATATTACAAAGCGCAAACATTTTGCCCATTACTTTAAAAACCAAAGTTTGATTATCGAATGGAAATTCTTCAGTAACCCCATGCTTAGAAAGGCAATGATTTCGAAATTCTTCAACGTTCATGTAACTACTTAATATGCGAAGGTAAGATTCCTTCAACAAATTCCGTTAGAAGGCCACAACATTGTAAATTTGCATAAAATTACTAAAATGCAAAAAGAAAAAAAACAAGTTCCTGTAAGTATATATGCTGAAATGACACCAAACCCGGCAACAATGAAATTTGTAGCCGATATTCTTTTAATAGAAAATGGTAAAACAGTAGAATACACTAAAATAGAAGATACTGAAAACGCGCCTCTTGCTGCTCGTTTGTTTTCATTTCCATTTGTTACAGAGGTTTTTATATCTAGCAATTTTATAACAATCACTAAAAATAATAGCATAGACTGGCAAGATGTATTTGGCGAAATCCGGGAGTATATTAGCAATTATTTGTTGACTGGACACCCAATTTTTACGGAAGAGGCAGAATTTTCGGAAAACGATTCTTCTACAAATGAGGCTTCCAAAATAGAAGGGGCTACTATTACGCACGTTCAGCCTGCATCGGAAATAGAACTGCGAATTGTTGAAATTTTAGAAGAATATGTTCGCCCTGCTGTGGAAAATGATGGTGGAGCAATTCATTTTAGCAAATACGAACCAGGAAAACTTACCGTGGTTTTAAAAGGTGCTTGTTCGGGTTGTCCATCTTCCTCTCAAACTTTAAAAAACGGTATTCAAGGTTTGTTTGATCAAATGATGCCAGAAGTGAAAGAAATTGTTGCTTTAGAAGAATAAATTTCTTCTTCTACCTTAGTGCATGCATTCGTTCTGCATCCATTTTAATAAAGGTAAAAAGCAAAATTGTAAACGACCATAAGCTCGACCCTCCGTAAGAAAAGAAGGGAAGTGGAATTCCAATTACTGGGGCTAAACCGATGGTCATTCCAACATTAATAGCAAGGTGAAAAAAGAATATGGATGCCACACAATACCCATAAATTCTCGAAAACTTGGACCGCTGCCTTTCTGCTAAAATAATTAATCGAAAAAGTAAAAACAGAAAAAGGGCAATGACGACAAATGTTCCAATAAACCCCCACTCTTCACCTACGGTACAAAATATAAAATCGGTGCTTTGCTCTGGTACAAAATCATATTTGGTTTGCGTTCCTTGCAAAAATCCTTTGCCAAAACCTCCGCCAGAGCCAATTGCGATCATAGATTGATGCACATTGTATCCAGCTCCGGTTGGATCCGATTCTATTCCTAAAAGTTCATTTATTCTTGCTCTTTGATGTTTTTGAAGGACGTTATTAAATGAATAGTTTACGGCAAAAATGTACCCTGAAACCATTAAAAATGAAGCCAATAGCACCCATTTTACTTTCTTTATCTTTTTGAACAGAGAATATAAAACCAAAAATATTAGGCCAATTACCACGACCATCATGGTTTGTCCTGGTAATATTATATCAAAGGGTAATTCTATTGTGGTTGTATTTAGTAATAATGCCAAAATAAAAATTGCAATGGCACCTAATCCCAACAGCAAAAAATTACCCGAAAGTCCTTCGCGATACATTACAAATATAAAGCTAGCATAAACCAAAACTGAACCTGTATCTGGCTGCAAAAGGATTAACCCAACTGGAATAAGTAGTATGGTTAATGCTTTTATTCTGGTGAAAAAACCGGAGAATTTTTTATTGAGATTAGTTAGGTAAAATGTTAATGCTAACGCTGTTCCGAACTTGGCCAATTCAGATGGCTGAAATGAAAACCCGCCGAATGTGTACCACGATTTGGCTCCTTTAATTTCTGTTCCAAAAATCAGGACTCCAATAAGCAAGGCGATACAAACTCCATAAATCAAGTAAGCCAAACGACTAAAAAATCGTGGATCTAACATTAAAATCACCCAGGCTAAAAAATAAGATGTGCAAATCCACATCATTTGTTTGCCATAAGACTGACTCATATCGAAAATGGATTGATAGTTTTCGTTAAACGTAGCCGCATAAATATTGATCCAACCCATAAAGATAAGAACGCTGTAGAGTGCAATAAGCACCCAATCGATATCTAACCAACGACTACCTTTTCTTTCCATGATAAATATCTAAGAAAACAGCATCAAAAACTCGTTGTTCCTTTTTTGGTCGTTTTACTTCACCTGTCAGATACTGTTCCATCATTAAGCTGGAAATCGGGGCAGCCCATGTTCCGCCATGATCTGAATGCTCGACATAAACAGCAATTGCAATTTTCGGGTTTTCTTTTGGAGCAAATGCTATAAAAACAGAGTGGTCTGGCCAAGGATCATTTTGGACCGTTCCAGTTTTACCACATACATCTATGCTATCTATTCTTGCTCTTCTTGCCGTTCCTCCTTGTTTATTTACGACCCTATACATGGCTTCAATTACAGGGTCAAAGTGTTTTGCATCTACTTCTGTTTCGTGACGTACTGTAAATTCTTTTCTTTTTACAGAATTAGAACCAATAGACTTTACCAAATGTGGTGTATAGAAATAACCCTTGTTGGCAATTGTAGCAGCTAAATTTGCCATTTGAATAGGTACAACTAACATTTCTCCTTCACCTATACTTACCGAATATATAGTTGGAAATGCCCAACGATTTGCTCCGTACCATCGATCGTAAAAATTTACATCCGGCACGTTTCCTTTTTTTAATCCTGGCAAATCTGTTTGTAACTGTACGCCCAAACCAAACAACTTAACCCGCTCTTGCCAAAGGTTTAGTCCATAAGCTGCATCTTTAAAAATGCTAGAATAGTGGCCTCGTTGCACTAATTTTTTAAACACATTCCAGAAATATGGATTGCATGAATGTTGAATTGCCGGAATCAAATTATCGTTAGTGTGCTTCCCGTGACAACCAATTATTTCACGGTTGCATAGAAACCTTGTTTCAGTTGAAATTACTCCTTCATCGAGAGCTATAAGCGCTTCCACCAATTTAAAAATAGAACCTGGTCGGTATTGGGCATCTATTGCTCGATTAAAAAGTGGGTTTAATGTGTCATTCGCCAATAACATTTTGTAATTTTGAGAACGTGGCCTTCCAACCAGTAAGTTAGGATCGTAGCTTGGAGCAGATACCATAGCTAAGATTTCTCCGGTATTTGGCTCAATGGCAACAATACTTCCGCGTTTATTACCCATCAACCTTTCCCCATACTTTTGCAAATTGCGATCTAAAGTTGACACCAAATTTTCGCCAGCAATAGGTAAAATATCATACTTTCCATTTTGATAACTTCCTTTTACACGATTGTGTACATCAACCAACAGCACTTTATTTCCCCGAATTCCACGAAGCCTTTTTTCATATTCTTTTTCTAAACCTCGTTTGCCTACATAATCACGTTTTTTGTAGTAAATGTCACGTTTTAAATCTCCTGGACTTGCTTCCGAAATATACCCTAAAACATGTGCTCCTACAGATTCTGGATATTTTCTCAGGGTTCGTTTTGCGCCATAAAACCCGGGGAATTTATACAGTTTTTCAGTTATGCTGGCCCACTCATTTGCAGGGATTTGCTTTTCGAAAACAGAGGCTTTGTACCGACTATGTTTTATAGCCCCGAACATTTTAATCGCAAAGGACGAATCTGAAATTCCCATTAATTTACAAAACGAAAGAGTGTCTAAATTCTTTACTCGTTTGGGTACAACCATTAAGTCGTACGCTACTTCATTATAAACCAACAATTCGCCTTTTCTATCGTAAATTAATCCCCTAACGGGATATTGCGTAACGTACATAAGTGCTTGATTATTAGCCGATAACTTATATGAGTCATCAATTACTTGAATGTAAAAAAGTCTCCCTAAAAAAACAAGTACTATCGTCAGGAAAATACTTAAAATGACAAACTTTCTGTTTTCAAACGGGTTCATAAAACACGTTTTTCCCTAAAGGTTAAAAACTGAGAGACTATAACTAATGCGAATGTGAAAAGCATGCTGGCTATAGAACGTCCAAGGGTATAAAAAAACTCTGAAAACCGAAATGCCTCTACAAAAAACAGAAAGATGTGGTGGAAAAAAATAAGTAGAAATGAATACGCTAAAAACCAGTTAATTCCCATGTGAGACATATCTGGCCGTGTACCTAAAGGATAACCATCCCTTGGTGCTAAAACAGTTAGGAGCCCTGGTCGCATAAATGCAGTAAAAACAGAAGCTGATGTATGCATACCCCAAGTATGACTGAACATGTCAACGCTCATTCCTAGTAAGAAACTCAGAAACAATACCATTGATTTATTGGCCTCAAGAGGAAATAATAGAATCACTAAAATATAAAGATAGGAACTTACAAAACCGAAAAGGTCAACATTATTTAAAACTAGCCCCTGCAATATCACAAGAAAAACAAAACGAAATATTGTACCTAAATAACCCTCCATTAATCTTCTTCTTTAGGTTTTTCCAATTCCTGTTGTTCCATTTTCAGTTTATTCCTAACCACATATACATAAGTAACATTATTAAAATCAACTGAAAGGTTTATTTCAATAGCCTGAAAATCTGTTCCTTCTATTTTGCTAGATCCTTTAATAGTGCCTACCATTATATTGGGTGGGAATATTGTACCAGAGCCACGGGTAATGACACTATCCCCAACATTAATCTTTACATGTGCTGGAATATCATCCAATTGTGCGACACTTGGGTTACGTCCATCCCAGGTCAAAATTCCAAAATAATTGCTTGATTTTAGCCTTGCGCTAATTTTAGCATCTTTATGCAAAAGTGAAATTACAAAGGAGTAATTGTCAGAGGTCGTTTGTATAATTCCTATAACCCCTTTATCGCTTACCACTCCCATTTCTGAAGTCAATTCATTTCGACTTCCCTGATTCAAAGTAAGATAATTGCTCCGCTTGTTGGTCGTGTTATTTATTGCTTTTGCGGCTAAGTATTCGTACTGAGTCAAATATGCGGAATCATTAAAAAACCGTACATCCGGAGTTAAAGAATAAAAAGAGGTCTGAGCTTCAGACTTTAACCTCACGTTTTCTTCTATTAAAGCCTGGTTAACTTTTTTAAGTTTTAGGTATTGACTAACATTATTAATGGTTTTAAATGCATTTCCGCTAATTTCATTTGCAGAAGTCAAAAAATTGGCTCGATGAAAGCTGTTGTTTTGGACAAGAATGAAAAAGCTAATTAACTCTACTACTAAAAAAAGTAAAACAAAATGGTACTTCCAAATAAGCTGAATGAGGTTTCGCACTTTTTACTTCCCCAATTTTACTTCATTAAGAAACTAAGCGAATCCGAGTTCTTCAAGGCAATACCAGTTCCTCTGGCAACCGCACGAAGCGGATCTTCCGCTACATGAACAGGTAATTTTGTCTTCATTGCAATTCTTTTATCTAGTCCTCGTAACATAGAGCCACCTCCGCACAAATAAATTCCTGTTTTAAAAATATCAGCAGATAATTCTGGAGGCGTCATCTCCAACGCCGATAAAATTGCTTCTTCTATTTTAGAAATAGATTTGTCTAATGCGTGAGCTATTTCGACATAAGAAACATAAATTTCTACAGGAACCCCAGTCATCAAATCTCGACCATGAACCGCGTAATCTTCTGGTGGTTCATCTAAATCGGGCAAAGCTGCTCCCACTTCAATTTTAATTCTTTCCGCTGTTCGTTCTCCAATTAGTATGTTATGTTGACGTCTTAAATAATCTTCAATATCAGCCGTAAATTCATCGCCCGCAACTCGAATAGATTTATCGCAAACTATTCCGCCTAAAGCAATTACCGCAATTTCCGAGGTCCCCCCCCCAATGTCAATAATCATATTTCCCATTGGCTCTTCTACGTCAATTCCAATTCCAATAGCAGCGGCCATGGGCTCATAAATAAGAAAGACTTCTTTGGCTCCAGCGTGTTCTGCCGAATCTTTTACTGCTCGTTTTTCAACTTCCGTTATTCCAGATGGAATACAAATAACCATTTTTAATTGTGGAGCAAAAATCCTCCGCCCAGGATTAATCATTTTAATCATATTCTTGATCATGTGCTCAGCAGCATAAAAATCTGCAATAACACCATCTTTTAAAGGGCGAATGGTTTTAATGTTTTCGTGAGTTTTTCCATGCATTTGCATGGCCTTTTTACCTGTGGCAATAAATCGTTGCGATATTCTGTCTTGTGCAACAATAGACGGCTCATCAACAACCACCTTATCATTCATGATAATAAGTGTGTTTGCGGTCCCTAAATCAATCGCAATTTCTTGCGTAAATAAATCAAATATTCCCATTAGGTAGATCTCCTTATATGTATTTTAATGTTTAAAATGTCTTGTTCCTGTTGTAACCATTGCAATATTATTAGCATTACAATAATCTATACTTAACTGATCCTTTATGGATCCTCCCGGTTGAATAACCGTTTTAATTCCTTCGTTTCCAGCTATTTCTACACAGTCAGGAAAGGGGAAAAATGCGTCTGATGCCATCACGGCACCATTCAAATCAAATTTAAATGCCTTTGCTTTAATAATGGCCTGTCGCAAGGCATCAACTCTACTTGTTTGACCAGTTCCACTAGCCATTAATTGCTCGTTTTTTACTAAAACAATTGTGTTCGATTTTGTATGCTTTACTAATTTATTAGCGAACAACAAATCTTCCATTTCATCTTCTGTTGGTTTGTTGTTTGTTACAGAAGTTAGGTCCACTTTTGTTTCGGTTTTATTATCCCTTTCTTCTGCTAAAATACCATTTAATGCAGTTCGGTACAAGGTCTGCGGCATATCTGCCGCCTTTTTCACTAATACAATTCTGTTTTTTTTCTGCTTTAGAACCTCCAAAGCTTCGATGCTGTATGAGGGTGCAATAATTACTTCAAAAAACAAGTTTTGTATTTCAGTCGCCGTCTTAGCATCTACTTCAGTGTTAGAAATTAAAATTCCACCAAAAGCCGAAACAGGATCACCAGCCAAAGCATCTGTCCATGCTTCAAAAACCGTATTTCTACTTGCCATACCGCAGGCATTGTTGTGTTTTAGAATGGCAAATGTTGGGTTGCTATTCTCAAAATCAGCTATTAAAGCGACCGCTGCATCAACATCCAAAAGGTTATTGTAAGAAAGTTCTTTTCCGTGTAATTTATCGAAAACTGTATTTAAATCTCCAAAGAAAACTCCTTTTTGGTGAGGGTTTTC
>TARA_B110000037_G_scaffold84939_1_pt1 | contig 13857 bp, 13 predicted proteins | sample TARA_B110000037 | Tara Oceans TARA_B110000037 (sample SAMEA4397196) | marine metagenome | biome: Polar Biome; feature: [MIX] marine epipelagic wind mixed layer (ENVO:01000061); material: water (ENVO:00002006), including particulate matter (ENVO:01000060) such as... | depth 10-100 m
AAGCGTCAAAGGAGGAACGAATTATGCCAATGAATCCAATAAATTCATTCGTTTCAAGAAGATCTACGCAAAAAATGTAAAACCAAGATCATTGTGATTGTTTTCCATTCTGCTAATCATTTCAGAAGATTCCTCAACGCGCAGCCCCTTTGGCAAAAAAGCCATGACTTCGGGATCATTATTTAAATCAGCAAATGGCTCGTGATCCCCTATTTTCCAATTTCTAAATCCCAACCGATTAGATTGAAATAAATAGTTTGTTTGTATTAGCTTGTCTTAATTTTGCCTTTATTTAGTTCTTAACAAACTTTTTCACAACGGTTTCACCCTTTGCGTGAATGGATAGATAATAAAACCCCGCAGAAAGTTCAGAAACGCCCAGTTGCGGGGTATTCGACATTCTTTTAATTAATTTACCTCGTGCATCATAAACTTCAATTTTTGCGTCAATTGAGCTCCCTTCAATTCTAATAAAATCTGTACTTGAAGGGTTTGGTACAATCTTAATTTCATCAATTATAGTTTCATCAACACCAACATATACGTTGTAATTAAATTCATGAATCACGGTCACTCCTTGATAATCTGCCTCAAGTGTCCAAACTCCATTTGGACCATCATCTGGCAAGAACCATGACCAATACCACCAAGAAGCATTATAGGTTACACCAATTGTATAAGACCAATCATTCCAAATAGAGCCATCTGGCCTTCTAATTCGGCAGTCAAATACAGTTCCCTCCAATCCATCATGAAAATAAAATGCAGTGAAAATTTCGTCTCCAGAATAAAAATCATTGGACATGTGCGGATCTTCATTTATGGATGGGCAGCCATGATCCGGGGTTTCGTCATGCGTTAATATGGTGTTAAGTGTCGGCACTCTATTTTCATCTTGATCTTCCCACCAAGAATCAACATTAAAGTCATTACAATCGCCAGCATAAGGATCTACTAAATCACCATCAGCATCATATATTTCCAAATGTAAGTGTGGCCCGCTTGAACAACCAGAACTTGCCACAATTCCTAAAAATTCACCTTCAGTCACCTCATCACCGACCTCCTTGTCGGCAAGAGATCCTTCTTTCATATGACCGTACCAAGCAACCGAACCATCTTCATGTTGTACATAAATAGCATTCCAAGACCCAAAACATTCACAGTGATCGTCATCAAATCCATCCGCTTTATTAATAATCACTCCTGCTTCACCCGCAATCACTTCAACCAAATCATTGTCAACCATATACCATGGAAAGGGCCATGTAAAAATGTCTGTCCCTTTGTGACCGTTATAGGTTCGCTCATTACAATAATAGTCGCCCAATGCAGGAGTTGGATTTTGATCTACATAATTCGAAACCCCGTAATAACTGTTCCATTCAAACCCAGCAGCTTTTTGTAAGGGCCAAATAAATTTAACATCCTCACGATCATCCGAGAAGTTCAATTTCCCCTCGGCTCGGAGCATTTCAACGTTTATTCTTAATTCGGCGCGAATAGCATTTCGATCGGCCTCAGAAAGACAATTATCTTCAGAATGCGGAACGGCATACTCCCCTCCGCCGAATGTCGAAGGGCTACTTTGCGCGTAAGAAAATGTACTAATTACTAATAAGAGAAATGTGTTTAAAATATATTTCATAGCTATATTGTTGATCAAAACAATCAAGTTTCCTTCTAAATTTAATCATTTTTGAATTGACTCATTTAGATAATGGCATGAAAAACTATTTATTACTAAAAGAACAGTAGAAGGCCACAAAAACAATTTATTTGTAAAGACCGGGGCTAAAAACGTTGCAGGACTTGTTATTTACGCAGTTCAAACCGGTATTATTAACGCTGATAATTTGCCAATTATCTAAAATAAATCGCTAATAGGTATTTATCACGGTTTAAGGCAAGCGCGTATTAACATCCTATTTTCACCGTCAGTTTATTCGCATATTTGTAGTGAACAATAATTATTTTTTTTACTCAAAACTTGTAAAAGCAAGTTGCACTGCAAATAACAGACATGTAATTCAAGACGAACATTATAAGTCCTTCGACTCATAGAATTTATAGTAAAGCCTTCACCTAACAAAATGTATGCAACTGCAACGCAATCATTGGTCCATATCGGGTTAATCTTGGACCATTCGCGCAATCAATTCGTTGGTTGCGCACGTTGCGTTTATTAGATTTTAGTAATCATATCGATATAAACACATAAACTTGTCCTTAAAAAACACCTTCTATCGTTTAAATAGGTCATTTTATAATATTTTTAGTCAAAAATATTTGTTTTCGATAGAATTCTATTAAATTAGGTCAAAATTATTACATGAAACGGAAAGGAAGACCGGCTACTAAACAGGCCGAACTAAAAGAGGGGTTTTACATTGAATTAAGAACTAAAGGTTCTAATTCACCTGTGAAAATAAGAAGAGAAAACATGGCGGAAGTTGAGTTGGCAATGGAACAGTACGGTAGAAGTAAAATTGTTACTTACTTGGGCCAAGTTAAAGAGGGCAAATGGCTCGACGGCAAAAATAAGGGCAAAAAAACAGCTTGATAATTGGGGGCTGAATTTCGGCCATCTAACCTATCATTTCCCATTCATTTAGTTTAATACAATTACTACTGCTTAAGGTTAATGGTAGTGTATTGCCTTAAAATGACTTAAAATTATCTGAATTCGAATTCGTTATTTTCTTGAAAATGATTGTGGTGATTAATCCTATAAAAGGAGCAAACTGCTATAATCCCGAACAACCATTTAAATCCTAATTCACCTGGATACGTATCGAGAAAATAACCTATCAAGGGTCCCATAAAGATATCCGGAAAATAACCAACAACGGAAATTAAACTAACGGCAACACCTAATGCTGTTAAAATTAAAGCCAAGGCCATTAGTTTGCGTGGAGCGAGTAAATCGGTTATAAATGCCCCAAGAAAATAAGCAATCAAAGCCAAAATTCCATACACTGAAAAGCAGTTTCCAAGTTGTGTATTGTCCAACTCTAATGTGCTCATTAACGCTGGTCTAAAAATGCGCGCAATGACAAACGGCAATAAAAAAATGGACTCGCCAGCCAACATTAGTAAAATTATAATGCCGTAATTTGAGCGCTTTTTTATAGAATTATTCACAGCTCTAAGAAATTGATTACAAAATAAAATCAACTTTTAGCGCTAACTTTTATTCAACGTCTGATTTATTTACGAAACAAATCGGCGTGAGCTTTCGTGCCAATGGCGGCAATCGAAAAGTTCTTCTTATTTTAGGCTTTGAATGAGTCGATTTAATCCTTTTAAGAATTTAGGCCCAGGTACTTTAGTTGCTGCCGCATTTATTGGTCCAGGCACGGTCACTATGTGTTCTAAAGCCGGAGCCGGATTCGGATTCTCATTGATTTGGGCGCTTGTATTATCCGTTTTTGCGACGCTTGTGTTACAAGGCATGGCCGCACGACTTGGTTTAATTCATCAAAAAGGACTTGCTGAAGCTGTTCGGGGCCAACTAAAATCAAAGGCTTCTCAATATATTACTATTGCACTAATTGTTTCTGCAATTTTAATTGGAAATAGTGCTTATCAAGCTGGAAACATAAGTGGTGGCGTATTGGGCTTACAACCGATATTTCCGGAAACCATAATTGAATTTGGGAGTATCTCGTTGAACTATCTTGCCTTACTATTAGGTCTAATCGCATTTATCATCCTCTATATTGGCAATTATAAATTTTTAGAAAAGGCCTTGGTCACACTTGTTTTATTAATGAGTATTTCGTTCATAATTACAGCATTTATGACCACTCCAGATTGGGGCGCCGTTTTTTCTGGTGTATTTATTCCTAGTATGCCCGAAGGTAGCCTATTAATTGTGATGGGGTTAATTGGAACAACTGTTGTGCCCTACAACTTATTTCTTCATGCTTCGCTCGTAAGAGAAAAATGGAGTGGAGAAAAGGATTTACAAAAGGTGCGTAAAGACACCTTAGTTTCTATTTTATTGGGAGGTACAGTTTCTATGGCCATTGTGATATCTGCCGCAGCAATATCACAAAACGCCATTCAATCAGCTGCTGATTTAGCGAAAGGATTAGAGCCGTTGTATGGAGATGCAGCCAAATACTTTTTAGGAATAGGCTTATTTGCTGCAGGAATTACCTCAGCTATTACAGCACCGCTGGCTGCGGCTTATGTCGCAAAAGAATGCTTCGGTTGGACTGGCGATTTAAAATCTGCTAAATTCAGAGGTGTATGGATCTTTGTATTACTCGTTGGGGTTTTTTATGCAGCACTTGGCACAAAACCTACCGAAATCATCACATTTGCGCAAGTCGCCAATGGATTATTGCTTCCGATTATTGCATTATTCCTTTTTTGGGTGGTCAACAAATCGGCTGTTATGGGCAAATATGCGAATACGCGCGCTCAAAACATCATGAGCGTATTCATCATAATAATTGCAATTTCCTTGAGTGTAAAAACACTGTTCAACGTATTCGCGGCTTAGATGAAATGGGATATCGACATTAATTGTGATTTAGGTGAAGGTGCTGGAAATGATGCCAAAATCTTGCCTTTAATTGACTCTTGCAGTATTGCATGTGGCGGACATTATGGCACCAATGAAACCATTCAAACCACCGTGAATTTGGCAAAAAAACACGCTGTAAAAATTGGTGCGCATCCTTCATTTCCCGATCCTACTAATTTTGGTAGAGTGGTGATTCAGATGGAAGCAGAGGCATTAAAAGATGCCCTTGTAGAGCAGGTAATGCGCTTAAAAAACATAGCCCTCGAATCGGGAATCGTAATGAGCCATGTCAAATTGCACGGCGCTCTTTACAATTTAGCCGCCAAGGATGCTGCTATTGCTAACATTGTTGTTAAGGCTTTGCTCAATGTTGGCACTGATTTCGCTATTTATACGCCAACAGCATCCCAACTTTACTTGGCTGCTCAGCAACATTACACCATTATTCCTGAAGTTTTCATTGACCGAACGTATCAAAAAGATGGTAGCCTAACACCACGTTCAACCAAAGGTGCGTTAATCGAAGATGCCCAACAAGCTTGGACTCAAATTGAAAGAATTTATTCAACTCATACAGTTTCAACAATATCTAATGAAATCATTCCAATAAATGGAGACACGTATTGTATCCACGGGGATTCTGACCATTGCCTCAATTTACTCGAATACATTAATAATAAATTAAACCGTGTTTAAACCAACCATTTCGACATATAGCGAGAACACAGTATTACTAAAATGGCCAGCCGCCATTGATTCGAAATTACATGAAAAAATATTGGCTTATGAAGAATTTATAGTTTCCACATTCAAACAAGTCATTTTAGACACCGTTGTGACATATGCAGAAATGGCGGTCTATTTAAAACCAGATGTATCTCCGAACGAAATTGTTGAAACAATTGATTCTTTTGACATAGAAACAACAACTATTGCAGAAGAAGGTACGATATGGCACATCCCCGTGTGCTACGAATCTATTTTCGGGTTGGATTTAGAAGTTGTTGCAACACATAACAATCTACCCGCAGATCAAATCTCGGCGTTGCATTCACAAAAACGGTATCGCATCTATTTTACAGGCTTCTTACCTGGATTTTTATATTTGGGAGGATTACCAGAAAATATGACTACGCCAAGAAAAGAAACACCGAGATTAGTTATCCCCAAAGGTGCAGTTGCTATAGCAGGATCTCAAACAGGTATCTATCCAACTGAGAGTCCAGGTGGCTGGCAAATTATTGGACAAACACCTGTTGAATTATTTAATAAAAAACAATCCCCACCCACTCCCTTTTTAGCGGGAGACCTCATTCAATTTGAAGCCATTACTAAAAATCAATTTGACGTAATAGCGCTTGAAATTGCAGCCGGAATTTATCAGTTTAAAAAAACGCCAAAATCATGATAACTGTAATCTCCAGCGGCATATTTTCTACAATTCAAGACCAAGGACGTTTTGGTTATCGTAAATACGGTGTACCTATTTCAGGACCAATGGATCCTATTTCTGCAAGCAATGCCAATCATTTTTTGAAGAATCGTTCAACTTGCGCAACGCTAGAATTCATGCTTCAAGGCCCAATATTAAAATTTAATCAGACCAGCACAATCGCGATTTCAGGTGCCACAAATTCGTCAACATTAAACGGTGTGGCAATTCAACCAAATAGGCCCATACGAATAGCACCTGGCGACCTTTTAATAACAGGAAGATGCGATATGGGAATGTTTGGCTATCTCAGCATAATCGGAGGTTTTTTAGGAGAGGAAGTGTTGCGCAGCCGTGCATACTATAAAGGAATCACAACAAACGCAAGTATTAAAAAGGGAGATCAATTATTTTTTGACAGCTTCTCAAATCAAGCTATTACGGATGATTCATTTAAGGGGCTAATTGATCTTACGATTAATGAAATTCCAGCTTTTAAGGGACCTGATTTTAATCAACTCGATTTTAAATCGGTTGAAAAATTGCAGAATGCCACCTTTACCGTATCCAGTGAGATAAATAGAATGGGGTATCGAATTGACTCAAACGTCAATCTTAGTGCCACCGAAATTATTACAGCACCAGTGCAACCAGGAACAATTCAACTCACGCCATCCGGAGAAATAATTGCCTTGATGTCAGACTGTCAGACAACTGGCGGATATGCGCGCATTCTTCATTTGCCCAACCCTTCACGGGCAATGCTTGCGCAAAAACGAACGGGAGAAATGTTTACGATTAAAATTGAGAATGAATTATCATTCAACAAATAACAAATGCCGAGAAAGCAATAAATCGTGTTCATATGATGCACATAAGACCTTATTTGTCTGCTTCGTCGTGATTATCATAACCTACTTAAAAACAGCATTTAAAACTACCAAACAAACCATTAGTATATTCAAAATTGAATTTTTTGAAGTATCTAGGACTTCGCAGCTCTCTGTAAGCCTAATTTAAAACAAATGAAAAAAATGAAACTCTCTATTATTGTAATGACCCTATCGGTGCTAGGTATCGCAACGAACCTAAACGCACAGATGAGTGAAGACCACGCTTTTATGATTGGCGATTACGTAGAAATTGGTATAAATGAAGCTGGCTATAAAGGGGCCCCTCTAGACTCTTCAATTGCAACACACTACCGCGGAGTTGCGGGTAAACTCGGATTTATAGCGAACCCGGCAGAAGATGGCTGGGTAGAATACAATGGCGATTTTTATCAACAAGGTTCACCAGAGTCTGGCTGGGGGATTGGCTATACCGTTGTTGGTGGAGTTGATTATGATTTAGGTAATAATGCTGTTGGTATATTTGAAATTCCTGGAACAATCACTTCTTATTCTTCAACCGTTGATTCAGTAATTGTGAGTTGGCAAGGAATGCCGGCAAGTGATAGTTTATTAGTTTCACTTACTTATACCTTAAAAAAGGATGAACATTTTTATAGAACATTTATTCAAATCGAAAATATTGGATCTGACAGCTATACAGATGTTTATTATTATCGAACATTAGATCCAGACAACAATATGGACATTTTATGGGGCTACGCAACAGATAATGAAATTGTATCTCAATCTGAAATGGCTAATGATTCTGTAATTTCACTGCGACGCAAACTGACGCTTGGACTTCGGAAATGATTTTTGAAGCATATGGGCCAGAATGGAAACGTTTTTTTGGTGGCTTCTACAATAGAGATGCTTCTGAAATGTGGAATGGCAGTGGTGCACTTATCACGACCGAAGGTTTTTCAAATTACGCTGACATGGCACAAGGAATTGCTTTGAAGTTTCCTCCATTACTCTCACGCGCTGGAAGTGAAGCCTACTCGGTTGCGACCTCTTTTAAAAGCGGAATCGTTCATGTCGGAGATGAACCAGCTGCAGACGGGCTAAATGAAAACGGACAAATAGACTTTAGACTGTATCCTAACCCGAACGAAGGAGAATTAATCGATTTACAAATTGATGGCGAATTCAAATATCAAATTACTGATATTAATGGGCGTTTGATTGTAATGGGATCTGGGGCAGATAATGTAGAAATTGACTTAACACAAGTTGAAAATGGAATCTATTTTATTACTTTAGAACAAAATGAAATCACGAAAACTGAAAAGCTTATCGTAAGATAGAGGCGCAAACCTTTATCGCAACCATCAAAAAAACCATCTTGGTAGATCCAAGATGGTTTTTATTTATCGTAAAATTCTTTTTCATTTACTAATCAAGACGCAAACCTAAAGTAAACTTAAAGTTTAGGTTTGTTTGATCAATTGTTGCCATACTCCCATTAATCGTTGGGTCATACGCATAATAGTCGGCTTTTGATCGTTTTAATACGCAAGCTGCGTCTATATAAACCTTTCCCCAATTGTATCCTGCTCCACCTGTGTAAAACAAGGTAGGATATTGTTGATTTCCCTTTTCAGCTTCATAGGACGAATCATATAAAGCGAATCCACCTCTTAAATAAGTCTGCGAGTTGATTCGTGCCTCAGCTCCAATTTTATAGTTGAAAGCCGATTTGTATAGGTTTTCGATTTGCATATTCTCCTCAATAAAATCGTACGGACTATCTGAGTAACGGCGTGATTTTAATGAAGCGGATGAATAATCCACATACTCTAACTCCATGCCAATTGAACCAAACTTCTGCAATACTAGTCCAAGCGATAAATTACCTTTAAATGGAGTGTTTACACGATAGTCGTATGCCCCATAAGGAATATCGTCAGTACCAACTGAATTCGTTCCGTCGTTTGTAACGGTAGTCATATTGTTGCTCCAAGCGTCTGATAAATTATAAACCGTTGGTAATTGTGCCGACAATCCTACACTGACCCAGTCTACGGGTAAATAAATTGCTCCTAAACGCAAATTATATCCCCAGCCCTCAACATCAAATGATCCTGTGTAATTAATATTGCGTAACCACAAATCTTCATTTGTAAAGGACTCTTTGTGAGAAAATGTTTCCTCATATTTTACACGTGTCATATTAAAGGCACCTCCTAAATAAAGTTTATTAGCGTAATTCCCACTCAGTGTAAAACTATATTCTGACATGCCACCTCTTCGCGTAATTGAACGATTATGAACGGATTCTCCCGAGCTAAATTCAGTGGAATAATCATTCGTTCCTTCTATCGGATCAATCCCATAAGTCCAATAGGCCAACCACGAAGAAAAAGGGAAATTATCATATAAAGAAGAATCTGGAATTCCAGCCGCTTCGTTAATAAAAGAATGTAAAATAGACGAATCGGCAGATCCACCGTATTCAATGCGTTGGTTGAAACTCTTAATTCGAGTCATCCCCATTCCGATTTGAACACTGTACCAATTGTTATATTTTTTCGGATTTAATTCATAGGCCTTCACATAAGAAATATTACTCAAGTTACCAGCCGTGCCTTGATCCTTAGTTGCGCTACCATAAAAATCCGTGTTGGCCATCATACTCTCGATATTCAGCGTAGTCGAAAAGTTTGATTTTCTAATTCTAGCCAATCCTGCCGGGTTTTGTGCAGCAACTGAAAAGTCTCCACCAAAAGCTGTCATGGCTCCTGCCATTCCAGAATTTCGTGCTGTTCCACCAAAAAATGTTTGTGTATAACGCAAAGCGTCATCTTCGTTTTGGGCATATGTTTGTTGCCCAATTAGCAATATGCTAATCCCTAATAATAATTTGATCATAGTCTAAATTTGCGAGCTATTTGAGACAAACTCAAATATGGGTTTGTAATAAATCTGAACGAAAAGCGAAGTGTTTATCTTCTTTTAGTACTTGAAGAACCGCTGCTTCTAGAAGATCCTCCTCCTGAAGAAGAAGTCCCAGGACTACGCGAAGATCCGCCTGAACTTGAACGTGTCGAAGTTCCTGATGATCTATTCGAACTTGAAGGTCTGTTTGTAGAACTTGAAGGACGATTCGTTGAAGATCCTGAAGGACGATTATTAGACGGTCTATTTGTCGAAGATCCTGATGGTCTATTATTAGACGGGCGGTTCGTTGAAGAACCTGATGGTCTATTGTTAGACGGACGATTCGTTGAAGAAGGTCTGTTATTCGTATTTCCAGAAGGACGTGTAGTACTCGAATTTGGTCTGCTATTCGGGTTCGTATATGTTCTGCCGTTGTTTCCAGAATTGTTATTATTTGGTGGAGAATATTTACATTGAGTAGTAGTGCCAGAATTATTACGGTTCGTAGCTGCTGTTCCAGTATTCGTTGCACCTATACCAAAGCGATTCGTTGCTTTAGTCGTGCTTGTATTTGTTACAACTTGTGCAGATGCGCCCGCATTTACAGGTTTCGTTGATGTCCCTGCATTAGCTTGGTTACCATTGGTTGCTCCAAAGTTTGGATTTGTGTTTCCACTTGATCCAGGAACAACATTCGTACCTTGACCTCCATTCGTTGCAGCAGTGCCCGTGTTATTTGATCCGTAGTTACCATCTCCATTTGCAATTGGTTTAGAAATAGTATTAGAAGTACCCTGTCCAGCATTAGCAATACCCGTATTGTTTCCAGCCGAAACTGGCTTAACATTACCGTCAGAAATAAATCCGCTTGTTCCAGGTTTAAAATTACCCGATTTAGAACTATTGTTATCTATAATTCCTGATCCGTTGGAAGCTATTGCTTTTGTATCGTCGTATCCAGGGAAAGGCTTAGTTCCTGTTCCATTACCTGGTAATGGTGCTTTGACCGTATGCTCGTATGCCGTTGTATTCGGAGAATCTGTGTTTGTACTTCCACGGTGACCATATATTACGTTAGATCCTGGTCCGAAAAGGCTATTGCCATTTCCGTTTCCGTCGTTATTGTACCAACCTCCATTGTTGTTATATGGGTATCCATAACCATTATTAAATCCATATGGATTATATCCCCAAGGATTGTACCCCCAGTTATTTCCACACCAGCCGTTGCCATAATAGCCTCCCCAGCCATTATAACCCCAATTGTTATAACCCCAACTATTATAACGCCATCTATTATAGCGCCAGTTATTATAACCATAATAGCCGCCATACCCGCCATAGAAGCGCCAACCAGTGTTCCAAGGGTTATATGCCCATGGATCATAAAAGTTTAATTGATTGTTACGCATGCCATTATTATAACCATTGTTATAGCCGTTATTATAGGCATTGTCATAGTTCGTTAAATTGATATCACCAGAATTGGTGTAATAAGAGTCATAAAGACCATTTTGGTTCTTTGCATTTATGTCAACTTCAACTTCATAGTTGGCTTCAGAATTTTTTATATAATCTGCGTAGCCTCTATCTTCGTTAACCTCAGTAGGTTGTTCTACTTCTACTTTCGTGTATACATCATCATATACGTCTTTAGTCCCTGCGCAAGAAGCGAGGATCAGAACAGGTAATAAATAAATTAATTTTTTCATAGTGCGATCAATTGGAATGGATGAAACTTATAATTACATTTGTTTTGATTTAAGAAAGATACAAAAATTATACCAAAAAATGGCACAAAAAATTTCTTCACGTAAAGATGACTACTCGAAATGGTATCTCGACATCATCAAAACTGCTGATTTAGCTGAGAATTCAGAAGTAAGAGGATGTATGGTAATTAAACCATATGGCTTTGCAATTTGGGAGAAAATGAAGGCCCAATTGGACCAAAAATTTAAAGAAACTGGTCATCAAAATGCATACTTCCCACTTTTCGTGCCAAAAAAATTATTTGAGGCAGAAGAAAAAAATGCGGAAGGTTTTGCAAAAGAATGCGCAGTCGTCACTCATTACAGATTAAAAAGTGATCCGAATAATAAAGGGAAACTTATTGTTGACCCTGATGCAAAGTTGGATGAAGAACTTGTTGTTCGCCCGACCAGCGAAGCTATTATATGGAGCACCTATAAAAAATGGATCCAATCTTACAGGGATTTACCCATACTTATAAATCAATGGGCGAATGTTGTACGTTGGGAAATGCGAACACGCCTATTTTTAAGAACTTCTGAATTTCTTTGGCAAGAAGGTCATACAGCACATGCAACAAAAGCCGAGGCGATTAGTGAATCTGAACTAATTCTCGAGATTTATGCAAAATTCGCTGAGGACTTTATGGCTATGCCAGTTATTCGCGGTGTAAAATCTGAAAGTGAACGATTTGCAGGTGCAGAGGATACCCTAACCATTGAAGCCATGATGCAAGATGGTAAAGCCTTGCAATCAGGAACGTCGCATTTCTTAGGACAAAATTTCGCCAAAGCTTTTGATGTGAAATTTTCTGATAAAGAAGGGAAATTAGACCATGTTTGGGCAACATCTTGGGGAGTTTCAACCCGATTAATGGGGGCTCTAATCATGTCTCATTCTGATGATATTGGTTTGGTTTTACCTCCAAAATTAGCGCCAATCCACGTTGCAATTGTTCCAATTTTTAAAGGAGAAGAACAATTGGCTGAAATCGCAGAAAAATTAGCTCCAATGATTAAAGCGTTAAGAGCAGCAGATATTTCTGTGAAGTTTGATGATGATGAGCAAAAACGACCAGGTTGGAAGTTTGCTGAGTATGAAGCAAAAGGAGTTCCAGTAAGACTAGCTGTTGGAGCAAGAGATTTGGCGAACAATCAAATTGAAGTGGCAAGACGTGATACTCAAGAGAAGGCTTCTATCTCGTTAGACGCTGTTGTTGAGCATATTAAATTGCTTCTGGACGAAATTCAAGAAAACCTATACAATACGGCATATAATCGCCACATGAGTAATACGCAAAAAGTGGAAACATATGATGAGCTAAAGGAAAAACTGAATAGTGAACCGGGCTTTTTCTTGGCGCATTGGGACGGAACGATTGAGACTGAAGAAAAAATTCAAAAAGAAACGAAAGCAACAATTCGCTGCATTCCTTTAGATGCTGAAGAGGAAGAAGGTCAATGCATTGTGACGGGTAAGCCGTCTAAGAAACGCGTTATTTTTGCAAAAGCATACTAGAATTATGGATAATAAAAAATTTGAAGAACACATACAAAAAGGTATAACACACTTGGTAAGTACGCTTGAGAATAAAACGGGCACCAAGATGGATGTTTACAAAAACACGACGGAATGGTTTAAGGTTTTCAAAGCAGAATTAAGCAGCTGTATTGAACTCATGAAGGAAGAAATCAAAGATGAACGCATTCGTTTACGATATGTCGAAAAAGGCGACACAGAAGCACATCTTTTCATTGGTAGTGATGTACTTGTTTTCAATATGCACACCAATGTTTTTCAATTAAGCCAAAATGATTACGCAAGCCAAACTTCCTATGTACGCAATAACCTCTTAAATGGATTTTGTGGAATTATCCGGATTTATGATTTCTTGGCCGACTCATATGAGTTTAATCGACGTAATGATGTCGGTTATATGATTGGACGAATCTTTATTAATCGTGAAGATCATTTTATGATGCAAGGAAAAGGCCAGTTGGGCTTTCTGTATAAAGATTTTATGCACCAAGTTTTAACCAAAGAAATGATCCGTGATATCATTTTAAGATTGAGTATTCATGCACTCGAATTTGATCTTTTAGTACCACCATATGGAACGGTTCAAATTGCTACTGTGCAAGATTTACAGACACTTAACCATAGTTCACATTTAAAGACAGGTAAACGCCTCGGGTTTAAATTTGAATCAGATCAAAATATAACTTGAAAAAATTAATCAATTTATTTGTTGTTAGAGAATTTAGAATTATATTTGCACTCCGAAAATTGGAAAAAACGATTTCCTATTAATTAGCGGCCCATTCGTCTAGTGGTTAGGACGCCAGGTTTTCATCCTGGAAACA
>TARA_B110000037_G_C17128002_1_pt1 | contig 13825 bp, 13 predicted proteins | sample TARA_B110000037 | Tara Oceans TARA_B110000037 (sample SAMEA4397196) | marine metagenome | biome: Polar Biome; feature: [MIX] marine epipelagic wind mixed layer (ENVO:01000061); material: water (ENVO:00002006), including particulate matter (ENVO:01000060) such as... | depth 10-100 m
ATTATTTTCATACTGGAAGAGGACTAACCATAATAACGTCAAACCACGATTATGATTCAGGTACAGCAATACCTTACTCAAAAGGGCATAGTATAGTTAAGGATGTTGTAATAAAAGATTTTGTTTGGCTAGGACATAATGTAACTATTTTACAAGGTGTTATTGTAGGTGAGGGAGCAGTAATAGCGGCAGGATCTGTAGTCTCAAAAAATGTTCCTAACTATGCCGTAGTTGGAGGTATACCTGCAAAGGTTTTGAAATATAGAAATATTGAACATTTTAAAAAATTGAAAAACGATCAGCAATTTCATAAGTGAAATGTCTATAAAAAAGTATATTATAGAAATATCTAAAGTTTAACTACTTAGATGTTAATTATTAAAATTTAATCTTTTCAATGAAAATTTTATTTATTCAACCTACTAACGCCTTAGGGGGAGCAGAATATAGCTTACTTAGTTTGATTAAACACTTACATAAGAAAAAGCATAATATTTTTATCTCTATACCTTATTCTGAAGATAAAGAATATACAAATCTATTAAGACCCTATGTTGATGAATTTATCTTTGTAAAACCGATGCCTTGGCATATTGAACATAAGTTTAAATTTGGTTACAAACGTTTTTTAAATTTTTTATATAAATGTTATAAAAGTCAAGGATGGCATTTTACTCCTGTAATTAAAATTTATAGATTTATAAAAAAGAATAAGATAGATATAGTACATACCAATACAATATTAGCTATCGATGGTGCTTTAGCTGCGAAGTTTTCTGGTACTCCACATATACAACACGTGCGTGAACCTATTGGGTTAGATGAGCGTTCGTTATATAAATTTCCCTTTCAAAAAAGAAGATCGTTTTTTAAAAAAATCATGAACATACTTCATCATGGAGTTATAGCAAATTCTAATTTTACATTAAACCTTTCAAAGCCATATTTTGGCAAAGAAAAACTAGTATGTATATACAATCCTATTTCTGCAGATTTCTTTGCCAATCAATTCATAAAAGACCAAAACCATGCAAGTGTTAAGACAATTATAGGAATGATTGGAAATGTCACAAGTAAATGGAAAAATCATCAACTTTTAATAAAAATTGCAAATATCTATAAACATTCAAAATCAGACATAGATCTTCAATTTTATATTTACGGTAAGTTGCCTAATGATAGTGATTGGTATTTTATGGAATTACAACATCAGATTAAGAATTACAATTTAGAGGGTATTGTTTTCTTTAAGGGGTATTGTGAGTCCTTAGCTATATATAAAGAAATTGATTTATTGATGCACACAACTACTCAAGAAGCTTTTGGCAGAATCTATATAGAAGCTATGGCAATGGGAGTTCCGGTAATTACTGTAAAAGGAGGTGGCGCTTTAGAATTGATTAAAAATGGTGAAAATGGATTTTTGATAGAAGTTGATAACCCTAAAGGTTTTGTAAATAAAGCAGAGGACTTAATACGTGATAATAATCTTTACAGAAAAATTGCTAAAAATGGATTCATTTATAGTAATAAATTTAGAAGTGATGTAATCAGTTCTAAAGTTGAACGATATTATAATACTATTATTAATGGAAAGTAAAAAGAAAATAGGTAATGCACCTAGTTTAAAAATTGAAGGGCATTCAGGTTGTAAATTAGAAATACTAAATAATAATAATAATTCTTATAGTGTTAAGAAACATTCAGGTAGTATTCCTTATAATGAAAGATTAAAGCAGCAAATGCTTAAACAGCAAGTTTTTTACAAAAAAACTAGCAAGTTAAATGTGTTTTTAACAGCCGAAATAATAAATGAGGGTTACGATAACAATTCTGAAATTTATTGGTTTTCTATGCGTTATGTTGGTGGTGATAACGCAACTGAATATTTCTCTAAAGTTGACGTTCATAAACTAAGACAAATTAGTAACAACTATATTGAGTATTTTAAAAAGTTAATAAATGAGTCGAAAGTTTTAAACGCACCTATAGCCCCTATTGTTGGTAAAATTGCTGAACTTAAAAAAAAATTTAAGAAAAATAATAATTTAACAAAAGGTTTTAGAGAAGAGTTAATAGGATATTTAACAAACGCTATACCTAATAAAAAAATATATTTCGGAAATTGTCACGGTGATTTTTCATTAACAAATCAATTATATACGAAAGATAATATTTTTTTATTAGATTTTTTAGACTCCTTTTTAGATTCACCAATTATAGATATTGTAAAATTAAGACAAGATTCTAACCTTGGAAGAATTTTTCAATTAGATACAAAATTAGAGAAATATAAATATTCAAGAGCAGAATTATCAATAGCCTTTTTAGATAATAGTATTAAAGAATTTATAGATTCAGATGAAATTTTAAGTGCTTGGTATCCTTATTTACAGGTATTAAATTTGGCACGTATTATTCCATATACCAAATCAAAGAAAGAATTAGCATTTTTAGAACAAAACATATTAAAAATAATTACGATATGAATTTAATTGTACCAATGGCAGGTAAATCTTCTAGATTTCCTAACTTAAGACCAAAATGGATGTTAACACATCCTTCAGGAAGATTTATGGCTATAGAAGCTATTAAGTCATTAAACTTAGAAAAATTTTCTAAAATTTACTTTGTTTGTCTTCAAGAACACGAAGACCAATATTCATTCATAATTGGATTTAATGAAGAACTAGAAGATTTGGGAATACTTACTAAATCAGAATTTATTCTACTAAAAGAATCTACTTGTGATCAGCCAGAAACTGTAAAGCAGGCTATAAAAGCAGCAAATATAAAAGGATCAATTTTTGTAAAAGATTCAGACAACCATTTTGCAATAAACTATAATGGAGGCAATCATGTTTGTTATTTCGATTTAAATGATTCGGGTCTTATAAAACCCTCTAATAAAAGTTACTTAACCAAAGATAAATCTGGATATATATCTAATATTGTTGAAAAAAATGTAATAAGTCCTTTTTATTGCGTTGGAGGTTATGGTTTTAAAAATGCTGAGTTGTTTGTAGATACGTTAGATAGTTTTTCAAAAAAGCACGATAGATATATCAGTGATATAATATACAAACAGATTTTAGATGGAGAAAATTTTGAAGCAAACAAAGTTGAACAATATATAGATTGGGGTACATTAGAAGATTGGAATCGTTTTAAAAGAACATATGCTACTTTATTTGTAGATATCGATGGTACGTTAGTTAAAAACTCTTCTTCACATTTTCCACCATATATAGGAAACACTGACCCAATTACTGATAATATTAATATTATTAATAAGTTGTTTAAAAGTGGGAAATTTCAAATTATTTTAACAACAGCACGTCCAGAAAAGTATAGAGATGTAACATTAAGTCAAATGGAAAAAGAAGGAATTCCATTCAATAAGTTAATAATGGGGCTATATCATTCTAAAAGAATAATAATAAATGATTACAGTAAATCTAACCCTTTTAAAAGTTGCGATTCTATAAACCTTAAAAGAGATTCTGGAGAGTTAGGTGAAATGTTAAAAGAATCATTAGGCTTAGATTACGAAGAGATTTAATAAAGTTTATGAAAGAGAAAGTTAAGTTTTCAATATGTATACCTAATTATAATTATGCTAATTATATAGGAAAGACAATACAAAGTGTACTTAGTCAATCATACAGTAATTTTGAAATAATTGTAGCAGATAATGCTTCAAATGATGACTCGGTTAAAGTTGTAAAGTCTTTTAATGATAATAGAATTATTATTAGAGAAAATAATTATAATATTGGATTTAGCCCAAATCTAGATAAAGCAACTAAAGATGTAGATGGAGATTATATCATCTTATTATCGTCAGATGATATAATGAATCCAGGGGCGTTAGAAGAGTATGCTAAAATTGTTACAAACTATAATGGTGATGACAATGATTTAGTTATAATGTCTGGTTGTGATATTATTGATTCTCAAGGAAAAGCTTTTGGAGAAAAGCAAGCTATGACAGGTGATGTAATTGATTTTTTAAATAAAGAAGGGAAAGAATTAAATTATGAAGAATGTAATTACGAAGGACATTATATATTAAAAGCTTTGCTTAGCAAAAGATTACAGCCTGCGGGACAATTTTTAACTACCTGCTTTTCAAAGAAACTATTTCAAAAAGTAGAAGGATATAACAATATTTTAAGTATTTGGCCAGATGCTCATTTTAGTCATAAAATATTATTTGAAAATCCAGTTGTTGTTTACTTAAACAAGAATTTGTTTGGCTACAGAGTACATGATCAAAACAATCTAGCAGCTACAGAGCAATTAACCAATATTAAAGCATTGCTAGATGGGTATCATTTAACAATATTATACCCAGAAAGTATTTTAAAAAAGATTGGATTTAATCAATCACAATTAAAAAAAGCTTTTATCAAAAACATTTGTTTACTGCCCTCACTTTTTGCATTATTAAGAGGTAATTTTAAAAAGACTTTTCATCATTTAATGTTTTCTTTTGCATCATACCCAATAATAACAATTAAGATTTGGCAAACCTACATTATCCTTTTATTATTACCATTATTTCCATTTTTTATAATTTTAACTTTCATCAAAAAATTAATTAAATGAAACTACTAATTCATCACCACACAAAAGCTTATTTAGATAATAAAGGTATTTGGCTACAATCCTTTATTGGCTCTTGGGTTAGTGAATTATCAAAATATTTCAACGAAATTGGCTTGCTTATTAACGTAAACGATGTTAAAGAAAAAGCACACGATTATTTAATTAATAATGACAATGTAGTAGTTCATAATTATGGTATTCACAATTATACTTCAAAAAAAAAATTAAATGAAAATATAATAAATACTTGTAGAGAAGTATCACTAGAATATGATGTTTTATTGATTCGTGGCATTACACCAAAACAAAAAATAATTTTTGATAATTGTAAAATTAATAAAAAAGTATTTTTATTAGTGGGAAGCATAAGTAATAGTAAGCCATTAATTAAATTTAACAAAACAGATATTTTAGTTTGGGTACTATATTGGGTTAGAATAAATGAATTGAAAAATATTGCAAAAAAAAGTCGTGTTATTGCAAATTCTAAAGGAGTAGTTGATGAATTGTTCAATCTTTTTCAAATAAAGGCTTCTTATGTACCAACAAATACCATCAGTAAAAATCAATTTATACCATTTGCAGAAAAAACAATTAAAAAGCCAATTCAAGTGTTATTTTGCGGTAGAGTTACAGAGGATAAAGGAATTGAAGAATTGATAACTGCTATTTCAATTATAAATGCAAAAGGTTATAATGCCAATTTAGATATTGTTGGAAACTGTTCTAGCATTTATAAAACCAATTTACAATTAAAAATCAGTAATTTAAAATTACTATCAAAAGTAAAATTTTACGGTTTTGTAGCTTTTGGAGATGAATTACTTCAATTTTACAAGAGTTCTGATATTTATGTTCTTCCCTCCTGGCACGAAGGTTTTCCACATTCTATTTGGGAAGCAGCAGCAAGTTGTACACCAGTAATTACTACTGCTGTAGGGGGTATACCTAGTATCTTGAATGATGAGGATGTTTTGTTTTGTAAAGTTAAAGAACCAAGTGATTTAGCTAATTGCATAATAAAGGTTTTTAGTAATCCTATTGAAAATAAGGCTCGTGTAAAATCACTACATCGTTTGGCTCAAAATTACTCTTCCGAAAAATGTGCTCAAATTATGTATAATACAATTTCAGGAAATGAGGCCTAAAAAAAATTATCTCCTATTATTCTTTATAGTCATTGTCTTATTAGAAGCAATTGATCCTAAAAAATTTTTGATCACAATTCCAGGTTTTCCACTCTCATTAGGTAGGTTATGCTTCGTAGCTACTGGTGTTTATTTTCTTTTCATAAATAAATTAAATGTTTTTAAGTCACCGTTATTAACTGGTGTAAAATTAATTTATTTAGGCTTATTTCTTTCTGCAATATTTACTGATAGTGATATATCTGAAGCGTTAGGTATTATTTTATTAGTAATTGGGTCTATTGGTAATGTATATTTATGGGAAAAATTAGAAGTTAAAAAATTAGTTAATTTATTTTTCATTATTATTTTTTCATACTGGCTTTTCTCATCATTTAATAGTACATTAATTTTTGATTTGTCATATTCGGAATTAGATTCAGATTTGATTAATCATCATGTTCCTGGTTTAATAATCAGTGTGTCAGCAGCTTTTATTTCTATTCGGTTTTTTTATAAAAAAAACACACTGAATGTGTCAGGATATCTAATATATTTACTTTCTATAATCGCCTGTTTATATATAGAAAGTAGAAGTAACTTTATTTTTAGTATAATATCTTTACTTTTTGTCAGTTTAATGGGAAAAAAAGGTGTACTAAAATTTTTCTTTAAAATTACACCAATAATTATTACGATTTTTATTGTAATTACATCTGTTATCAATAGTAAAGAAAGTTTACAAAGGAGATTTACTCTACAAGACCAAGAATACCAGGAACGTACCACATCAAGTAGGTTCGACTTTATAAGTATAGGATTAGATGATTTTTTGAGCAACCCTCTTATTGGTAAAGGGGTTGGAAATTCGTTTATTATGTTTAATGGTAATAAAGTTATGCTGCATAACCAATACCTTACTTTTATATTGGGTGGAGGTATAATTACTTTAGTTGGGTTAGTTTTTTTCTTAACTGGTTTAGCTAAACTCTTAATAGGTATTAGACGTTTAGTCTTAAATGATCAAATAGGTAATAATATTTGGGTAATAGCTATAGCAAATAGCTGTTTGATATTTTTTTTAACTTTAGTTACTATTGAAAATGGAGGTATTTTATTTTATGTCCTACTTTCTATGGTATTATATTGTGTAGTAAAAATAAAAAATATAAATGATAAAAATAAAAGGTATCTCCAATGACATTAGCTACTAGTAAAATTATCGATCTAAAAAACATAGCAACTTGCCATAGATTGGCTTTCCCAGATTCATATGCATCAAAATTAGGGGAAAAGTATTGTATGAAGATGTTCGAGTGGTATATAGAGTCTAATAATGGCTTACTATTTCACTTATTAAATGAAAAAGGTATTTGTACTGGATATTGTGGAAGCATTATGAATGATGGTAAATTAGATGCAGGTTCTAGTAGCTCAATAATGCAATATAGTTTTAGACAAGGCATAAAATCTTTGTGTTTTAGACCTTGGTTGTTATTTAATAGTGAAGTTATATCCAATTATAAATTGATTCAAAAAAACATATTAGTAAGACTTGGTGTTAAAAAACACACAAGAACACAAGAAAATAAACAACAATTAAGTAAAGATCCTCATATGGGTTTAGTGGTTATTGGAGTTCGTTCAGATATGCAAGGTAATGGTATTGGAGGTAAATTATTGAAAGAGCTTGAGAAAAGAACTAATGATTTAGGGATAAAAAAAATGAAATTAACTGTTGAAGAATATAATAAGACAGCTTTAAAAGCATATATTAAGAATGGTTGGGAAATAATGTCATCATCATCTGGGAAAATACACATGAGCAAATCTTTATAATAATTTTATAATATGAATTTAGCTTTTTACTATCACATCCCAATAACAATAAAAGGAGATGCATTATATTGTCCAGGTTACTTAGGGGTTTTTTTAGATTCTATTGCTTTAGAGGTTGATAAACTTATTTTGATCATGCATGAATCAGAATCTGAAGAAGGGTCAAATTATAAGCTAAAACAAAAAAACATTAGTTTTGTTAGCTTAGGTGAAAAAACACCAGCTTGGAATCGAATTTTATTTCATAAATCTATTTTGAAATTTAAATTAAATTCTATTAAAGATTGTGATGTGGTATTAGTAAGATCTCCATCACCATTAGCTCCGTATTTTAAAAGGTATTTAAAACAAACAAGATTAGTTTACTTAGTTGTTGGAGATTATCAAGAAAGTGCTAAATTAATGAAGATGTCATCTCTAAGAGATCTGGTTGTTAAAGGGTTTCTGATGTTTAACAATTATCTTTTTTTAGATCAATTGAAAAAAAATCATACAATTGTAAACTCAAAAACACTCTTTAAAAAATATGAGAAAAATTGTAACCATATTAATATTATTAAAACCACTACGCTATCAAAAAAAGATTTTTTTAAGAGAGAAGACACTTGTTTAGATAACAAAATAAACCTTCTGTATACAGGGAGAATTCAATGGGAAAAAGGATTGGCAGAATTACTTAATGCCTTTTCTGAAATTAGAAAAACAAAAAACAACCTTCACTTAAACATTGTTGGCTGGGAAGATGATATTAAACAACCCGTAGAAACAGAATTAAAGATATTATCTCAGAAGTTGAACATTGAAGCATTCGTTACGTTTCATGGCTTCAAAAGAGTAGGTAAAGAACTCAATGAAATATATCGTATGGCAGACATTTACATTTTGCCTAGTTACCATGAAGGATTTCCAAGAACTATATGGGAGGCTATGGCAAATAGTCTTCCTGTTATCTGTACTTCCGTTGGGTCTATTCCTTTAGAACTAACAAATGAACAGGATGCTTTAATCGTACAGCCAAAAAAGGTTCAGGAAATAGAAAAAGCGATAAATAAATTGCTAACAAATTCTTCTACAAGGCGGTTTCTTATAAAAAATGGACACATAAAAGCGTCTCATAATACATTAGAGATACAAACAAAAAAATTAATTAAATTAATTAGTCATGAATAAATATATACGCCTATTTAAATATGATATACCCCTACACTTTGTATTAAAGTTAACTAATTGGTTACCAGATAACGTTGTTTTCTTGAGATTAAGAGGTCGAATGGCGAAGCCTTTTTTTAAGAGTTGTGGTAAAAAACTAGGATTAGGAAGGGATCTCACATTTTACAATCCTTCAAATATTTCTATTGGAGAAAACGTATATATCTCAATTGGAAACTGGTTTAATGCAGCTGACAATATTGAAATTGAAGATGAAGTAATGTTTGGGCCAAAATCAGTTATTACATCATCTAATCACACCAAAGAAAGCGGCAGTTATAGATATGGAAAGCCACAAATTAAACCAATTCAAATTGGCAAAGGTAGCTGGGTATCAGCAAACTGTACTATTACTGCTGGTTCTAATGTCGGTAAAGGTTGTCTAATTGCATCTAATTCTGTAGTAAGAGGTGTTGTTCCTGATAATTCACTCTTTGGAGGAGTACCAGGTAAAGTGATTAAACAAATTGATTAATTAGACTTTACGAAAATCATATCATTAATATTAATAATGCTTTTTAAAAATTTAAACAAAATTAGAACTAATGTCCACTCTTTTTATAGGTAACTTCTTTCTCTCAAAACCTGGTACAAAAAGTATTTCTCAAAAACTTGTAAAAAAGCTTGAGTCAGAAAAAATAAAATTTATAATTGGTTCAAAGTCCAAAAATAAAGTTTTAAGAATCTTTGAAATTATATTCAAAACTCTTTTTTACAACTACAAAAACATTCATGTAGATGTCTTTAGTAACAATGCTTTTAATTTAGCAATTCTTGTATGTATTTTAAATAGGCTTAGACGTAAAAAGCTAATTCTTAACCTAAGAGGAGGGAAACTTAAAGATTTTTATGACGAAAAAAAAAGCAATAAACTGAAAATTCAATTTGTACTACGATCTAGTAATAAAATTATCTCTCCCTCTCAATTTTTAGTTTCTTTTTTTAGTTCAAAAGGTCATAAAATAGAGTATTTACCCAATTATATTAGTTTAAATCATTTTCCCTACAATAATAAATTAATAACTAACAATAAATTATTGTGGGTTCGTGGATTCCATGAAATATACAATCCAAAGGATGCAATATATGCATTGTCTCACTTGATTGAAAAAATCCCTAATGCAACTCTTACCATGATTGGACCTGATAAAGGAAAACTAAATGAAGTGATTGAACTTATTAATGAATTAGATTTAACTCATAAAGTTTCAATATTAGGTCCTGTAGAAAATAAAATGTTATATCAATATTTTCACAGTCACACTGTTTTAATCAACACAACTTCTTATGAGAGTTTTGGGCAGGCCTTGTTGGAGTCTTCTGCTTGTGGTTGCCCTATCGTTTCCAATAATGTAGGTGAAATACCATTTCTTTGGAAAAACTACGAAAACATTATTCTTTCTGAAGTAAATAACCCAAAAGATATGGCAGAAAAATTAACATCATTAATGTTAGATATTAATTTATTAAAGAGGCTAAAAGAGAATGCTTACGAAAAGTCCAAAAATTTTGATTGGTCAATTTTAAAGAATTCATGGCTTTCATTATTAAAATAATATGACATTTTAAATAATACTATGAAATTTATTTTAAAGCTAAAAGGGTTCCCAATTGATAAAGCTATTGAAGAACTTAAAAAGAATCAGCAATATGATAAAAAAAATTTAGAAGCTTTTAAGCAGGAAATGAAATGGAAAATTTATAATCATCACTATAAAAACAACCCTTCCTATAATGAGTTTGTAGGTAGTAGACCAATTACTTGTTGGGAAGATGTACCAATACTGACCAAATCAGCTATACAAGCCCCATTGTCAGATCGATTTTCTAATGGGTATTCTGCTAAAAACTCTCACCTTCATAATACATCAGGTTCTTCTGGAACTCCTTTTTTCTTTGCTAAAGATAAATATTGTCATGCTTTAAGTTGGGCAATAATTTATGATCGATTTAAGTGGCATGGAATTAAAAATGGAAAAGATTTACAGGCTAGGTTTTACGGTATTCCTAAAGGTCGTATAAGTGGTCTCAAAGAAAGAATAAAAGATATCATAAGTGCTCGTGTTCGTTTCCCAATCTTTGATTTGTCAGATAAAGTACTAGATCAGTTTTTTAAATCATTCATGACCAGGCCTTTTGTGTATGTAAATGGCTATACAAGTTCCTTAGTTATGATGGCAAAGTATTGTTTAGAAAAAAAAATTACGATAAAGAGTGTTTGCCCTAGCTTAAAAAAGGTTTTTACAACCTCAGAAGTATGTGATGATTTAGATAAAAAAATTCTTGAAAACGGTTTTGGTGTTCCTGTAGTTAATGAATATGGTGCTGCAGAACTTGATTTAATTGGGTTTGAAGACCAAAATGGCGATTGGCTAGTTAATTTTGAGACTTTATTTGTTGAAATTTTAGATGAGAATAATCAACCAGTTGCTGAAGGTCAAGAAGGAAAAGTAGTGGTAACTTCTCTATATAACAAAGCAATGCCTTTTATTAGGTACGAACTTGGAGATAGAGCTATATTAAAAAAAGAAAAAAAAGGGAATTATCAAGTGTTAGAATCTGTAAAAGGAAGAACAAATGATATTGCAATACTACCAAGTGGCAAAAAAGTACCAGGATTAACATTTTATTATATTTCTAAAAAACTTCTCGAAGACGGTGGATTTATGAAGGAGTTTGTCATAAGGCAAAAAAAAACAAACCATTTTCATTACGAATACGTTGCAAATAGAAAAATAAATACACAAGAAATAAAAAATGTAATGTCTGCGATGGAACATTACCTTGAAAAAGATTTAGAAATTACATTTAAAAAAACAGATGTCATCAAAAGGAGTGCATCTGGTAAATTAAAACACTTTTTCTCAGAGACCAATGATTGAACTACATCTAAAAAACGAATTAATTTCGATTGTATTACCGACATATAATTCTAGTAAATATATTTCGATTACTATAGATAGTGTTCTAAATCAAGATTATTCTAATTGGGAATTAATTATTACTGATGATTGTTCAACGGATAATACACTTAATATATTAGAAGAATATGCTAATAAGGATGAAAGAATTAAAATATACAAATTAAAAGTAAATGCCGGTGCTGCTAAAGCAAGAAACAACTCTTTGAAATATTGTAATTCTAAATTCATCTCTTTTATAGATAGTGATGATACCTGGAATTATAACAAATTGACATATCAATTCAATTTTATGAAGAAAACATCTTCACCTATTTCATTTACATCATATAAGTTAGTGAATGAAATAGGTGAAGATTTAAATCGAATTATAAAAACAAAAAAAAGAGTAAACTATAACTCTTATCTAAAAAACACTATAATTGGAATGTCTACTTCAATGGTAAACACAGCAATAACTGGTCCACTTTTATTTAAAAACATTAGAACACGGCAGGACACATATCTATGGATTACATTACTAAGAAAAGGTTTTATTGCTTATGGAATAGAAAAACCATTGGCATCGTATAGAGTTAGGAATGATTCCATCTCTTCAAATAAAATTAAGGCTGCTAAACAAGTATGGAAGTTATATTATGAATTTGAAAACTTAGGATTCTTTAAGGCATCTTATTATTTAGTTTTTTATATAATTAACGCGATAAAAAAGAGATATTTATAGCATTGGATTGTAATTTCACAATAATTAATTTTTATTTATTAAGTTCTCAAATCAAATTTAAATAGCTAATAAAGAATGATACCTTTTTCACCACCAAGAATTGATGATAAAATAATAGCAGAAGTTACTGATGCTTTAAAGTCTGGATGGATCACTACAGGTCCAAAAACAAAGCTTTTTGAAAAAAAAATTGGTAAATATTGTAATGTTTCTAATGTCTTAGCTGTAAATTCTTGGACTATGGGTGCAGAGTTACTCTTATATTGGTTTGGTATAAAAGAAGGTGACGAAGTAATTGTACCTGTTTATACCTATTGTGCTTCTGCAAATATTGTTGTACATCGTGGGGCTAAAGTAATAATGGTAGATGTTAGTACTGATTTTGGAATAGATATTTCGAAAATAGAAAAATACATTACATCAAAAACGAAGGCAATCATTCCTGTGGATGTTGGCGGACTGCCAATTCAATTTGATGAATTAAAAGAAATAGTCAATAAAAAAAAGGTCAAAGAAAAGTTTAATTCTCAATCTGAAAATCAAAAAAAATTAGGAAGAATTATGATTCTTTCTGATGCAGCACATTCTTTTGGAGCGAAATATAAGGGGTTAAATTTGGGGTCTGAAGTTGATTTTACAGTTTTTTCTTTTCATGCAGTGAAAAACTTAACAACTGCCGAAGGCGGAGCTATCTGCATAAATTTACCAGAACAATTCGATAATACTGAAATTTACAAACAATTAAATACATTATCCCTTCATGGTCAAAATAAGGATGCATTAGCAAAAACACAAAAAGGGAGTTGGGAGTATGATGTGATTGATGCAGGTTTTAAATGTAATATGACAGATATATTAGCTTCCATTGGTTTAGTCGAATTAGAAAGATATGATACGGAGACACTTCCAATTAGAAAACAAATTTTTATAGAATATTCAAACTTGTTAAAAAAACATGATTGGGCAATTTTACCTCATTATAAAGATGAAATTAGAGAATCTTCATATCATTTATTTTTGTTAAGAATAAAGGACGTCACTTTAGAAGAAAGAAATTTAATTATACAAGAAATTTTTGATCAAGATGTTTCTGTAAATGTTCATTATAAGCCTTTAGCTGAATTGACCTTTTATAAAAATTTAGGATATGACATGAAAAATTTTCCAATTGCAAAATCTTTATGGGAGTGTGAAATTTCATTACCAGTTTATGTTAATCTAACATTGAATCAAGTAAAAGAAGTGGTAAATGCAGTAATTAAAGCAGTTCACAAAATCAAAAAATAATGGTTAAAAGAATATTTGATTTTATATTTGCGATAATAGGATTATTATTTTTGGCGCCTTTATTTATAATAATAGCTATTTTAATAAAAATAGAATCTAAAGGTCCT
>TARA_B110000037_G_C17127998_1_pt1 | contig 13796 bp, 12 predicted proteins | sample TARA_B110000037 | Tara Oceans TARA_B110000037 (sample SAMEA4397196) | marine metagenome | biome: Polar Biome; feature: [MIX] marine epipelagic wind mixed layer (ENVO:01000061); material: water (ENVO:00002006), including particulate matter (ENVO:01000060) such as... | depth 10-100 m
AGGAATTTATAGAAGATTTGAAAAACGAGCAGAAACAGAAAATACAATTTATATTGATGATTATGCACACCATCCAAATGAGATAAAAGCATTATTAGAATCTGTAAAAGAACTTTTCCCTAATAGGAAGATAGTGGCAATTTTTCAACCACATTTATTTTCTAGAACAAAAGATTTGGCAGAAGATTTTGCCAAACATTTGAGTATTGCAGATGAAGTGTTATTGATGCCAATTTACCCTGCAAGAGAAAACCCAATGAAAGGAGTTACTTCTGATTTGATTTTAAAAGAATTAAGTGTTGAAGGTAAAATAGTAGAGAAAGTAGATTTAATTAGTGAAGTGAAAGCTATAATTGAAAATAATGAACCCAAAGTAATACTAACGATAGGTGCTGGCGATATAGATCGTTTCACTCCTTTAGTTGTAAATGAAATAAATAAATAGTGGAAAACGAAAAAACATCAAATAAAAAAGCGGGAATTGCAAAATTTCTGCAAGCTGCCATGATATTGATTTTTGGGATGCTTTTTGTATTCTTAATTGGGAAAACAAGTCTAAATCAAAAAGAAATATTATGCAATAAGATTTTGGTAGATATCAAAGATGAAAAAGCACTTCAATTTGTAACAAAATCTGATATTGTTAAAATGGCAAACGCTAGTGAAGAAGGAAATTTAAACAATCGAAAAATTTCAGAGATTGATCTAGTAAAAGTAGAAAAAAAGTTAGAAGAAAATCAATTTATAGACAACGCAGAAGTGTATAATAACTTTGAAGGAATTATAAAAATTGATATTGTACAGAAAAAGCCACTATATAGAGTAATTAACAACAATAATGTTAGTTATTACATTAGCGAAAATTCATATAGAGTAACACTTTCCACTATTTTTACGCCAAGGCGAATTTTGGCTACGGGGCATATTCCTGATGTGGAAGATATTTCTTCAGATAAAGTAAATAAAGAGCTTAAAAAGATAATAGATTTTATTCAATCAGATTCTTTTTGGGATGCCATGATAGGGCAAGTGAAAGTTGAGAAAAATGGGGATTTCGTATTAATTCCAAAGTTAAAAGGACATACTGTTTTGTTGGGAAGCTCAGAAGATTTAGATTCAAAATTTGAAAAACTAAAAGTATTCTACAAAAAAGCACTTACAAAAACAGATTGGAAAAAATACAAGCAAATAAATTTAAAATACAAAGGGCAATTAATTTGTTCTAAATAAAAAAATGATGATAGAAAATAACAAAATCATAGTAGGTTTAGACATTGGAACAACAAAAATTAGCGTCATCATTTCTAGAAAAAATGAAGAGGGTGAATTTGAAATTTTAGGTACTGGGAAATCAGTATCATTAGGGGTGAAAAGAGGAGAGGTAGCCAATATAGATAAAACAGTTACTGCAATTAAAGAAGCTGTAACACAGGCTGAAAATAATTCTTCCTATCCTATTACAGATGTCTATGTTGGTATTGCAGGTTCGCATATCAAAAGTATGCAGCATAGAGGTATTTTAACTAGAGAAAATAGTACCGAAGAAATTACAGCTAATGATGTAAAGCATATTATTAGAGATATGCATAAATTGGCGATGGAGCCAGGAATGCAAATTATTCATGTAATACCGCAAGAATATTATATAGACAATTTGCCTGCTGGGAATGATCCAGTAGGGATGTGTGGAAGTCGTATGGAAGCTGATTTTCATATAATTACAGGAAGAACTTCTGCTGCGCACAATATCGAAAGAAGTGTAAAAAGAGCAGGTTTAAATATGGTGGGTTTAATTTTAGAGCCATTAGCTTCTGCCGCTTCAGCTTTAGATCCTCAAGAAAGAGAAGCAGGTGTTGTATTGGTTGATATAGGTGGTGGTACCACAGATATAGCTATTTTTTACAAAGACGTAATTCGTCATACAGCAGTGATTCCTTTTGGTGGAAATATTATTACAAACGATATCGAAAACGGTTGTAATATAATGAAATCGCAAGCTGAAAAATTAAAAGTGAGATTTGGGGAAGCCTTGTCGTTAAATGTTAGCGAGAATAAAATTGTTTCTATACCAGGTATTAAAGGGAGAAGAGCCAAAGAGATTTCATTGCATAATTTAGCAAATATAGTACAATCAAGAATGGAAGAAATTTTTGAATTAGTATTGTATGAAATAAAAGCTTCAGGTTGTGCTAGTAAAATGGGCGCCGGAATTGTATTGACAGGTGGCGGTTCGCAATTGGTAAATATTAAGCAATTAGTCGAATATGTAACTGGTTTAGATGCTAGAATTGGTCAACCTTTAGAAAATCTGGCTGTAGGTTATGACGCTGAATTAAAAAACCCAATTTATGCTACTTCTTTAGGCTTGCTTGGTAGAGCAGAATATGAAGAGGAAGAAGAATTGGTAGCAGTAGTACAAAAAGTACTTGTCGCAGAAGATGGCGAAGCAAACTTGCTGAAAAACATTGAAAATAGACCTGTTAAAAATTGGTGGAAAAAAATTGCAACAAGCTTACCCGATTGGTTAATGGATGAAGATGATGTTGACTATGAATAATAAAGAAAAAACAAATTATAAAAACAAATTAAAACAATTGACTATGGAATTCAATATACCAAACGAGCAATCGTCTATTATTAAAATTATAGGTGTTGGTGGAGGCGGTAGCAATGCCGTTAGCCATATGTTCGAAAAAGGGATTAGAGGTGTAAATTATATAATTTGCAATACTGATCAGCAAGCTTTAGATATAAGTACTGTGCCCAATAAAATTCAGTTAGGTCCAGAAAGTACACAAGGTCTTGGTGCTGGTTCAGAACCCGAAGTTGGAGAACAAGCTACGGTAGAATCTACTACAGATATTCAAGAACTGCTTAAGCAAAACACCAAAATGGTTTTTATTACTGCCGGAATGGGTGGTGGTACAGGTACAGGTGGTGCACCTATAATTGCTAAAATAGCTAGAGATTTAGATATTTTGACAGTTGGTATCGTAACTACTCCTTTTTCTTTTGAAGGAAGAAGAAAGTTGTTGCAAGCAGATGAAGGAATTCAAAAATTGAAAGAAAATGTAGATGCTTTAATTGTAGTTTCTAATGATAAAATCAGTGAAGTTTTCGGTGATTTAGGAAATGATGAAGCATTCTCTAGAGCAAATGATGTTTTATTGAATGGTGCAAAAAGTATTTCTGAAATTATAACAGTATCCGGTACAATCAATGTGGATTTTGCAGATGTAAAATTCGTAATGAAAAATAGTGGAATCGCTATTATGGGAACAGGTGTTGCAGAAGGTGAAGAAAGAGCTTTAAGAGCAGTACAAACTGCATTAGATTCTCCTTTATTAGATGATAATAATATTACAGGGGCTCAAAATATTTTGATAAACATCTCTTCTGGAGAAAATCAAGCAACTATTAAGGAAATCAGAGCTATTAGTAGTTTTGTACAAGATGCAGCTGGTAATGAAACTGATATTATTTTCGGTACTTGTAATGATGAAACTTTAGGAGATAAAATTAGTATTACACTGATAGCTACAGGTTTTGAGAAAAGAATAATAGCTAATAATTCTGAAGAAAAGGAAATTGTTCCTTTAGAATCTTTTGTTGAAAAAAAAGATGAGTCAGAACTAGAAATCATTGAAGTAGAACAAGCTGAACAAGAAGAGTTTAATTTTGGATTTGAAGTAACTACAAAAATAGTAGAAGAATCAAATGATGATGAAGAAATGTTTTTAACTGAAAAAAAAATAGAACAAGCTGAACAAACTCCGGGCTTAAGTTTTTACACTACACCTGTAGAAGAAGTAATGCAAGAAGAAAAAGTTGAAGAGAAAGATGTTCAAAAAGAAGCCTATCTAAAACACAAGCAAAGAATGCATGATTTGAGTTACAAATGGAATTCAAAACAAAAAGACATGGAAGATATTCCAGCGTATAAAAGAAGAGGTGTTAACTTACATGATGTAAACGAATCTTCAAACAATAATAATTCAAAATACACATTAGATTCTTTCGATGTTGATGGTGAACAAAGGCCAGAGATTAGAAAGCATAACAAGTTCTTAGATGATAATGTAGATTAAGGTATTAACAATATCTTGATAGTTTTTAAGACTTATGAAATCGATAATTTAGTTAAAGCCGTTTCCTTTTGGAGCGGCTTTTTCATGAAATTTAAAATAAAAAAAATCTAGTAATTCCATAATTTATTGGGAAATGTTAAAGGTTTTTTTTGGTATACTTGTTATAACAGGGTTTTAAGCACTTGTAAGTATACCTTTCCCTCACACTAATGCCTTTTGTTTATTTTTTACTATATTTACTTACTAAATGAATTTTAAATGAAAAAATTTAACTTAGTTGCTGTTGCAGTAATTGCCTTGGCAATAATTTTTGTAGCGAATTCTTGCAAAAAAGAGCTTGTTGTTGATGCGATTGTCGTTGATGTTACTATCACTACTACAGAGGTTACTGAGATTGGAGACGTCACTGCTACTAGTGGAGGAGAAATTACTATTACTAATGATTATATAATTAATGAGAGAGGAGTTTGTTATAGTACAACAAGTAATCCATCGGTAGAGGATATTAAACATGCTAATGGAGCTGCAGGTGTTGGGAGTTATGAATCAGTGCTAAGTGATTTAGAAAAAGGTGTTACTTATTATTTGAAAGCATATTGTGTAAATCAAGCATTCGAAGTGTTTTATGGAGAGGAAGTTTCTTTTACTACTACTTATGAAACATATCTTGTGGGAGAAGTTACTCAAGGGGGTACCGTTGTTTATGTCGATTCAACGGGAAAACATGGAGTTATATCAGCAGGTGAAAGAACTTCTGAGTCAGAATGGGGTTGCTCAGGAACTCTTATTAATAATACTTCTATAGATATAGGAACTGGTCAATCAAATACAGATTTAATCCTTGCCGCTTGCTCTGGACCTACAGTAGCAAGATTTTGTGATGAATTTGTTCTAAATGGGTATGATGATTGGTATTGGCCAAGCTGGGATGAAGTCGAGCTGATTTATCTATATAACATAGCTAATGGTGTAGTTTGGGCTGGTATGATGAGCTCATCGGAATATGATGAAACTACTGCTTATGCTCAAGATGATAATGGTAATAGAGGTGGATTACTTAAGACCGTTACGGGTAGTACGGTACCAGTAAGATCATTTTAAATATACGGAATTAAAAGACATTTTTACTAAGCAGCTAGTTTACCACTATCTGCTTTTTTATTTTAAGTGGATCACTTTTTTTAAGTATTTCTTCCATTCCAATAGTTACTCTTAAAACAACCCCTTATTAATTTAAATCTAGAGTTTTTTTTAAAATAGTTATTTATATAGAAAAAGGTTGCATAATTAACACGTTGCTTGTCAATTATGTTTAAAACAAGTTAACTTCTTCTCCAAGAAATTTGCATTTCCAAAGCGATAAATAAATATCTTAGCTTTTTATTTACAAGCTATGGAATTAACATTTTACGGACATGCGTGCTTTTCAGTTGTAATAAAAGGAAAAACACTTCTTTTTGATCCTTTTATTACTGGAAATGAATTAGCAAAAGATATTGATATCAAAAAGATAAAAGCAGATTATATCTTAATTTCTCATGGGCATGAAGATCATGTTTTAGATGTAGAAGTTATCGCAAAACAAACAGGCGCAAAATTAGTTTCGAATTATGAAATTATTAATTGGTTTGCCGCTAAAGGAATTAAAAATGGACATCCAATGAATCATGGTGGTCAATGGAAATTTGATTTTGGTACAGTACGTTATGTAAATGCAGTTCATACGAGTTCCATGCCTGATGGCTCTTACGGTGGAAATCCTGGAGGCTTTGTTATAGAAAGTGAAGAAGGGAATTTTTATTTTGCCGGAGATACTGCTTTAACAATGGATATGAAATTAATACCAATGAGTTGTATTATCAATTTCTGTGTTTACCCAATTGGCGATAATTTCACTATGGGATATAAAGATGCTGTAATAGCAGCAGATTTTGTATCGTGCGAAAGAGTTGTAGGTGTTCATTATGACACCTTTGATTACATTGAAATAAATAAAGAAAAAGCAAAAGAAGAGTTTGAGAGAAGTGGAAAGGAACTAATTTTACCAAGAATTGGTGAAACAATCAGCTTATAAATTACAAGAGTAAAATAAGAGTTTAAAATAAAATAAAAAACAGAATGGCAAAAATAATCAGTTTAGCAAACCAAAAAGGGGGCGTAGGAAAAACATCTTCTGCTATAAATATAGCAGCTAGTTTAGCGGTTTTGGAATATAAAACATTATTAGTAGATGCCGACCCTCAAGCAAATTCAACTTCAGGCGTAGGTTTTGATCCGAATGGTATTACAACTAGTATTTACGAATGTATGGTCGGAGAAGTGCAAGCTAAAGACATTATTCTAAAAACAAAAACGCCCAACTTATTTTTGTTGCCAGCACATTTAGATTTAGTAGGTGCAGAAATAGAATTAATAAACCACCCAAATAGAGAAAAGGTTTTAAAAGGTGTTTTGAATAAAATAAGAGATGAATATGATTTTATAATCATTGACTGTTCTCCTTCTTTGGGCTTAATAACCGTAAATGCTTTAGCAGCGGCTGATTCAGTGTTGATACCGGTTCAGTGTGAATATTTCGCGTTGGAAGGTTTAGGGAAATTATTAAATACCATCAAAATTGTTCAAAATAGAATAAATCAAGAATTAGAAATTGAAGGCATTTTATTAACCATGTTTGATGTTCGTTTAAGGTTATCAAATCAAGTAAAAGAAGAAGTTCAAAGACATTTTCAAGAATTAGTTTTTGAAACCGTAATACATAGGAATACAAGAATTAGTGAAGCGCCAAGTACTGGAAATCCAGTAATAATGTATGATGCACAATGTAAAGGTTCTTTGCAGTATATGGAATTAGTAAGAGAAATATTGCAAAATAATGAGGAGACGGATATGTCTCAAAATGATAAAATCATAAATTTGGAAGACAATGAGTAAATCGAAATTAGAATTAGGAAAGGGAATAAGAGCTTTGTTAAATAATATTGATGAAGAAGCTGCTCTTTCAAAGAAAAAAAATAAAAGTAATCCAAACAAAGAAAATTCAAATCTAAGAGGGTCTGTTTTTGAAATTTCGTTAAACAATATTGAAGTAAATCCATTTCAGCCAAGAGTAGAATTTAATGAAGAAGCATTAAGTGATTTAGCAAACTCAATATCTATTCATGGCGTTATTCAGCCGATTACTGTTAGAGCATTGCCGGAAGACAAGTTTCAGTTGATAGCGGGGGAAAGAAGATTAAGAGCTTCTAAAATAGCTGGAAAAGATAGTATTCCTGCTTATGTAAGAACTGCCAACGACCAAGAATCTTTAGAAATTGCATTAATAGAAAATATTCAAAGAGAAGACTTAAATGCAATTGAAATTGGAATTACTTACCAAAGATTATTAGATGAATGTAGTTTAACTCATGAAGAATTATCTAAAAGATTAGGGAAAAGTCGTTCTGTAATTTCAAACTTTTTAAGACTATTAAAACTACCTCCAACAATTCAAACTGCAGTAAAAACAGGTAAGCTTTCTATGGGTCATGCTAGGTGTTTAGCTGGGATTTCAGATGATTTTGCACAGTTGGATATTTTTAATAAAATTGTCACACAAAAATTAAGTGTAAGGCAAACAGAAGAGTTAATTAAAGAGTATAAGCCAAGTACAGTTAAAAATGTAAAAAAACCGATACAATCTTTAAGTGCTGAAATGAGAAATATTCAAGCGCATTTAGCTTCAAACTTGAGTACGAAAGTGAAATTGAAGAAAGGGAAAAAGGGAACGGGAGAAATAGTAATCTATTTTCGTTCAGATCAAGATTTAGAAAGATTAACAGCGTTGTTGTCTGAATAGTGTTATAATCTACTTAGTTTTATTGTCAGATGAAAAAAATTCTTTTTATAATTTGCTTTTTAATTGGCACTAATACTATTTCCTCGCAAGTAGAGACCACTGTGTTTTCTGATACAGCAGTGACTATTTCTGATACAATTGTAACAAAGACGAAGAAACGTTTTTTCAAAAAAGGTCATGATCCAGCTAAAGCAGCTTTTTTGTCTGCCGTGCTTCCAGGTGCTGGTCAAGTTTATAATAAAAAATATTGGAAAACGCCTATAGTTTATGCTGGTTTAGGTGGGTTTGGTACTTGGTTAGTTTATAATACTATAGAGCTAAAAAGTTATACTAACGCCTATAGACATCATGTAGAAGGAACAGATTCTACGGCAAATTATAATGGATATTCTTCAGAAGATCAATTAAAATTTAAAAGGGAAGAGGCTAAACGAAATTTAGATATATCAGCCATAGCTTTAGGTGTTTGGTATGTATTAAATATTATAGATGCCACAGTAGATGCACATCTGTTTAATTTTAATGTAAATGATGATATTTCTATTTCATTAAGTCCAGATGTTCACATGAAAGCAGCTAATTCTTTAGATTTTGAGAATAATATTTATACGGGTATAAATTTTAAAGTCTATATTAAATAAAGAAATTATTGTAAAAAAACTTTGAGTCTCTTTACACTTTTACAGTTAAAAAATAAACAAATGAAAGTAGCAATTTTAGGATATGGAAAAATGGGTAAAACAATAGCGAAAATTCTATTGGAAAGAGGTCATGAAATCGTTTTGAAAGTAAATAATAACAATTTAGAAGATTTAACAATTTTAAATATCAAAAAAGCAGATGTTGCGATTGAGTTTTCAGTGCCGGCTTCTGCAGTTGCTAATTTCAATAGATGTTTTGATGCAGGAGTACCAGTAGTTTCTGGAACAACAGGCTGGTTAGCTCAATTCCTCATAGTCAAAGAAAAAATGACTGAAAAAAATGCGACACTATTCTATGCACCAAATTTTAGTATTGGGGTCAATATTTTTTTTAAAATAAATGCTGTTTTAGCTAAATTAATGAATAATTATCCAAACTACAATGTAGCAATGGAAGAAATTCATCATCTTCAAAAACTAGATTCGCCAAGTGGCACGGCTATAAAAACTGCGGAAGTAATCTTGAATGAGCTAGAAGTTAAGACAAGCTGGAAGGAAGGAGAAACAGCCTTAGAAAACGAATTATTAATCAAAGCTAAAAGAGAAGACGCTGTTCCAGGAACACATGCTGTAATTTACAATTCTTCAGAAGATACGATTGAATTAAAACATACAGCACATTCTAGAAAAGGCTTCGCTTTAGGTTCTGTATTGGCTGCCGAATGGCTAATAGGTAAAAAAGGATTCTTTGGAATGGAAGACTTGTTGGATTTTTAAGAAAGAGAACATTGAATTATTCTATTTCTAGCGTCTTTTGCATTTAAAAATACTTCTTTACTTACTTGTAAAAAACACCGTTCCAAAAATTTTGTAGGACTTTAGAGTTTAAAAAAATCTAAAAAATGAAACCATCTCAATTAAAAAAATCTGAATTTGCTCCTTATTTTAATACGTATATTAGCTTAGTAGATGAAATAGGTACTGTTAAGGCATTGAGAAAAAGTAAAAAGTATGTTTTAAAATTAGTAAAAACCTTTCCCAAAGAAAAGCAGCAGTTTTGCTATGCAGCAGGAAAGTGGACTATTAAAGAAATCTTGTTACACCTAATAGATAATGAAAGAATTTTTATTAATAGAGCATTAAGGTTTTCTAGGAATGATACAACTAGTTTGCCAGCTTACGAGCATAATGAATATGTAGAAAATTCAAATGCGAATAATCGAAAATTTAAAGACTTACTCAAAGAATATAAATCGCAAAGAAATTGCAGTATTCAATTTTTTAAAGGACTAGATAAAGAAATACTTAAAAAAACAGGAACTGCTGGTGGAAATAAAATTTCAGTAAGAGCAATTGCTTATATTTTAGCAGGTCATGATTTACATCACTGTTCTGTAATTGAAGAGAAGTATTTGTAAAATATACTTATTTCTTTAAATTAGAAACAGTTAAAAATAATAGGCTTATGTCAATTAGAATTAACTTTTTTAAAAGAAACCAAAAGCTTTTCGTTCTTTCGGGTAATCTTCAAATTTCTCTTTATACCATTTATGGTGAGCAACAACTCTAGGTGCTAAATTGGCAATAGTCCAAACTGCAAATGTAAAAGGAGCAATATGCCAAGTCATTACAAAAAATCCAATCCATTCAATTGTTTCTCCCAATAAATTGGGGCTAGAAACATAAGTAAATAATTTCCCTTGTGGAATTTTATAATCAGTTTCTCCAGGTTTTCTTAAGTTTAATAAAGTATTATCTGCCGATTGATTAATTATAAACCCTGATGTAAATAGTATAATTCCAATTATAAACTGTGGAGTCGTAAACCAAGAATCGGGATAAGCTTGTGCATTTTCATTAATAAAAGAGCCAATTAGCCAAGTGTTTACAGAATTGAAAGCAATAGCCGATAAAGCAATAATTAAAGGAATGGTTTTACCGTCAGTTTTTATTCTAAAAGGAAAAATAAAACTTCTATAAAAATAATGAATACACCATAAACCAATAAAGACTGACACAGGATTTGAGAAAATAGGGTTTCCTTTTAAAGAAAAATATAAAAAAAATAGCAAAGCGGGACTTTCCATTAGAACCCACCCAAACTTATTGGAAATCGTTGGTCCCCATTTTTTAGAACTATGTCTACCATAAGGCGCTGTATTGAAAAATAAAAGATAGAAGAAAGTTATAACACCAATTGCTATCCAAATATAAGTAAAAGTAGTTTTGTAGTCCATATAGATTTAGTTGTAAGTTAATTATTTAAAAATAAGTTTTAATCAGATTCCAAAATACCTTTAGTAGAAATCACTTTAAAACTTGTACGCCTATTAGCTTGATGCGCTTCTTCAGAACATTCAATATCGTTAAAGCAGCTGTTTAATATCTTAGTTTCTCCATACCCTTTTGCAATCAATTGTCTTGGCGGAATACCTTTAGAAACTAAGTAGTTTACAACAGATTGTGCCCTTCTTTGGGATAATTCTAGATTGTAACCATCAGAACCTCTACTATCTGTATGTGAGCCAATTTCTATCGTTAAATCATTGTTTTCTTCAAAGAAGTTAATCAATTTGTCAAGCTCTGGTAAAGATTCAGTTCTTAAGGCTGCCTTGTCTAAATCGTAATAAATATTTTTAATAACAATCTCTTTGTCAGGAAAAATCTTAGCCAATTCTACTGTGTCTTTTAGTACAATTTCTATAGAATTTACATCTTGTAAATTCTTAGTAGAAATAAGGATAGATTGATTAAAATAATCCTTTTTAGAAACCAATATTTTATAATCAGTTTCTACCGCTAAATCAAAAAAGGCTAAACCATTTTCATTCGATATTTCTACATTTTCAGCTGTAGAAGAAAGAGTGATTAATTTAATTTCAGCATCTTTTAAGGCTTCTATTCCTAAAAACTCACTAGCATCATCTTCAGGGGTTTTATATGTTTTTTCTTGTGCAAATAATTCTAGTCGGAAATTGTTTAGTAACTCTTTTTTGTATAAATAAATGTCATCATTTCCTTTTCCACCTTTTCGAGTAGAAGAGAAAAAAGCTTCTTCAATCAATCCATTAGTTTCTTGACCATCAAATTCTTTAGTGTATACCAAATAAAAATCATCCGCACCAGAATTTATAGGATAAGACATTTGTTCTGCTGTTGCATAACCTTTGTTTTCTGGAATAGATTTAAAAATATCTAAACCACCAAAACCCGTACGACCACTAGTCGAAAAATATAAATTCCCTTTACTGTCTAAGGTAGGAAATAATTCATCTTCTTTTGTATTTACGTGAAAACCTGCATTGATGGGAAACCCATATTCACCATCTTTTATATTTACATAATAAATGTCGTTTCCGCCATAACCATCTTTCCAATCAGCAGAAAAGTAAAGTCTTTTTCCATCTTTTGTTAAGAAAGGTTGACCAATATTTATACTATCTGGAAATAATGCTATTTTTTCAGCAGGAAACCATTCTTCCCCATCTTTCTCTGTTTTAAAAATATGGCAATAACCATTTTCAGCTATGTTGTTCGTAAAATCACAACGCGTGAAATAAGCAATAGAAAAATCACTATTGAAAGTAATATTTGCTTCTGGAAAACTTGTATTTAAAATCGTATCATATTTTTCTACTAAATTATTTTTGAGATCTACTAAAAATAAATCACTATTTTTTTCTCCATTCCAAGGGTGAATGTCTGAACCCGTAGCTTGTTTTCTAGTAGAAGAAATAATCAAATTTCCATTTTTGTAAATAGTAGCACTAAAATCTGATTTTGAAGAGTTTATTTTTTCTAAATTTTGAACACGCATATTATTTAGCTTTGCTTGTTCTTTTAGAATTTTTTGGCAAATGGAAATTTCTGGAACTGCTCTATATTCATCAAAAGTCAATTCTTTATATTTTAGGAAAGATGCTATTGCCTTTTCAAAATTTTCCGACTGTTTTTGCATTTTAGCTAAATCGAAATATAATTCATTTTTCCCACTAAGGTCTATTGCTTTTTGATACCATTTAGCAGCATTGCCAGCTTCGTTAGAGAATTTGTAGCTATCTGCTAATTGTAATATTTTTTTCAGTTTTAAAGATTCTTTGGCAGTAGGAATTTCTTTGTTTAATAAGCTTTTTGCCAATGTATATTGTTTCAAATCGAAAGCCACCGAGCCATCAGAGATTTCTTTAGAAGTCTTACAGGTCAAAAGACCAATCGTTAAAATCAGGAAAAGAATATATTTAATAGTTGTAGTCATATTTAAAATTTAAAAATAGCTCATTTTTAAGCTATAAACTATTTTAATAGAAAGTTTTTGAGATTAGTTTAATTTTCAACTATTGAATAGTTGACAGCAAACAGCCTATAGCTTATTACTGTTGTCAAAAGCCAAAAAATTATTATCTTTACAAAAACCTTTATACTATGACTTCAGATTATACTGCTAAATTGGGATTGACACCACAGGAACAACCAGTAATTGTTTCTCAAAAAAAAGGTAAATTATTTATTGGTTTACCCAAAGAAAGATCTTTTCAAGATCAAAGAATTGGTTTAACGCCAGATGCTGTTAGAGCTTTAGTTTCTCAAGGACATCAAGTTTTAGTAGAGCATGATGCTGGTAAAGAATGTGGGTTTTACGATATCATGTATTCAGAGGCAGGAGCAGAAATTACTAAGAATACAGAAGAAGTTTTTAAAGCAGATATTATTATAAAAGTAGCTCCACCAACATTGTTTGAGTTGGAATTATTACAAATGAATCAAACGGTTATTTCCCCAATACATATGCCTACTATGACTAAGGAGTATTTGTATTATTTAATGAAAAAACGTACAACGGCTATTGCTTACGAATTTATAAAAGATGATATTGGTAATTTTCCTGTAGTTCGTGCAATGAGTGAAATTGCAGGTGCTTCGGTTGTTTTAATAGCAGCTGAATTATTGAGTAATGCAAATAATGGAAACGGTATTTTATTAGGAGGAATTTCAGGTGTACCTCCTGCAAAAGTAGTTATTTTAGGAGCAGGAGTTGTTGGAACTTATGCGGCAAAAGCTTGCCTAGGTTTAGGCGCTCAAATTTCGGTTTTTGATAATAATGTTTATAAATTATTAGACCTACAAGATAAAATTGGACAACGTATATTTACTTCAACTATTTCAAATCAGATATTATTAGAGGAATTGAGAAATGCCGATGTGGTAATTGGTGCAGTACACAATGAAAAA
>TARA_B110000037_G_scaffold208803_1_pt1 | contig 13733 bp, 11 predicted proteins | sample TARA_B110000037 | Tara Oceans TARA_B110000037 (sample SAMEA4397196) | marine metagenome | biome: Polar Biome; feature: [MIX] marine epipelagic wind mixed layer (ENVO:01000061); material: water (ENVO:00002006), including particulate matter (ENVO:01000060) such as... | depth 10-100 m
GATTGAAAAATTAATGTCTAGAAAGGCAAAGTTAGGTAGTAAATATATTCGTAAAGAAGTTTCAAAAGCGGAAGCTGTAAAATATTTTACAGAAAAAAATGATGAATATAAATTAGATCTTTTAGAAGGTCTTGATGATGGCAATATTACTTTTTATACGCAAGGAAATTTTACAGATTTATGTAAAGGGCCACATCTTCCAGGAACTGGAAAAATAAAAGCAATCAAATTATTGAGTATTGCAGGAGCTTATTGGAGAGGAGATGAAAACAATAAACAACTGACAAGAATTTATGGTGTTTCTTTTCCAGATCAAGATAAATTGAAAGAGCATCTTCACTTGTTGGAAGAAGCGAAGAAAAGAGATCATAGGAAATTAGGAGCAGAATTACAATTATTTATGTTCTCTGAAAGAGTAGGAGCCGGTTTACCCATTTGGTTACCTAAAGGAGCTGAATTAAGAGAAAGGTTATCTAATTTTTTGAAAGAAGAACAAGTGAAAAGAGGATATCATCCTGTTGTTACTCCTCATATTGGTAAAAAAGAATTGTACGTAACTTCTGGTCATTATGAAAAATATGGCGCTGATAGTTTTCAACCAATTCATACACCAAAAGATGGAGAAGAGTATTTGTTGAAACCAATGAATTGCCCTCATCACTGTGAAATTTATAAACATGTTCCTAAATCATACAGAGAGCTTCCATATCGGGTAGCAGAATTTGGAACAGTTTATAGATACGAACAAAGTGGAGAGTTGCATGGCTTAACAAGGGTAAGGTCATTTACGCAAGATGATGCACATATATTCTGTACGCAAGACCAATTAAAATCTGAATTTTTAGATGTTTTAGATTTAACAAAACATGTTTTAGAAAAATTAAGTTTTACCGATTATACAGCTCAAATTTCTTTAAGAGATCCTAATGATCCAGATAAGTATATTGGTTCTACAGAAAATTGGGATAAAGCAGAGAAAGCAATTATAGACGCTACGAAAGAAGTTGGTTTAGAAACTGTGATTGAATATGGTGAAGCAGCTTTTTATGGTCCTAAATTAGATTTTATGATTAAAGATGCCTTGGGAAGGTCTTGGCAATTAGGAACTATTCAAGTAGATTATAATTTACCAGAAAGATTTGAATTAGAATATATAGGTTCAGACAACGAAAAACATAGGCCTGTTATGATTCATAGAGCGCCATTTGGTTCTTTAGAAAGATTTACAGCTGTTTTAATAGAACATACTGCAGGGAAATTCCCATTATGGTTAAGTCCTGAACAAGTTACTATTTTACCTATTTCAGAAAAATTTAATGATTATTCTTATGATGTTTTAGCAAAATTGAAAGCAGCGGGAATCAGAACTACAATAGATGGAAGATACGAAAAGATTGGTAGAAAGATTAGAGATGCAGAAACAGCTAAAACACCTTACATGTGTGTTGTTGGAGAGAAAGAAGTTGAAAGTAATGAACTAGCAATAAGAAAACAATCGGTAGGAGATCAAGGCACAATGAGTATTGAAAACTTCATAGAATTCATTTTGGATGAGGTTGAGAATGCGTAAAAAAGACGAATAAGTGATAAATGTTAAGTAAATGTTGAGTTCTTAATGTTTATGAATAGGTGTGAAGCTTAACATTTTAAATAAAAATCGTACATTTGCACCATATTTAATAAAAAATAAAAATTTGAGAAGAAGAAAAACGTTCAGAAAACCCTTTAAAAAAGAGGAGCCTTTCAAAATTAATGAAAAAATTAAAGCTGAAGAAGTAAGACTTGTAGGTGATAATGTAGAATTAGGAGTGTATAAAACTGCTGATGCAATAAAGATTGCGGAAGATTTGGAATTGGATTTGATTGAAATCTCTCCAAAAGCGGTGCCTCCAGTATGTAAAGTTTTAGATTACAAGAAATTCTTGTATGAAAAAAAGAAAAGAGATAAGGAAATAAAAGCTAATTCTCAAAAAACGGTTATTAAAGAAATTCGTTTTGGCCCAAATACAGACGACCACGATTTTGAGTTTAAATTAAAACATGCTATGAAGTTCTTAGGCGAAGGAGCAAAAGTAAAAGCTTTTGTTTTTTTTAGAGGAAGAACGATAGTTTTTAAAGATAGAGGAGAGATTTTATTATTAAAATTAGCGCAAAGATTAGCAGATTATGGGGAGATTGAGCAGTTGCCAAAATTAGAAGGAAAGAGAATGATAATTTTTATTGCTCCAAAGAAGAAAAAATAGATAAAATACTTTTTTAGTTTAAAAAAAAAAGTACCTTTACCGTCCAAAATAAGGATATTATGCCAAAAATGAAAACAAATTCCAGCGTTAAAAAGAGATTTAAAGTTACTGGATCTGGAAAAATAATGAGAAGAAAAGCTGGTTTAAGACATATTTTGACTAAAAAGTCGAAAGATGTTAAGAAAAAATTAGGGCAAAGTGCTGTAGTTTTTAAAGGTGATGCACATAGAATCAAAAGAATGATGGCTAGATAGTCACATCAACTGCTTGTAATAATATTAAGAAAATTTAAAAAAGACTAGAAATGCCTAGAGCTACCAACAGACCGGCCGCAAGAGCCAGAAGAAAAAAAGTAATGAAACTTGCCAAAGGATACTTTGGAAGAAGAAAAAATGTTTGGACAGTTGCAAAAAATGCAGTTGAAAAAGCATTAGTTTATGCTTATACTCACAGAAGAACTAAGAAAAGAGAATTTAGAAGGTTATGGATTGCAAGAATTAATGCAGCTGTAAGACCTTATGATTTATCTTATTCTAGATTCATCAATCTTTTATCTAAAAAAGAAATTAAATTAAACAGAAAAGTTTTAGCTGATTTAGCTATGAACGATCCTAAAGCTTTTGAAGCGATAGTGAATACTGTAAAATAAATACCCTGATTTGTTCAGTACCAAAAGCCCAAACTTCTAGTTTGGGCTTTTTTATTTTTTATTCTCTTTCTAATAGCTAAATTAAGATCTTTGAATATTAGTTTTTCATTATCAGATTCTATAGTTCAGAATAATTACTCTTTTAAGTTTTTAGCGAAAAATCCCATCATGCATTTATATAATTCAATGGTGTTTTTTTCATGAGCAAATCCATGTCCTTCATTATATTTTACCATGTAAGGCACATCTACACCTCTTTCTCTTAATGTTTGTACAATCTGATCCGATTCGTCAATATTTACCCTTGGGTCATTAGCTCCTTGTATTACAAATAACGGTTTGCTTATTTTTTCAGCATTTAAAGCCGGAGAAACTTCTCTCATAATTTTCTCTTCTGCTGGGTTATCTTTATCATACCATTGTTCTGCAATTTGTTTTTTATAAGGTTCCCAATATGGAGGAATTGTATTTACAAAAGAAAATAAATTTGAAACACCTACATAGTCAACGCCACAAATGTATAAATTAGGTGTTTTTACCAAACTACCTAATGTTGCCAGGCCACCATAACTTGCTCCGTATATAGCAATTTTATCTTCTTGAATAAACCCTAAAGATTTAGCATAGGCAACTCCATCTTCTAAATCATTTAGCATGTTTCTTCCGATTTGTTTACTTCCTGCTAAGAAAAAGCCTTTCCCATAACCTCCAGAACCTCTATAGTTTATTTGTATAGTTGCAAAGCCTCTGCTAGCAAATAATTGTGTTTCTGGATTAAAACGCCAAGCATCTCTTACGCCATATGGTCCACCATGAGGGTTTACAATTAGTGGAACTTTATTTTCAAGACTAGCTTCTTTAGGAACACTTATATAAGCATACATATTTAGACCATCTCTAGTTGTAAATTGAATTGGACGCATTTCAGCCATATCTGCTTCTTGTAATTGTGGCATTAAATTCATCAATTCTTTAAACGTATCTTTAGCATAATCATATAGATAGTAAACCCCTACTAGTTTATCGCTAGTTACATATAAAAGGTACTTATCTTCATTTTCTGTTTTACTGGTGATAATTACATTCTTCCCCTCAAACCTTGTTTGGATTTTAGCATGTAATTTCTTGAAGTAATCACTAACGGGAATAACATGTTGTTTCTCACCATTAAAGGAATAGTAATCTACTTCATAATCTCTTTTTCTAGACTGTCCTAAAGATGAAACATCAAAAGTATCGTTGGAATAGATTTTTTGAACAGTTTTATTTTCCTTGAAATCGAAAAGTAAGATTTCATCTGTATTACTTGTCATATTAGAAACTACATAAGCGTAATTTGCGTTCCCTGAAGCGTAATCAAAAGCCAAAATGCCAAAAGTGTCTTTCCAACTAGTCGTAATAATCTCTTTAAATTCAGATTCTCCAGCAACTTTATAATAAAGAACATATTCTATACCATTTTGTTGTTTAGCAAAAGATTTAAGATTCCCATCTTTATCGAATGTATATCCTGCAATTGGATTTACTAAATCAGTATTTTCATATAATTTCTCAAGACCACCATTGATGATATTTACTTTATAAGGTTCAAAAACTTGTGGATTATCTTTATTCATTAATATGATTAAATAATCTTCTTGATCCTTTAGTAAGGAAGCAATACTTACCCTTACATTGTCATAAGGCGTTAATTCTTTTTCATTCTTACCATCTAAATCTACTGCAAACAAATGAAAGTTTTCGTTGCCGCCTTTATCTTTAATATATATCAAGCGGTTATTGTTTGCCCAAGAATAAGCACGAATCACATCTTCCTTTTCTTCTAAAACTTTTACTATTTCATTACTTTCAGTATGTTGAATAAAGATATGGGTTTTACCGTTTTGGTCTCTTTCTTTATATGATAAGAAAAGGCCGTTTGGAGAAAATTGAAAATCAAATTTATCTGGTTTTTGGAAATAGTCTTCCACAGAATATTTGTAATTGCCACTATCTAATAATATCAATGCATCTAAAGTATCTTTTTGACTAGGTAATGAATTGTTACCTGGTAGTTTTTGTTCATTTTTAGTAGTCATAGTTTTTATTTAGTATTATAATGCCCATTAAAAACAAACGCTGTAGGGCCAAAAAGCCATACGTTATTAAAACCTTCTTTAGTTCTCGAAGCAGTTACTTTTAATTGACCACCTCTTGCTTTTAAATTTACAGAATTTATTTTTTCATTTATTTTCATAATAGAAAGTGCTGCTGCTACACAACCAGTACCACAGGCTAGTGTTTCATTTTCTACACCTCTTTCAAAAGTTCTAATTTCTAAATTTTCTACTTGTACTTTTATGAAATTTACATTGATACCTTCTTTTATAAATCTAGTTGAATTTCTAATGGCTCTAGCTTCGTTTACAAAATTATCAGTGTATTCATTCACTATTTTTACATAATGAGGGGAGCCTGTGTCTAAAATAAAGGCATCATTGAGTATTTCTATAAAATCAACATCTTTCATTTGTAGATTAACATTTTTATTTTCGTCAATTGTTGCCTTGTGAATTCCATCTATAGCTATGAAACTTGTTTCACCTTGAATAATCCCTAAGTTATTAACGTAAGCAACCAAACATCTTCCACCATTTCCGCACATAGTACTTTCATTACCATCTGCATTATAGTAAACCATTTTAAAATCGGTCGCTTTATCATTTTCCAATAAAATTAAACCATCGGCTCCAATACCAATCCGTCTATTGCAAATAGAGGAAATTAGAGAACTGTCTTTTTTATCAAAAAAAAGTGAGCGATTGTCAATAATTATAAAATCATTTCCGGCACCATGATATTTGTTAAAAGCTATAGTCATATCTGTTAAAATGCGGTTAAAGTAGATGTCGAATTAATACTTTGGTATTCATTTTGCACTATAAATAGAGAACAAACTGATTAATAAGTATAAGACAAAAATACATTTATTAATCATTTAAATATTAAAAATGATAAAAATTAGACATTTTTTATTAGTTATGGTCTTATCTTTTTATAAGCTTTTCAGCTTTTTATATTTTGTGCGAAAAAGGACTTTATTCGTAATAATATCAAAAAAAGTTATTTTGTAAGAAGTTTTCTAAAATTTAATATCTTTACTTTTATAAAGAAATCCTTCCATGAAATTAGTAATTATTTTATTTAGTTTTTTTACATTAATGCTTAATATTACATTGGCAAATGAGCTAGATTCTTATGTAACCGTCAATCGGTTTTACGACTTAGAAACTAAGCAACATTATGTTGAAATTTCTTACTTTGTTCCTTCTTCTGTTGTCTATTTTCAGAAAAATGCAAAACAATTATATCAAGGTAGGTTGAAAACGAGTATTATTGTTTCGAATAAAGAAGAAATCATAAATTCTAAAGTGTATATTTTACAAACAGAAGAATGTAATAGCTTAGAAAATATTTCTACCAATTTGAAAGATGTTGTAAGGTTATATGTTCCTTCAAACGACACCTTAAATTTAGCTATAAAAATAGAAGATGTTAATGATTCTACATCAAGTTATAGTAGTAGTGTAGCGCTGTATGTAAAAGAAAAAGAAAATGCTTTCTTGTCAGACGTAATGCTAATAACTAGTGCTAATAAAAGTGAAATACTAAATCCTTTTACTAGAAATGGATTAGTAGTCATACCTAAATTTCTAAATTATTATCCTACAGAAATTAAAGAAGTAAAATTTTATACAGAATTTTATCAAAAAAATTCTTTAAGTAAATATTTAGTTCGGTACTTAATAACCAATGAAGAAGGTGTTTTTGTAAATGGCTATGCTTCTCATAAAAGAATTGATTCTCAGCAATATACTTCTATTGTCTCTGGGTTTGATATTTCCAAATTACCTTCAGGGAATTATTATTTGTTTATGGAATTAAAAGATAGCGCTAATGTTATTATAGAAAGGAAAAGAACTTTTTTTCAGCGAAGTAATAAAAGTGAAAATAGTATTAAAAATGTAAACGAACAAAAAGGAGAATTATCGGTTATTGCTAATAATTTTGCCAAAAAATTTAATTTAGTAAATATAAAACATCACCTAAGTGCATTAGCTCCAATCGCTAACACTTTTGAATATTCGACAATTCAAGGTTTTGAAGATTCTGAAGATGTTGAACAAATGCAGAACTACTTTTTTAGTTTTTGGAAAGGAAAAAATTCAAAAGAGCCAGAAGCAGAGTGGATGGCCTATGCTAAAACTTTGCAGTATGTAGAAAATACTTTCACGAACTTAAATGATAGGGGTTATGAAACTGCTAGGGGTATTGTTTATTTAATGCATGGGAAACCATTTCTTGAAAAACGATATAGAAGAGATGGAAAAGAATTTTGGCTTTGGAATTATGAAAGAATAGATAATCAAGGGAATGTTTATTTTATTTTTTTAAATAGTAGTAGTATCTCTGACGATTTTAAAATGGTGCATAGTAGTCTTAGAAATGAGTTATATGACAAATATTGGGCTGATTTCATAAAGAATGAATTGTAAATAATTTCCCTTAATTTGAAATTATGAAAAACAGTATCTAAAAAACATACATGGCTCTAAATGTGAGTACATTGTGGTACCAGCTTAAATCGCCATTTCCTTGCGAGCTATTTTTTGCTGGCTCGCTAAAAATAGTACCTCTTTTACCTCCATTGTCTACGCTGTTCAAAATAGAATAGTTGTATTTAAAATTTAAACCCCAATGGTTTTTAAATAAGAAGGTAACGCCTGCAATTATATCTAAATTAGATTTGTAGATATCCGTTGGTAAGGATTGAAAGTCTGTAACAAAATTATTTCTAATCATTTGAGTGTAAGAAAAACCTGCCGAAAAAATAGCAATTTTAAAATCATGGTAATTAAACATTAATGGAATCTCTATATAATCCATTTGATACCAAGAATAATTACCCGTATTTTGTGTATGCGTAATACCACTTTTTGCCCCTCTCATTGTATAGCTAATCTCTAAACTATTTGTAAATTTGTTGGTGTATGTCACAAAAACACCTCCACCTACATTGGCTCCTACATGGTTATATCCAGCCATCTTATCACCATCTATTTGGGTAAAATTAAGACCAGCCACAACATATCCTCTAAAAAGGTTTTTCCCTTGTTTAAAAAAGGTTTTTTCGTTATCGGTCAAAGGTTTGACTTCCTTGATCTGAGCAAATGTTAATAACGGAATGAATAATAGTAGTAAATAAATAATTTTTTTCATAAAAATGAATAGCTTTATATTTTAAACGCAAATTAAAGTATAAAATTTGCAAAAAATAATGAAACGCACTATTTTTTATCTTTAACTAATAAAATTACAAAAACTATCATAAAAATCCTAGATTTTTATGATAAAATAGCTCAGTTAGAAATAGCATTATGAAAATAACTTTTTTAGGAACAGGAACTTCTAGTGGAATACCTTTATTAACTTGTCATTGTAAAGTTTGTAAATCTACAGATCTTAAAGATAAGCGATTGCGTTCATCTATATTTATAGAAGTAGGAGGATTAAATATATTAGTGGATATAGGGCCAGATTTTAGGCAACAAATGCTTAAAGAAAACATCCAAAAAATTGATGGTATTCTAATAACACATGCACACCATGATCATGTAGCAAGTTTAGACGAAATAAGGGCATATAATTTTTCTTCAAAAAAGGCAATGAATCTTTATGCCAATGAAATAGCAGAATCAGAATTAAGGAAGCATTTTGATTATATATTTCGAGAAAATAAATATAAAGGAGTCGCTTCCGTAAATTTATTACCGATTCGAAAAGAGAAAATAAATATTGGCGATGTTGAAATTACACCAATAGAAGTTTTACATGATAAATTACCAGTTGCTGCTTTTAGAATAAAAGATTTTGCTTATGTTACTGATATAAAAACAATTACAGCTGAAGAGTTTGAAAAGTTAAAAGGTGTACAGATATTGATTGTAAGTGCGTTGAGGCATACAGAACATTATTCGCATTTCACTTTTGAAGATGCTATTGCTTTTGCCCAGAAATTAGGTGTTAAACGAGCTTATTTAACGCACCTTTCTCATTTGTCAGGAAAACATGAAGAAGTAAGTAAAATACTTCCAGCAAATATTTCTATAGCCTATGATGGCCTGAAAATATTGGTTTAGAAAATTAAATTTTAATGCTAAGTTTATTTTATATAGATTTAAGCCAAATTGAACTAATAAACACTTGCTTTACAGCGATTTTGCTGTAAAACATGAAAATGTTAATAACAAATCAACTTTATGAAGAAAATTAAATTACTTATTTATAGCTTTTTAATCCCAATTCTCAGTTTCTCTCAAGAAATGAGTTTTACAGATAAAGCAGATGTAAAGTTTGGTGAATGGACAGGATGGTTTGTAGGAGCAATTTTTTATCCAATAAATATTGTAGGTGTAGGTGTTCCATGGGTCTTGTTTCCTTTAATTGTAGGCGCATTATTTTTTACTATATATTTTATGTTTCCAGGAATTAGATTGTTTGGTATTGCTATAAAAACGGTAAGAGGAGATTATGAAGCAATAGAAGGCGTAGGGTCAAGCGTTCACAATGTAGATGGTGACAATCCAGACACTATACGTATAGAAGGCGCAGAAGGAGAGGTAACTCATTTTCAAGCATTAACTGCTGCATTATCTGCAACGGTGGGTTTAGGAAATATTGCAGGAGTTGCTGTTGCAATAGCTTTAGGTGGTGCTGGCGCAACTTTTTGGATGATTTTAGCAGGCTTAATCGGTATGTCTTCTAAGTTTGTAGAATGTACTTTAGGTGTAAAATATAGAGAAGTAGATGAAAATGGTAAAGTTTACGGAGGCCCAATGTATTACCTATCTAAAGGTTTAGGTGAAAGGAATATGGTTTTTTTCGGGAAGTTTTTAGCAATCGTATTTGCAATAATGACTGTTGGTGGCTCATTTGGTGGTGGTAATATGTTTCAAGCTAACCAAGCAACGAGTATTTTCTTAAATACTTTTGGAATTAACAGTTCTACAAATCAAATTATTTTTGGTGTTATAATGGCTTTATTTGTAGCAGTAGTAATTATTGGGGGAATAAAAAGAATTGCAACAGTGACCGAAAAAATTGTTCCATTTATGGCAGTTATTTATGTTGGTGCAGCATTAGTTATTTTATTAATAAACATCACTTTAATTCCAGCTGCTATTTCAGCAATTATTACACAAGCTTTTGCGCCAATGGCTGTAACAGGGGGTTTTATAGGTGTTTTAATTCAAGGGTTTAAAAGAGCAGCATTTTCTAATGAAGCAGGTATCGGATCTGCGGCTATTGCTCATGCGGCTGTAAAAACAAATCTACCAGCTAGTGAAGGTATTGTAGCTTTACTAGAACCTTTTATAGATACAGTTGTAATTTGTACTATGACAGCTTTGGTGTTGGTAGTTGTTAGCCTGAAAGGAGATTTTATATTGGGAGGGGCAGGTAAAGCAGTCGAAATTATTTCTACAGGAGAGTCTTTACAAGGCGTAGATTTAACGTCTTATGTTTTTGGATCTTCTATTCCTTATTTCCAATATGTTTTAGCTATTGCTGTTTTATTATTTGCTTTTTCTACTATGATTTCTTGGTCGTATTATGGCTTGCAATCTTGGACTTATTTATTCGGAAAAAAGAATCACACAGAAATGATTTACAAAGCGTTATTTACTATTTTTGTTTTTATAGGAGCGATAGTGAAGATGGGTAATGTTTTAGATTTTTCAGATGCGATGATTTTTGCCATGATGGTCCCAAATATGATTGGCTTATTTATTTTGGTACCGGTTGTCAAAAAAGAATTAGCAAAATATTTAGAAGCAATAAAATCGAAATAAATGTTTAAGTTTTTTAAAGACTTCTTTCACTTATCAAATACAGAATTAAAAGGAGCCCTTGTGCTCCTTTTTTTTATTGTAAGTATTTTTATTACTCCAAGAATTTACTTTTATTTTAAACCTGTTGAAGTTGTTGAAGACCCTGAATTCGAAAATTGGGTGGCAACAATTAACCAAAAAGAAGATTCTATCAATGAGTTTCTTGCCTTAAATAAAAAAGAGAAATATACGGAGGAAAAGTCTGAAATTCAATATTTTAAATTTAATCCAAATAGTGTTTCTTATGATGAAATGAAAGTGCTAGGTTTTGATTCTAAAACTGCTCGTATTTTAATAAAATTTAGAGATAAAGGAGCCAAGTTTTATTCCAAAAAAGACTTGTTAAAGATTTATGGATTTGAAAAAGATTTGTATCAGAAATTAGAAAATTATATTGTGTTTCCTGATAAAAAGGCTTATGCTAATGAAAAAGTTGTTTTTGAATACTTTAATTTTGACCCAAACACTGTTAGTTATGCTGAATTGTTGAAATTAGGATTGACTTCAAAAACAGCATCTATTTTAATAAAATTTAGAGGAGATAAAACGGTATTTTACAATAAAGAAGACTTACTAAAAGTATATGGGTTTACAGCAGAAAAGTATTCCTTATTAGTGAATTATATTGTGTTTCCTGAAATGAAAGCATTTCAAAAAGATACGGTAACAAATAAGGAAAATATTTATGAGGAATTAGTTGTAGAAATAAATTCAGCAGATGCAGAAACTTTTCAAAAACTAAAAGGTATTGGTCCTTATTTTTCTAAAGAGATAATTAGCTATAGAAATAAGCTAGGTGGTTTTTATAGTTTAATACAACTCAAGGAAGTTTATGGGATTAAGGAAGAATTATATTTAGAAATAGAATCAAAATTGGAAATTGACCATAGTAAAATTGAGAAAGTTGATTTAAATAAAGCTGGCTTTAAAGAATTGATAAGACATCCGTATATTGATAAAGAAATTACGGTTGCTATTTTAAAGTTAAAAAAGGAATTAGGTAGTTTTACTAAAGTAGAAGATCTGATTTATTATGAAACTTTAGAACAAGAAGATTTTGAAAAGATTAAAGCTTATTTAGAAGTTAAATAACTTTAACTGAGTATTCGTTATTTGTCAGTCTTTTCATCGATGTCAGTAAAAACCTGATCGACAGGTTCCCACAATTCAATTTTGTTCCCTTCGTCATCCATTATATGAACAAATTTACCGTAATCAAAACTTTCAATAGCATCTAAAACAGTAACACCATTTTTTTTAATTGGCTTACCATTCCTTCAATGTTTTGAACACGATAATTTATCATGAATTCTTTTTTTGAAGGTTCAAAATAATTACTTTCTTTTTTAAAAGGACTCCATTGCAAATAATTAATTTCTGCAGGTTTGTCGATATTTCTTGATTGAAAACTTGAAGCCCATTCATCAGTGTCAAAACCTAAATTTTCCGAATACCACTTTTTTGATTTCCCTGTATCATCAGAAAAAAAGAAAATTCCTCCAATACCTGTTACTTTAGGCGTTCTATTTGTGGGGTTGGATTTATCTTTTTTTTCATTTTTTATTATTGAATAATCATTTTCACTTCTTTAACTTTTCCAAAGTTCCTTTTATATCTGAAATTTTTCCTTCTATTTCTTTTATATCTTTTTGAAGTAATTTTATTTTTCCTTCAATCAATTTTTCTTGAAAAGCGTGAGCAACAAATTTGAGATTTTGTTCTTCCTTTTCCACCTCTCTAATCTTCCAATCAAGTGCTTTATTCATTTTGGCAATAATAGCTTCTAAATCGGTCACTCTTTTATCTGAATTTGAATGTTGCGTAGTTTTTCTAACTTTACTAACCTTGTCAAATAAATCATTGATTCGTTTATCAATATCATCTTTATGAGAATGACGCATAGGAGATTTTACATACTCCGCTCTAATATCTTTCAGTGTATTGAAAGCATTTTTGAAATTTGGATTTTCCTTAAGCTTAGCATCAACATCTTGTAGCATTTTAGACAATTTTTGCTTATTTTCAATGCTTTGCGCATCATATTCTTTTTTATGATCTTTACGTAATGATTTCAAAACCTCAAAAAGAATATCTAATTGAAGTTTATAAGAATCAATTTTTGAATCATCAACACCTTTATTTTCTCTTTTGAATTCTAAAATCCTTTTCCAAAAGCTACTACATTCTTGAAATAACTTTTCACTATAGCCTTCCAAAGCGGCAACACTCTCTTGTAAAACTAATATTTCGGTGTCAAAACTTTGAAATAATCTAGTTTGTATTAAAGCCTCAGCCCAAGCGTTTTCTATAAAGCGTACTTTCCCTATATCTTGAACTTTAATTTCTTCGGGTAATAGGTTTTGGTCAGCAATAGTTCTTTTTACTTTTTTAGCCCCCGTAGGTAATTTTCCATCTTCATTTTGCCAACTTTCTAGTTTTTCAGTTAAACCTTTTTTCGGTTTAAAAATGTACAAAGTTAAAGAAGTATCTTTCGGACTTAACTCAACACCAATCAATACTTTTTCGGTATTTTCTCCTTCAATAATAAACCTTTTCCCCATAATACATTTTAGACCCTAAACAGAAGTTTAATGGATATTTTGTTAATTTCACGGAAATAAAAATAAAAATTATTTCCAATTTAAAGCAAATATCGTACAAATTTAAGTATTTAACTAAAGATACACTCCCTGGATTTAAAATTCAGCAAAAAATGAGTCCTCCTTTTCGTAGAGAAATAAAAATAGAGGAAGCTTTAAATAACGGAGCAATAGAAAGTGCTGTATTAATTCTACTCTATGAGAAGAATTCAGAAATGTATATCATACTAACTGAAAGAACTGTTTATGCCGGAAAACATAGTGGACAAATTAGTTTACCAGGAGGAAAAAAAGATGTAAGCGATATTAACCT
>TARA_B110000037_G_scaffold158416_1_pt1 | contig 13664 bp, 12 predicted proteins | sample TARA_B110000037 | Tara Oceans TARA_B110000037 (sample SAMEA4397196) | marine metagenome | biome: Polar Biome; feature: [MIX] marine epipelagic wind mixed layer (ENVO:01000061); material: water (ENVO:00002006), including particulate matter (ENVO:01000060) such as... | depth 10-100 m
CTCGCCCAGCAAAGAAACCGCTTGCCCCGCTTCCAGCTCGAGCTCAATCCCCGACCACTCCAAAAACTGCATATTCCGTATCCGTAAACTCATAATCTCGCCGCTCGTTCCACACTGCCCATCATCGACCTGTAAGCAAATCGAAATGGTCGCGGCCGATCTCCGAGCGGCCATACCGAACGATGTAATCGTTCGGCTTCCTATGCAAATAATGGCCGCTCGGAGATCGGCCGCGACCATTAAATCAATTACTTTATTGATCCCTCATCCACCCCACCCACCAATAGTTGCCATTCCCTCCCGCCATGATCTAATCTTCCGTCATGAGTGAATCGATTCGAGTCGGCATCGCCGGAGCAAACTGGGGACGGCGGCATGCAGCCGCGTTTAAGGAAATCGCAGGCGTCAGCCTAACCGCTGTGGCCGACCGCGACGAAGAAGCCCGTACCGCAATGGTCAATACATTCGGAATCGACAATGCCTACATTTCCTATGAAGAGATGATGGAATCCGGGACGCTCGACGCCGTCGTGATCTGCCTACCGACCTATCGACACCAACGCGCCACTTGCTCCGCTTTCGACGCCGGACTGCACGTCCTCTGCGAAAGCCCTCCGGGCATCAACCAAAGCGAAATGTCCCGCATCGTATCCGCAGCCGGGTTTTGCGGAAAAACCTACATGTGGGCCCGACACCAACGCTTCGCCCCCGAACTGCAAATCGCTCGCGAACTAATCGCCACTGGCGCCCTGGGCGACGTCTATCGCGGCGAAGCGACTGGCCATCGAGCCTGGTGGCCATTCGATGACGACAACTGGCGCGGCAACAAGGAAACCGGCGGCGGTGCCTTGCTCTATCTCGGTATCCATCTTATCGATAGCATTTGGTTCGCCATGGGGTGCCCAGACCCGATGGAAGCCATGGCTTCGAGTCACAACCTTTTTCTCAAAGAACGGCTTTCCGATCCATCCGAAGCCGCGGAAGATTCGATTTTCGGAACCGCCCGCCTCAAAGACGGCTCAAGCTTAAGCCTATCCGCAATGACCTTCGGTCACGTCGACGGACCCAAAGGCGAAACCGAAGCCCCCGAGCAAAACAGCCTACGCATCTTCGGAACGAGAGCCTCGCTCGACTTGATTGCGGCAACCAAAACCCAATCCAATCAGCCAGACAGCCTCACCGAATCCTACGCGACCCCAATCGCAACCGGAGATCTATTTGTAGCCCAAGCCCAAGAATTCATCGACGCGATCCGCGAAGAACGCGAGCCGCTCAACAGCGGCCAAGAAGGGCTCGCCCTCATGAAGCTCCTCGATGCTCTCGCCAAATCCGCCAAGGAAAAGAAATCCATTCCAATCAAAATCGCCCGCTCCCTCGAAGACCTTTTCGGCGGACTGTAACCCATAACCCCCATCTCAAGGTAGGGCGGCATCGCCGAGGCCGCCGCAGTGCATATATTCTTCTTGTGCGGGACGTCGTTGCCCTACCGAATACCGCTAAATCAACAATCGCCAATAGGGACCTCAAGCTCAAACCCCTACTCGATCACGATCATTTCCGCCAATCCGACGCCGGTCCATTCACCGCCTCCCGAGAGCTTTATCCTGTAAACGCCTTCAGGAAGCGTCACCAATATCGCCGCGTCTTTCGACCCAGTCTCAAGCGACTTTCCGTTAGCCACCAAAACGGCAGCTAGTTCCACCGCGTTTGGATCCACTTCCCAATCATCGTTAGACAAAAGCTCCTGAGCGCCTACTTCGACATCGCCCTCGAATATCGTTCGCGACAATTCCAAACGCGGATTGCCCAAAAACCCCGGAGCATTCGCTCCCTCCAGATCAGGACCCAAACCGCGCAAAAGAATCGTTGCGGCCGACGGACCCTCAACCACTAAGCTTGAAATCAAAACATCGCTTCCTGGTTCGACGAAACCCTGATTTCGGAGCTCCACTCTCGCGGCAGCAGCAGCGTCGTCGATCGTCAAAGTCGCCCCAGCCGAGATTCTCTCGGCTCCATCTTTCTTAATCGAAACTGAATACACCCCGGCATCGGTACCGATCGTTTCCGCCAATATCAATGTCGGCCCTGATTGCCCTGTCAGAGTATTGCCGTTTTTCAGCCACTGAACCGTATCTACACCTTCCTCCGCTTCGAAGAAAAACTGAGCTCGCCCTCCGGTCGGCACGCTCATGGATCGAGGTTCCCATACAAACTCGGGGGCAGCCAATGGGACCTCTATTTGAACGCCATACCATCCTCCCTCACTCTCTCCGTTTCCATCAAAAGCCTTAATCCCTAGTACATTTTTATTCGTAGCCGGATCATCCATCGTTGCTACTACACTGGCCGTAGTCGGAATCCCATTAAGAATCAATATATCGCTCGCTACAGTGTAATACTTATTTATACCACCAGAGCCTCCAACCCGCTCAAAAGGACCCGCCAACACTTCTTCCCCACTCATATTAATAAAAGCTAGCCCATCTACTAGATCGCTTTCGAAATCAACTTCCCAAGATACAATCGGCGCACCATCTAGTTTAAACGCAAGCGTTACATGCTGCCCTATTTCAGCAACATAAGATTCATCAACTGTACGAAAAGACCCGCCATCTCGTGACGCAAGTAGTCCAGTCGCCCCCGCAGTCGCATGAAACACACCCATCGTCGTGGCCAGCCACGTAGTTCCTTGGACAATACGGGCGACCGGTTGGCTCAACGCCTTTTCCAAAACGGTCAACACCCGGATCGCCGGGGAGCGCTGCAAGAGCATCGCCAACAGAACGATCAGCCACTGAGCGCGCACCAATTTAAGCTTAATCCACATTAACGACATATTTCGAAAAACAACTTCACTCGACAACTATCATTTCTACCAGGCCTACTCCCGCCCATCCACTATTTCCCGAAAATCTAACCGTGTAAATGCCTTCGGCAAGCGTAACCAGTATCGCCGCGTCTTTCGATCCCGCCTCAAACGATTTCCCGTTGGCATTCAAAGCCGCCGCCAGTTCCGCCGCGTTCGGATCCACTTCCCAATCATCGTTGGACAAAAGCGCTTGCGTTCCAATTTCTTCATCGCTCTCGATGACCGATCGAATCAACTCAAGCTGCGGGTTTATCAGAACTCCCGAAGCATTCGCTCCCTCCAAAGCAGGGCCCAAACCGCGCAACAGAATCGTCCTGGCAGACGTGCCTTCGATCACCAAAGTCGAAAACAAAACATCGCTCCCAGGCGTCATGAAGCCTTCGTTGGTAAACGACACTGTCGAGCCCACCACCGAATCATCTATCGTCAGGGTGGCCCCCTCGGAAATCGTCGCGCTGCCTTCGTTGCTCGCCGACACGGTATACACTCCAGCATCCGATAAAGTCGCCTCAGTCAAAATCAGAGTCGATCCCGATTCGCCTTCAATGGGAACCCCATCCTTCAGCCATTGAACCGTATCCATTTCCCCTGACGCTTCGAAGAAAAACTGGGCTCGCCCGCCAGTAGATACTGTCATCGATCGCGGATTCCAAACGATTTCAGGCGGGTTCGGGGCCTCCGCTACATTGATTGTGATCGTAGTCGAAATCCATGTTTGTAGTGTTTGATTCGTTCCATTAAACGGCTTGATAGTTATATTGTAAATCCCGACTGTTGTCGGAGTCCCCGTCATCGTGACCGAATCTTCGGTATTGATATTATTTCCTACCAAACCATCAATCGTCAGTCCCGGAGGAATATCCCCTGTAATCCTCCATGAAGATGCTCCCCCAGGCGCACCGGCAACATCAAAAGCCAAAGCAAATTCCTCCCCGACTTTCGAGCTGGCAGGCGACGCCGGATTGATAACGTATTCTGTGGCCCCAGAAAGCGAATGCAACCCGCCCAACGAGGCTGCCGTAACCGTGAATGCCCGAATCATTTTCGCAATGGGAGCCGTTGCCACCTTCTCGAACTGCATCATATACTTAATAACAGGCGTACGCTGCAAGAGCATCATCAACATAAAAATGCTCACTTGAGCGCGAGCGCACTTCATCTGTAGCCAAAATAAGTTCATGGGTAATCCAGGGGGTTAATGGTTTATCGTAAAAAAGGAAAAAGAATCTCCACCAATCGTCAATTGCAACCGCAACCCCCTCCGCCAACGCCTTCGCCACCCGTGCTGGCTTCGCGAGAAAATTGTATGTGGGAAGTCATTACACTTGCGAGTTCATCACGATCGGAACGCATGGTATAGTCGGCAAGATTGCCCTTTTGATAAGGCTCAACCGTGGCGCAACCGGAGAAAACAGCCAAAAAGAGCCCGCTCAAAACCCAAATACTTAGACTAGAAATTCTTAATCGTTTCATTCCTCCAGTAGGGTTTTAATTTGTTCGTTCAAGCTCTTAACTGACTTGTCGCCGTGCCATCCCTTGTGGGCATATCGCACCACGCCTTTTTTATCTATTAAGAAAGACGAAGGCATAACCTGAATTTCCGCCGCTTTCGCCAATAATTGCTTCGAGTCATGGGCGATAACGAAACTCGGCTTTTGACGATTCAGAAAACTATCCATCATTCTCGCTTTTTGATCCAAGCTTATCGCCACAATCTGGAATCCAGCGTCCTTGTGTTTCAGATACAAGTCATCCATCTCAGGAAACGCCGCTTTGCAGGGAGCGCACCAAGATGCCCAAAAATCGATGAGCGTCACCTTGCCTTTCATCTCAGGAATATCTCCAACCAACTCGAATGCCTCCAAGTCGCCCACTTCGGTCTTCGGGCCCCAGCCTTCAGCCCTAGCAGTAACCGAGCCGATCACGGCAATTATTAGGCCGATTCGACACCCTAAATGTATGCTATTTTTCCACCACATGTTCATAGAATTTCGATGTTTGCTGTATCCCTGAATTCATAAAAATACATCCTTCCGCTCCAAAGGTCCCTTCAACAAGCTTCATTCCTGCTTCTTCGCCTAAAACGAAAACCGCCGTCGAAAGTACCCCTGCTTCTAGACAAGAGTTTGCGGCGATAGTTACCGCCAAAATACCATTGATCGCAGGTTTGCCCACTCTGGGGTCGATAATGTGCCCGTAACGCCGACCTGCGTGCTCGAAAAATCGACGATAGTCTCCCGAGGTAGCAATGCCCATATCGACTGCCGCCAAACTACTCCAGGAAGCTCCCGGCATTTCCGGATTTTCCAAGCCGATGTGCCAAGCCGGCGCGCCGGGCGGTACGCCCAAAGCATGAATATCCCGACCGAAATCAACCAAGCACGCGGCGATCCTATTCCCCACGGCAATCGCCGCCACTTTATCGACTGCGTACTCCTTGCCAAAACCTCCCAGGTCCAAAGCCATTCCCGGCTTCGGAAGAAAAACCGCTCCGGGTTTCCGTTCGACTTTATCCCAGCCGATCAATGCCATTGTTTCGGCAATAGCTGAGTCGGTTGGCAAACTTGCATGCGTTTCGCGATAGTCCCACAACTTGATTAGCGGCAGCATTGTAGGATCGAGCACGCCTTGCGTCATAAAGTTCAGGTCGTCGCAAATTGCGAAAATAGATTCTACTTCCGCGTCTATGCCAGTCCAGCAAACGCCCGCATTCCGATTGATCTCGCTGATCAAACTATCGTCACGAAAACGCGAATACTTCCCTTCGAAGCTCGCTACCCATTGCACCGCCTCCTTCGCGAAGACCGCCGCGTGGTCATTGCTTGTGGCCGTATACTGGATACGACAATTCGTGCCCAGAGCCTTGAACTGCAGATCGTACAGTCCGCGCTTCGAGTCGAATGTAACCCGAGCGTCAATCTTCATCGAAGTTGGCTTCATCGCTAGAACCACAAACTTCCTCCTAAGGTTAAAATATCGGCATCGGCGAATGCCGATTGAGGTGTCTCGTCCTTGCCTTCCATTTCATAGCGCTCGAACGATGCGTCGATGCTGTACCGTTCGCTAAACTTATAGATGAATTTTACGCCGTAACTATGCGTATCGAATTTCGCCAAACGATAGTCCGACGAATAAAATGGCGCGATGCCCCCCACGGTATCGCCGGGTTCAAGCGACGTACCACTCAGATCAAGCGTATAGAAACGCGCCGCGCTCTGACTGTAATAACGGTATTTCGGACGGACGATTAGTTTGTCGCCGATTTTCTGATACCATTCAATATCGAAGGTATCGCTTTGCACTCCCCAGTTGTCCGTAAAATGGCGATAGTCGAAATCTAAACTGCCTCCAACTCCATCGAAGAATCGTTTCACATTGAAAAACCAAATATTCCGCGTCCGATCAGCCGGACGGTTTTCCGCAAAAGAAAGCGGCAGAAAAATATCCGGAAGAATTTCCGTGTTCTTTCGAACCAATTTATACGGGTCGCTCAAATAGCCGCTGGCATCACCATAAGTGTAGTTCAAAGCGACAATCGTATTCGGATCCACAACCTGGCTTATCCCCACGAAATAGTCGTGACTCTCTTTCTCACGCGCTTCGGAGAAAAAACTCGGACGCACATCGTCGTCGATCAACGCCAGCCCATAGCTCAAGCCCGTGTTGCGCTGGTTGATTTCCGATGTCTGCGAAAACGAGTACCCGCGCGACAAAAAATCGCTCTCCGAGCTGTAGGAGTATTGAAAAGTCGATTTGTGAATCCCGTGGGTCCAATCCAGGTCGATCACTCCGGCCTCTCGGACATCCTCCAAATTCGACAAAGGCACTTCCCCGTCCTCGCCAGCCGGCACGCCCGTTGGCGTAGCTCCTGAAATCGCGTCGTGCACGGCATGCCCCTTGAGGACGATCTGGTTACTAACCTGCTTTTCGAAGCCGAGGTAGCGCGAGATGACCCGAATCCGATCGTTGTCCTCGCTGTAATCCTGCCATTTGACCGAAATATGGTCCTCCCCAAAAACCAGTTTCGGCGAAACCAGGTACAAATAGATCGCAAAAGTTGCGACCCGCGCTGCCCGAAATGAAAGGAAAGGGGTTAATAGACTCATCAAGAAACTAGTAGTTGATAAAAAGGCTTCGCTAGGCTGATACGCAAAAAGACGGACTTTCGGTTTCATCAATTGCAGCTAGCTATCGGCTGCATGAAAAGCGAATGCCACCACTTTACTCTAAATGCGATTCATTTGAACTCGGTTACAGCCAATTTACAAATCTCTAACTATCACAAAGCTAAGCCTAGTCATGAACCCCGAAAATACTCACCACCTTTCCGCCGACGGGACCCTCCGTAGTTCCCACACAGAGCACCGGCGATTCTGCCCCAACGCCCTCTCAGTAACGCCAGCCCGAGTCCTCGGGATCCTCTTAGAACTAAAAGAAGGATACCCCATCCTAATTCTTCCGCCAAAATCCAAACTGCTCTCAGCAACTCCAGATTGCCTCCAAAATCGGTCGGAGGCTCGAAAGCTCCCCCTCCCGCACTAGATAGAACCCGTTACAGGAATCCGCCTAATCGAAGGCCAACTAATCGAACTACCCCTCGAAACTGACTCGCTCGCGAAAACCGACGCCTGGAAAGGCTTCCAGCCCGGACGCGAAACGACCTACCAGCGATTCATCGCTCCCGCTCACTGGCGGATGGAACGGTCGTCCCCAAATGGGTCTACGGCGCCTTCCAAGCGCCGGAGCAATCGGCTCCCCTATGAATCCGACCAATGGATTGCCCAATCGCAATAGACCACCCCACTTCTCCGTCGGTTTTAAACGGAAAACCCAAAGGACTACGGCATTTCGAATTCCTCGACCGATTCCCGTTGCTATAAGACGCCTTTCATAAACGATCCCAAATTATGGCCGAGAACATCGAATTTAATCTACCCAACAGTCTTAAGGAATTGAAGGCGCGTTTAGCCTCATTCATCTGGATCATCGTCGCAATCCTGGTGCTCATCGCCGGATTCACGATGTTCTATACTATTCAAGCTGAGTCGCAAGGCGTCGTGCTACGCTTCGGCAAGTACATCAAGACCGTCAATCCTGGTCTCCACGTTAAGGTGCCGTTCGGAATCGACACTTACGAAATCGTACAAGTCGAGCGCCAGTTGAAACAGGAATTCGGTTTCGCCACCAGCGGGTCGACAAACCGCAGCCAGTACAACCCATCGAGCGCCGAACGCGAACACGAACGCAACATGGTGACCGGCGATCTCAATGCCGCCACCGTCGAATGGATCGTTCAGTACCGCGTCGAAGAACCTCAATCCTTCCTCTTCAAAGTAAGAGAGCCACAGGACACCTTACGCGATATTTCCGAATCGGTCATGCGTACCGTCGTCGGCGACCGAACGGTCGACGAAGTCATCACGATTGGTCGGCAGGAAATCGAATCTGAAGCTCTCATTCAAATGCAGAGTCTTGTCGACAAATACGAACTCGGACTCAAGGTCGACCAGGTTCAGCTAAAGGACGTCAACCCCCCGAAGCCTGTCCAAAACTCATTCAACGAGGTTAACCAAGCCCAGCAAGAGCGCGAGCAAATGATCAATGTCGCCAACGGCGAATACAATAAGGTCATCCCAAGAGCGCGCGGCGAGGCCGACCAAAAAATCCAATCCGCCGCAGGTTACGCTCTCAAGCGCGTCAACGAAGCCGAAGGTGACGTCTCTCGGTTCAACGCAATCCTTACGGAATATCTCAAGGCGCCTGAAGTGACTAAACGACGCCTCTACCTCGAAACCATGGAAAAGGTCATTCCGAAGCTCGGAAAGAAAATTATAATCGACGCGGACGCCCAGCAGATTCTCCCGCTCCTCCAGCTCAACGATAACGTTTCAACTCGCTAGAATAATGAAAAAAGCAGCCGGATTACTCATTTTCCTAATCATCTTCGCCGGGGGCTTCGTGCTCCTCAATTCCGCCTATACGGTATCGGAAACTCAACAGGCGATCATCACCCAGTTCGGAAAGCCCGTAGGCGATCCCAAAACCGACGCAGGCCTCAACTTTCGCACGCCTTTCGTACAAGAAGTACACATGATCGAAAAGCGTATCCTCCAATGGGATGGTCGGCCCACCGAAATGCCGACCAAGGATAAAACCTACATCTCGGTCGATACTTTCGGACGCTGGCGCATCAGCGATGCCAAGCAGTACTTCCTCAGATTGCGGGACGAACGCAGCGCCCAATCACGCTTAAACGATATCCTAGGCAGCGAAACTCGCAATGCCATCGCCTCGCACGAATTGATCGAGGTCATCCGCACCACCAAGGATCGCGAACCCAACCAGGACGCGACTCTAGCAGACGCGCCTGGAAACATCGGCATACTCAATCCAATCACTAAAGGACGAGCTAAAATCGAGCAGGAAATCTTCGAAAATGCTGCTGCTAAATTGACCGATTTCGGCATCGAACTTTTGGATGTTCGCTTCAAACGCATCAACTACAATAGCAGCGTACAATCGCGCATCTACGATCGTATGATCAGCGAACGCCAACAAATCGCCGAACGCTTTCGTTCAGAAGGAGCCGGCGAGGCAGCGAAGATCACCGGTAAGCGGGAACGCGATTTGCAAGAGATCGAGTCCGAAGCCTACAAGCAGGTGCAGACCGTTCGAGGCGAAGCCGATGCGAAGGCGACCGAGATTTACGCAAACGCTTTCAACCAAAGCGACAAATCCGTCGAGTACTACGAATTCGTCAAATCGCTTGAAACCTACGAAGTTATGTTCGGCGACGACACAACGTTGATCCTCTCGACCGATAGCGACCTCTTCAAATACGTGAAGCGCATCGAACCGTAATAGCGTTCTAGAAGACGCCGCTCCAACGAGCTGGACCCATGCTCACATTTCTGAAAATCGTCGTTTCATTTGCAACGATTTCAGCCGTGGGTTACCAGCTCGCCTATTGGGCGGATTACTTGGCCAGTTCGACTCCGCCGGCAAGGGTTTCCAAAGAGCCTGCGCCAGGCGAACCAAGTAGTAGCCAAGAAATCGATACCGTTGAGGCAGACCCGGCGTTCGCCTCCAAGGCCGCAATAGGATCCATGGTCTCAACCTTCCTGGATTCGAAGACTGGCTCCTTTGCTCTCGAGAAAAAACTAACCGCTCTCGATCTTGAAGAGCTCGAGGAATTTTACATAGAAGCGTTATCCCTCGACCTCATAGATAGCCGGGCATTCGACGCAGCAGGGCTAGCCTTAGAAGCTATCGCAGCCCAAGACCCCGCACTCGCCGTCCAGCTGCTCTACGCTCTCTCGCCAGCCGAAAAAGAGCGTCTCACTACCGCCCTTTCCAACGGTTGGGCACAACACGACGCCCTCTCCGCTTGGGACTGGATCGACTCCGCTTGGATCGACCAAGATGGCGAGTTCATCGACCGGGACCTCCAAAATCGAATGTTTCGCGAAGCCCTTGGAGTCGTACTCCAGGACGATGGTAAAATACAACTCGCAGCCGACCTCGTATCCAGTTTATTGGAACCGGATCTGAGAACCGGGCTCGCTGAGATGATCGCCTATCAAGTCGTATCCGAAAACCCAGCTCAAGCGCTCGGGCGCCTGAATTTCGAAAGCGATGCCCTCATCGATTCCGCGATCATGGATGCCATCATAGGCGAATGGTCCAACCGCGATTCAATCGGAGCCATGACCTGGACCTTGGAAAACGAAAGCCAAGTCTCGAACCAGGGTATGCGGTCGATTGCCAAAGACCTACTCCTAAATGGCGTCTACGAAGAACTCGTCGCGTTTCACTCGAATTTATTCGAAACCGGAAAGCGTGACTCCGTCGCCTGGGAAAGCGCTCGTCTGCTCGCTCGTCGCGATCCTCAAACTTCGATCGATTGGATTTCCGCAATCGAAACTCCGACTTCGCGCTACGGCGCTTTCAACGATTCCCTCTACGAAATCGGTCACGACGATTTTACCAGCTCCATCCAATTCGCCGAACTCGCCTACGGCGTCGCCAATCTCGACCGAGAGACCGTGCTTTTCCAAGCGCTGCAAAGCTGGTCGACCGTAGATTCCGAAAAAGTCCGCGCGTATCTGGATCGCAACAACAGCCTTACCGCTGGAGAAACGCTCGACGCCCTCCGAGAATCGATCAACTGAGCGATCGTTTTTTTATTCCCTTTGGGTCTAATACCTCGAAGCTCTTGACGGGCGTAGCTCCTTGTGGGCGAAGACTGTTGCTTCGGCTTTTAAAGCAAGTCCGGAGGCCTTGCACCACCTTCAATGCTTTTTTAGCTAGGGTGGTGCGAGGCGTCCCGACTCGTATTCTCAATCTCTCCAAACACCTCGCTGGCGCAGAGCGACAGTTGACAGACAGGTCAAGGAGCTTGCCCCGGGGATGCTTTATTCTGCGATCGAAAAATGGATCGGAGGGCTGCTTGTCCCCAAGCAGCCGCGGAAGATACATCAATCACCACGGTTGCCCAGGGACAGGCAATCCTACCAGGCGACAGAATGAAGCGTACCCCTGGAAAAACGCGCCCTATCTTCCTAATAAACAAGGACGACTGTAATCTTTGCAAATCCCCGCCACTTTTTGCTTAACATCGAGACCGCTAACCGCATGATTTACACCCATGTACGAAATGGAAGGCAAGGTTAAGGTCATCGAGGATACTCAGACCTTTGGAAGTGGATTTCAAAAGCGCGAATTCGTGGTTACGTCGGAAGAGAAATTTCCGCAGGACCTAAAATTCGAGTGCACAAAAGAAAAAATCGAGCTCTTGGAAAAAGTCCGGACCGGCGATCACGTCAAGGTCAGCTTCAATATCCGCGGCAACGAGTACAAAGGTCGCCACTTCGTGAACCTGCAAGCATGGCGCATAGAAAATGGCGGCGGCGAAGTCTCCAGCGACCTCGCAAACGTCACCAGCGAATCGAGCGAATCGAGCGGCGGCAATGCCGACGATCTCGAAGATTCTCCGTTCTAATCGATTTCACTTTTTAAAAGCGCAAACCCTCGCAATCAACCGCGAGGTTTTTTTGTGCCCTAGTCTAGGTAGGGCGGCATCGCCGAGGCCGCAGCATAAGAAGATTCATGCACCGCGGCGCGCCGGGACACCCAAAAGCCAGACTTCTCTAAACAGCTTGCCCATATCCGGCTTTTTCCACAGACAACAGACCTATGCTCGTTGATAAAAAAGTTGCCGTCATCACCGGAGCCGCACGTGGCGTTGGACGTGCCACCGCCCTAAAATTGGCAAATGCCGGATGCCATATCGTCATCAACTACCGCTCCTCCAAAGAGCAGGCCTTGCAAACGGTGAAAGCTATCGAGGCTTGCGGAGTTCGGGCCCTCGCGATTCAAGGAGACATCTGCGACGATCGCTTTTGTCGCGAACTCATGGAAACCGCCTTCACCGAATTCGGCCGACTCGACATCCTCGTCAATAATGCCGGCACCACCGCGTTCATTCCCCATGACGACCTAGACCAAGTTCAAGCAGAACACTGGGAGAACCTCTTTTCGACAAACGTCAAAGCCGTCTTCCAATGCACCCGGGCAGCTAGGCCCTGGATGGAGAAAAACGGCGACGGTGAAATCGTCAATGTCGGCAGTATCGCCGGTATTCGCGGAACCGGAAGTTCCATCCCCTATTCTGCATCGAAAGGAGCCACCCATACACTAACGCTTTCGCTAGCCCGAGTTTTAGGGCCACATATCCGAATGAACGCCATCGCCCCGGCGTTTATAGCGGGCGAATGGCTTGAAGAAGGTCTTGGCGAATCTTTCGAAGCCGCCAAAAAAGTCTGCGAGAACAGCGCAATTCTCGGCAAAGTCTGCCAACCCAAAGACGTGGCCGACGCCATCGTATCGCTCATCACGGGCTCTGACCTTGTCACTGGACAAATCCTCGTCTGCGACGGGGGTGCCCTCCTCGCCGAATAACCCCAAAAAACTTCCCAAATGAAAATTACCGTACTCGACGGATACGCCCTCAATCCAGGAGATCTTTCTTGGCAAGCATTCGAATCGCTTGGCGAGGTTCAGGTTCACAATCGCGTCGCGCCCAATGGCATCATCGAAGCCGCTCTCGAAGCAGACGTTTTGCTCACCAACAAAACACCCCTTTCCGCGGCAACCCTCGAAGCCCTGCCCAATCTCAAATACATCGGAGTGCTCGCCACGGGACACAATGTCGTCGACTCCATCGCCGCGCGAACTCGTGGAATTCCCGTAACCAACGTACCCAGCTACGGACCCGAATCAGTCGCTCAAATGGCAATCGCCCATGTAATGAATATCTCACGACAGGTAGCCCACCACGCTAGTACCGTACGCAACTTTCGTTGGGCTCAAAATCAGGATTTTTGCTATTGGGATTTTCCTCAGATCGAATTGAACGGCAAAACACTGGGCATCATTGGCCTGGGAACCATCGGTCTAGCGACCGCCAAAATAGCTCAAGCATTGGGCATGAAAATTCTCGCCAATCGCAAAAGCGCCCAGCCCATGCCCGAGGGCATCGAAAACGCATCGCTCGACCAAATCTTCGAGCAAAGCGATTTCATCAGCCTCCACTGTCCCCTTACCGAAGACACCGAAAAGCTGGTCAACCAAGAGCGACTCAAGCAAATGAAGTCAACCGCTTTTCTCATCAATACCAGTCGCGGTCAGCTAATCGACGAAGGCGCCCTTTTCCAAGCCCTCAAGGACCACCGCATCGCCGGAGCAGGCCTAGACGTTCTCACCCAAGAACCTCCAGCATCCGACAACCCGCTTT
>TARA_B110000037_G_scaffold27593_1_pt1 | contig 13656 bp, 9 predicted proteins | sample TARA_B110000037 | Tara Oceans TARA_B110000037 (sample SAMEA4397196) | marine metagenome | biome: Polar Biome; feature: [MIX] marine epipelagic wind mixed layer (ENVO:01000061); material: water (ENVO:00002006), including particulate matter (ENVO:01000060) such as... | depth 10-100 m
CCCCTTTAAATTCAAGTAATTCAGAGCAAAGGCGTTAAACTTTCATTATCATTAAATTAAATACTTTAATCAGTTAATCATTCTGCTACTCCCAATTTTTCAAACGGTTAAATTTATAAGTTAATTTTTATGCTGGCAATTTATATTGATTAAATTTAGGATTAGGAGTTTTATTTTCCAATTCTGTATGTCTTCTTTCATTAGTATAAAACTGGATATAATTCTGTATGGCATTTATTCTAATTTGGAAACTTTCTATTTCGAAAAGATAATATTGGCCTTTCAAAATAGCGATATACAAACTCCGACAACACTATTGTCGCGCATAAATATAAAGTAAAGATTCCTAATTTCTCTAAGAATTGCAATTCCGAAACAGTAACAAAACGTTCAATTGACAATAGCACTATAGAGTAATTTATCAAATAATATGCATATGATCTTGTACTGATAAATAATACCATCTTTTTAAAACTACCATTCATTTTTAATGACACAAAAAAGGGAAATAACAAACCTAAACTAATGGCCACTCCTTGTAAATATATAAACACAAAAAAGACTACATGCGTTTGAGGTGCTAAATTAAATTTAAATATTGAGAAGTGGAGAAAGACAAATAATAACAGTCCAAGAAGTCCAATACTCACTTTATATTTTTTCGTAAACTCGCCATAAGTTCTTATGAGGTAAATCAAAAGAAAACCAACATAGATTGAATCTATTCTATAAATAATCACTTTTCTAAAGGTAGTACTCCAAATTTTAAAAGATTCAACATTAGTGTTGAGATAATAATCAAACTTTATATATGTTAATCCCAGAATAGCCGTAATTGTAACACCCAAAAAAAGTTGTTTTTTGTATTTCGATTTAAATACATACATAGCTAAATAAACAAACAAGGGAACTAGTAAGTATGCGTACTCTTCAATAGACAAACTCCATGCTTCGGCAAAAAAACTTGGGTGAGGAGTATTGAAATTTTGTAAAAAAACAAAATAAGGCCATATATCAACCGCCGACCTTTGGTTAAAAAAGAAGATTAGCAAAATATTTAAAACTAATATTAAAAAGTAATTTGGTAAAGTTCTTAACCATCTTCGTTTCCAAAAAATAATTAACTCCGAAAATCTACTTTTTCCTTGTTGAATGTTTTTTAATAAAATAGTACCAATTAAAAAGCCACTTAGTACAAAAAATAAATCGACTCCTATTGCACCAAACCCTCTAATTATACTTAATAATAAGTTTTTTGAAGTAGGAAATAGCAAATAAGTAGAATGCGATGAAATAACCAATATTATAGCTATTGCTCTAAGCAAATCCAAACCAACAATTCTACTCTTTTGCATTTCTTTTTATTATTCTTTCGTTTTAAACTTTTAAGTACACAAACTATTCAACTATTTAAAATTTCTATATTTTTCTGTATTTTCAAATACACAGGTAAGTATACTATTCTCTATTTTATCATATTGAATATCTTTTCTAGACATAACGGATGTTGCAACTTCGACAACAGTATTCATTTGATAGGTTTTAAATCCACCTGTTCCTCCAATAGCGAATGAGGGAATAAAATTCCGCTGATAACCCGAACCATAAATATTAGCACTTACCCCGACTACAGTTCCCGTATTAAACATTGTATTGATTCCGCACTTCGAGTGATCTGCCATAATCAAGCCGCAAAATTGTAACCCTGTTTTTGCAAATCTTCCTGATTCATAATTCCACAGTTTAACCTCTGAATAATTATTCTTAAGATTTGAACTATTTGTATCTGCTCCTAAATTACACCATTCTCCAATTACAGAATTTCCTAAATAGCCTTCATGACCTTTGTTTGAATACCCAAATATCACAGCATTTTTTACTTCTCCACCAACTGTAGAATGAGGTCCGATGGTCGTAGCTCCATAAATTTTAGCCCCCATTTTAAGAACAGCATTTTCGCACAGCGCAAATGGACCTCGAATAGCGCATGCTTCCATGATTAACGAATCTTTACCAATATAAATAGGCCCAGTACTTGCATTTAATGATGAAAAATTGACCACTGCACCTTCCTCAATAAATATATTTTTTCTATCTACACAATTTACAGAATCTGAAATCGTTGCCGACTTCCTACCCTTTGTTAAAAAATCAAAATCCTGTTTAATTGCAGCGTCATTCAAAGAGAAAATATCATAGGTGTTTTTAACCTGAACTAATTCTTCGTTAAAAGTAATATGCTCATAGTCGTCTAAATTTTTAACTTCTTGAGAGTTTGTTGCAAAGAAGGCTACTACCTTATCACCAAAAAAAACAGCTTGATTAATTCTTAATTTTTTAATCAATAGAACTAATGGATCTGTTGGTAAAAAAGAAGCGTTTATCATAATGTTTACTTCCATTTCTACCATTGGATATTTTTCCTCCAAATATTCTTCGGTTAATGTAGTTGTAGTCAAACCCAATCTTTTCTCCCACTTTTCACGAATGGTTAAAATCCCTATCCGAATATCCGCAACTGGACGTGTATAAGTGAAAGGAAGCAAAGCATCACGTACATCACCATCAAACAAAATATAATTCATACTATTTCTTTTAAAACAAATATAAAACAATAGGATGTTGAAAATATATTCTTCGAAAAAAAGAAATATATTTTTCTCTTTTTTCTATAAAAACAGAACGACAATTGTTAACACGCTATTAAAGTGAATTAATCTTATAAGAATTTGTAATTTAATTGATATCTTTAAACTCAAAAATACGTAAATAATGTTCTTATGAGAAATTTTAATTTATTCTTAATTTGTTTACTTACGACAGCGACAATCGCTTCTTGCTCTTCTAGCAGCGATGATGATATGGAGCCTATTCCAACTCCATCAAACATTACATATACAAATACCGTAAAAACAATTATAGATAAAAACTGTACTACAAGTTCTTGTCATGATAACAACGCACCAGCTGCTGGCCTTTCCTTTACCACGTATGCTGATGTTAAGATTGGTTTTCAAAGTAAAGGAGCTCTTTCTCAAATTGAATCTGGAGCCATGCCAAAAGACAAAGCCAAATTACCGCAAGCTACGATCACTAAAATTAAGGGTTGGATAACAAACAATTACAAGGAGTAAAAGAATACGTTGTCACAAGTCTCATATAAAAGAGAAATGCCTCAACGTATCTAGTTGAGGCGTTTCTTAGAATTTATGTAGTATTACTTATTCAAATACATTTTTCTTCTTGAATACAATTCATAAAATTGATCGTCTTTCAAATCATCAATAAATAAGATAGACTCACCAGTAGATTTCATCTCAGGTCCTAATTTTTTATCAACGTTTGGAAATTTGTTGAAAGAAAACACAGGTTGTTTAATTGCAAAGCCTTCTAACTTAGGATTAAAAGTAAAGTCTGTTACCTTATTAACTCCTAGCATCACTTTAGTTGCATAATTCACATACGGCTCTCCGTAAGCTTTTGCTATAAAAGGTACGGTACGAGACGCCCTTGGGTTTGCTTCAATAATATAAACCATGTCATCTTTAACAGCAAATTGAACATTTATCAATCCAACTGTTTTTAATGCAATCGCTATTTTCTTTGTGTGATCTTTAATTTGCTGCATTACAAACTCTCCTAAATTAAAGGGAGGCAATGTCGCATTTGAATCCCCTGAATGAACTCCACAAGGCTCTATATGTTCCATAATTCCAATGATATATACATTACCATCAGCATCACAAATAGCATCTGCTTCCGCTTCTATTGCTCCTTCTAAATAATGATCTAGCAATAATTTATTTCCAGGAATAGAGCGCAATAGACTAACTACATGCTTCTCAAGTTCTTCTTTATTTATCACAATTTTCATTCCCTGACCTCCTAACACATAGGATGGACGAACTAAAATTGGAAAATCTAAAGTATCTGCTATTACTAAAGCTTCATCAGCATTGGTAGCGATACCAAATTTAGGAAATGGAATATCTAAAGATGACAACATATCAGAAAAACGACCTCTATCTTCAGCTAAATCAAGTGCTTTAAAACTCGTACCCATAATTTTTATACCATATGCATCTAGTTTTTCAGCCAATTTCAAAGCTGTTTGGCCTCCTAATTGAACAATCACTCCTTCAGGTTTTTCATGACGAATAATATCATATAAATGTTCCCAGAAAACAGGTTCAAAATACAATTTATCGGCTGTATCAAAATCTGTAGAAACCGTTTCAGGATTACAATTGATCATTATTGTCTCATAACCTGCCTCTTTCGCAGCCAATACTCCATGAACACAGCAATAATCAAATTCAATTCCTTGACCAATTCTATTTGGCCCAGAACCTAAAACAACTACTTTCTTTTTATCTGAAACTATAGACTCGTTATCCGTATATGCCGCTCCAACTTCAATAGACATCCTGTTTTCAAAAGTGGAATAATAATATGGAGTTTGTGCATCAAATTCTGCAGCACACGTGTCTACCAACTTATAAACACGATTAACATGTAATTCTTCACGTTTTTTACAAACTTCAGATTCTAAACAACCCAACATATGTGCTATTTGTCTATCACCGTAACCTTTTTGTTTTGCTTCTAGCAACAACTCTTTAGATAAAGTATCTAATTTATAGGTCGAAATTTCTTTTTCTAATGTATATAACTCTTCGTATTGCCTTAAGTACCACATATCAATCTTAGTGATATCGTATATTTTACTTAAAGAAATTCCAGCTTTGATAGCATCATAAATAATGAATACTCTATCCCAAGAAGCATGCGTTAACTTAGAGATAATTGTATCATAGTCCCTTTCCTCTTTGCCATCTGCACCTAATCCATTTCTTCTGATTTCCAAAGATTGTGTGGCCTTATGCAATGCCTCTTGAAATGAACGTCCAATTCCCATTACTTCGCCTACAGATTTCATTTGCAATCCTAGAGTTCTATCTGAGCCTTCGAACTTATCAAAATTCCATCGAGGAATTTTTACAATTACATAATCCAAGGTAGGCTCGAACAATGCAGACGTAGACCCAGTTATTTGGTTGTTCAATTCATCTAAATGATACCCTAATGCCAATTTAGTGGCAATTTTTGCTATTGGATAACCTGTTGCTTTTGATGCTAAAGCCGAAGAACGAGATACACGAGGATTAATTTCAATTGCTATAATATCTTCTTTTTCATCTGGCGAAACTGCGAACTGTACGTTACATCCTCCCTCAAAATCCCCAATAGAACGCATCATATGAATCGCCATATCACGCATTTTTTGAAAAGTAGAATCACTTAAAGTCATTGCTGGTGCTACTGTAATAGAATCACCAGTATGAATTCCCATTGGATCCATATTCTCTATAGAACAAACAATTACCACATTGTCATTTGCATCACGTAGCAACTCCAATTCGTATTCTTTCCAGCCCATCATTGCCTGATCAATCATTACCTCGTGAATAGGAGAAATCTCTAAACCTCTAGATAGTAATGCATCAAAATATTCTTCTTCGTATACAATAGCTGCTCCTGCTCCACCCAGGGTAAAAGATGAACGGATACATAATGGGAACCCAAATTCTTGAGCGATTTTCTTACCTTCCAAGAAAGAAGTAGCTGTTGCTTGGGGTGCCATTGCAACGCCTATTTCCCCCATCAATTCACGAAATTTTTCTCGATCTTCAGTAACATTAATGGCGTCGATATCAACACCTATCATTTGTACATTATAATCTTCCCAAATTCCTTTTTCATCTGCCTCTATACATAAATTTAAGGCTGTTTGACCTCCCATTGTAGGTAACACCGAATCAATATTTGGATGTTTTTTTAAGATATCACGAATAGAATTCGTTGTTAAAGGTTTTAGATAAACATTATCTGCTAGTGACGGATCCGTCATAATTGTAGCAGGATTTGAATTAATTAAAGTAACCTCAATTCCTTCTTCTTTTAAGGACCTAATAGACTGAGAACCTGCATAATCAAACTCACATGCTTGACCGATAACGATTGGACCTGAACCTATAATTAAAACCGATTTTATGCTACTGTTTTTTGGCATTTGTAATTTTTATTTTTCTTAGATTGCTAATATCGTACTATTCCTTTTTTATATAAACTTTAGTTATTAAAACTTATTAATAGGCTAAAAAAAAGGTGTTACTGAAAAACAGTAACACCTAATATATAAATTATATTAATTCATTATTTCTTTGGTCTTGGATCAGAAGATACACTTAATCTTTTTCTTCCTTTAGCTCTTCTCCTAGCTAACACCTTTCTACCATTAGCAGATGCCATTCTTTCCCGGAAACCGTGTTTGTTTCTTTTTTTTCTTTTTGATGGCTGATATGTTCTTTTTGGCATTACTTATAAGTTTTAAAATCGTCTGAAATTAGTTTCTTAGCGTTAATCGTGAAATCCTCTGCTAAAAGTGGGGCAAATATACAAATCCTTTTATTTCTAACAAGCACTATTTTGTAAAAAAAATTAAAATATTTCTATTGGCTCAATATGGGTCAAATTAGATATATTTGTTAGAACACAAAATTAAAAAATATGTATCACAAACCAATGTTAAAGGAGGGTAGTTTAAAGGATAAAGTATTTGTTGTAACGGGTGGTGGAAGTGGATTAGGAAAATCGATGACTACTTATTTCCTTGAACTTGGTGCTAAGGTCGCCATAACGTCAAGAAATATAGACAAATTAAAAGCAGTAAAAATCGAACTCGAAGAAAAAACAGGAGGAACTGTATTACCTGTTCAGTGTGACGTAAGACATTATGATCAGGTCGAGGCTATGTTAAAAACGACTCTTGACACTTTCGGGAAAGTTGATGGTCTGTTAAATAATGCCGCAGGAAATTTTATTTCACCTACAGAACGTCTGTCTTCTAATGCTTTTGATACCATTATTGATATTGTTCTAAAAGGAACTAAGAATTGCACATTAGCTTTCGGAAAACATTGGATTCATTCAAAGCAAGAAAAAGCAACCGTATTAAATATTGTTACTACATATGCTTGGACAGGTTCTGCTTATGTAGTTCCTTCCGCAACTGCGAAGGCAGGTGTTCTTGCTTTAACAAGATCATTAGCCGTTGAGTGGGCAAAATATGGTATGCGTTTCAATGCAATTGCACCAGGACCTTTTCCTACTGAAGGAGCTTGGGATCGACTGCTACCTGGAAACCTAAGAGAAAAATTCGATATGGCGAAAAAAGTTCCAATTGGAAGAGTTGGTGAACATCAAGAATTAGCTAATTTGGCTGCCTATTTAATGTCTGACTATTCGGCTTACGTTAATGGTGAAGTTATAACTATTGATGGAGGAGAATGGCTTAAAGGAGCCGGAGAATTTAATATGCTCGAAGAGATTCCCGAAGAAATGTGGGATATGCTTGAAGCTATGATTCGAAGCAAAAAGAAAAAATAATTTCTTTTTGCTTCAATAACAATCAACTTTTTTAGCGTGAGACTTACATTTGAAAGTTAGCGTTCAATCCTTCCTTTGGTATCGAAAGAAGTGAATTTTACGGTAACCGTTTTCGACTATTCTTATAAAATATTTATTGCCGTAAATTATTCCGCATTTCACCCAATTTATTCTTAGTTTTATCGCTTCAAATAAGTTTTCTCAATTATGAAATCATCAACTCTAAAAGAAATAAAACAAGAGTTACAACATCGTTCACATGCTGAATTACTCGCACTCTGCTTAAGTTTGGGACGATTTAAAAAAGAGAATAAAGAACTCCTTACCTATTTGTTGTTCGAATCAAATGATGAAAATAATTACATTAATAGTGTAAAAGAATATATAGATAAAGAATTCGCGAATATCAATACCAAAAGTTATTTCTTTATCCGAAAGAGTATGCGGAAGATCTTAACCAATACTAAAAAATTCATACGCTATTCAAAAAAAAAGGAAACAGAGGTTGAACTCTTACTCTATTATTGCACTAAAATGAAGTCGTTCAAACCTTTCATTTCAAGAAGTGCACGATTAATAAATATTTATAATCGTCAATTAATTCTTATAAAAAAAACAGTTTCTACTTTGCACGAAGATTTACAATTTGATTACTATCAAGAAATTGAAGATTTAAATCAATAAACAATAAGATTGTCAACCCAAGTTTCTAATTAGTATCTTTGCAGAAACAAAAGAATATGCACTTTAGCGAATTAGCGTTAGACAAAACTATATTAAAAGCCATTAAAGAAATAGGATATGATACTCCTACTCCAATCCAAGAAAAAACAATTCCTTTAGTGCTAGAAAATAAGGATGTCATTGGGTCGGCTCAAACAGGTACTGGTAAAACTGCTGCGTATGCACTTCCAATTATTGAAAAATTAATTTGGAATCAAAACGTTGCCAAAAAATCAAAAAAGATTAGAGCGTTAATTATAAGCCCAACGAGAGAACTGGCCGTTCAAATTCAAGATGATTTTAAAGCATATGGTCAATTCACTAATTTAAGAACAGCTGTTGTTTTTGGAGGAACCTCTATAGAGCCACAAAAAGATAAAATAAATAAAGGGGTAGATATCTTAATTGCTACGCCTGGTAGACTGTTAGACTTAAGAAAACAAGAAATCATTAATTTAAGCCATATTCAAACCTTAGTTCTTGATGAAGCAGATTTAATGTTGGACATGGGCTTTATTGATGATGTAAAAAAGATTGTAAAAGTATGTCCAAGGAATAGACAGATTTTATTATTCTCTGCCACCATGCCTAAAAAAGTTTCTCAACTGGCCTCAGAAATTTTGAATAACCCAGAAAAAGTAGCCATTTCGACAACTTCATCGGCGGCTGAAAATGTAAATCAAAAATTGTATTATGTTCCTAAACCAAAAAAAATGGAACTTTGTTTACACCTTTTGCGCAACACTATAAAGGGGAGTATTCTAATTTTTAGACGAACCAAATTTGGTGTGGACAAACTAGAAACGTCACTTACCAAAAACGGCTACAAAGTAACCTCTTTGCATGGAGATAAAACCCAAAGTGCTCGACAAGAAGCATTAAATAAGTTCAAAAATGGTGATATCAATATTTTAATTGCAACAGACGTTGCAGCGAGAGGTATTGATATAAATAGCCTAGATGCCGTTATAAATTTCGATTTACCAAATATCCCTGAAACGTATGTTCACCGCATAGGAAGGACAGCCAGAGCAGGAGAGTCTGGGAATTCTTATTCGTTCTGTGCTGCTGACGAAATCAATTATGTAAAAAGTATTCAACATCTAATTCAGCACAAAATTGAATTGGTCGAAGATCATCCCTATTCTTTAGATAAAAACACAAAACCAATTGTCCATAAAAACAAAGAACAGAAATCTACGAATACTTATTTTGGCAAAAAGAAAAGTAGAAAGTCTGCTAATTCTAAAAAGAATAAGAAACGCTGGTATTAATACGAATTTAATAATAGCGTAACATGTTGGTTTTGAATCTCCTAATAGAACCTCTAATCAATATACATTTTAAAGGTTTCTTTTTTGTAAACTAACATAGAGTTAGTACTTTTGCCCAAACCTAATCACAATGAAAAAAACCAAATACGTTTTTGTTACAGGAGGCGTAACTTCATCCCTTGGAAAAGGAATTATTGCAGCATCTCTCGCTAAGTTATTACAGAAAAGAGGCTATTCCGTTACCATTCAAAAATTAGATCCATACATAAACATTGATCCAGGGACATTAAATCCTTACGAACATGGCGAATGCTTTGTAACTGATGATGGGGCAGAAACGGATTTAGATTTAGGTCATTACGAACGTTTTTTAAATATCCCTACTTCGCAAGCGAACAATGTGACAACGGGTCGTATTTATCAATCTGTCATTAACAAGGAAAGACGCGGTAAGTTTTTAGGTAAAACCGTTCAGATTATTCCACACATTACTGATGAAATTAAAAACAGAATTCAACTACTCGGAAAAACAGGAGAATTTGATATTGTAATCACAGAAATTGGAGGAACTATTGGAGATATTGAATCCTTACCATATGTTGAGTCTGTAAGGCAATTATTGTGGGAGTTGGGTCATGAAAATGCTATATCTATTCATTTAACTTTAATTCCATATTTAGCCGCGGCTGGCGAGTTAAAAACAAAGCCAACACAGCATTCAGTAAAAATGTTGATGCAAAGTGGTGTGAGTCCTGATATTTTGGTTTGTAGAAGTGAACATAAATTAAATGATAGTATTAAGAATAAATTAGCGCTATTTTGCAATGTTAAAAAAGAAGCTATTATAGAATCTTTAGACGTTGAAACTATCTATGATGTTCCAAATTTAATGTTGGAACAAAAGTTAGACGAAGTCGTTTTAAACAAGATGAAACTTCCAATGGATGGTACACCTCATCTAAAAGAATGGAATGAATTTTTAACAAAGCATAGGAATCCAAAAAACACTATTGAAATTGGACTTGTAGGGAAGTATGTCGAATTACACGATGCCTACAAATCCATTGTTGAATCATTTATCCATGCAGGTGCGCATAATGAGGTTAAAGTAATAATAAGATGGATTCATTCTGAAAAATTAACGGAAGAGAATGTTCCAAGTCGACTAATGGGATTGAATGGAATTTTGGTTGCACCAGGATTTGGTGATAGAGGAATTGAAGGAAAAATAGATGCCGTTAAATATGCAAGAGAAAATAAAATCCCATTCTTTGGGATTTGTTTAGGAATGCAAATGGCTGTGATTGAATTCTCAAGAAATGTACTAGGACTAAAAGATGTGTTTTCAATAGAAATGAAACCAACTGCAGAAAATCCTGTAATCAATTTAATGGAAGAACAGAAATCTGTCGTTGATAAAGGAGGCACCATGCGATTAGGTTCTTGGAAATGCGTTTTAAAAGAAGGTTCAAAAGTAAAAGAAATATATGGGAAAGAAATTATTGAGGAGCGTCATAGACATCGTTATGAATTTAATAATGACTACTTAAAGCAAATTGAAAATGCTGGAATGATTGCTACTGGTAAAAATCCAGATACTAATTTAGTTGAGATTATTGAAATCCCAAGCCACCCTTGGTTTGTTGGAACGCAATATCATCCAGAATATAAAAGTACTGTATTGAACCCACACCCACTATTTGTTTCTTTTATCAAAGCGGCTTTGGAACATTATTTGAAGTAATAGGAACACATAGTTAATTAACTAATAAACAATAAGAATACACAAATTTTGTCGCTGTATTCGAGCATTGTCATGAATTAATAATGACAAGATGACATTTAAAAAATATGGAACAAAAAAAAACAGACATAAATTCGATTATCGGATTTATCTTGCTTGGTGCAATTGCTTTATGGTGGGTTTATTCCACCCAACCTACTCCAGAAGAACTTGAAAAACAAAAAACAGAACGCATTCAAGATTCTATCAATAAAGTACAACAACAAAAGAAATCAATTCGTACGAATCAAGCTGCGCCTATTCAAGTAGTTTCAGATTCTATTGCTCAATTAGCGGCAAAAAATGAATTAGGTCTATTTGCAAACTCCTCGTTCGTAAATTCTAATGAAACTACTGTTATAGAAAATAACTTGTTAAAGTTAACTATTCTTAATAAAGGTGGTCAAATTAAAGAAGCTTTGCTTAAAAACTTCAATACATATGACTCCTTACCTGTTAGAATAATTAAAGATAATAACGCTTCTTTCAATATCAATTTTGGTACTACAGATAATCGTATTTTAAACACGAAGGATCTAAACTTTACTCCTACTTTGTCTCAAAACGGAGAGAATCAAGTGCTTTCTATGAAGTTGATGGCAGGTTCAGGGAAGTTCTTAGAATATCGATATGAAATCAAGCCCAACGATCACATGATTGATTTTTCTATTCGTTCTCAAGGATTAAGCAATGTATTCAATACATCTCATCCTGTTAATTTAGAATGGGATTTAACTGCTTTTAGAAATGAAAAGAGTATCAAGTCTGAAAACATGTACACGGAGTTGTATTACAAAACGGAAGGTAAAGTTGAATATTTAAGTCAAGATGATAATGAAACTGAAAAAGGTGTAAACTGGGTCGCTTTTAAGCAACACTTTTTCTCTTCTATTTTATTATCTGATGATGCATTTAAGTCGGCCAACATGGTCTCTGAAACACTGTTTGAAGATGTCGAAACGGATTCTGTTTACACCAAAAATTTTAAATTGAATGCGCCATTAGAATTAAAAAGTGGCGAATTAAACTATACCATGAAATGGTATTATGGACCCACAGATTATAAATTATTAAAAACCTACAAAGAGACAGATATTGAAGAAGTGGCCGATATGGGTTGGGGTATCTTTGGTTGGATCAACAAATTTGCTTTTGTATATATTTTTGCATTCTTATCTACACTAACGACAAACTACGGTTTAATCATAATATTAATGACCATTGCTGTACGAATTTTAATGTCTCCTTTGGTATATAAATCATATGTGTCTAGTGCTAAGATGAAAGTGATTCGTCCCGAAATGGAAGAAATCAATAAAAAATATCCTGGAAAAGACAACGCTATGAAGCGCCAGCAAGAAACCATGGCTATTCAAAGAAAAGCAGGAGTAAGTATGCTATCTGGTTGTATACCGGCAGTATTACAAATGCCAGTTTTCTTTGCTTTATTCCGTTTCTTCCCGTCAAACATAGATTTGCGTCAGCAGAGTTTCTTATGGGCAGATGATTTGTCATCTTATGATAATGTTATTAACTTAGGATTTAATATTCCATTTTATGGCAGTCACATTTCATTATTTCCTATTTTGGCCTCGATTGCAATTTTCTTTTACATGAAAATGAATCAAAGTCAGCAAGCAAATATGCAAGCACCTCAGCAAGAGGGAATGCCTGATATGCAGAAAATGATGAAGATGATGATTTATTTATCCCCGGTTATGATGCTAATTTTCTTTAATCAATATGCGAGTAGCTTAAGTTTGTATTATTTCGTATCCAACTTATTAACGATTGTTATTATGCTAGTTATTAAAAACTATGTAATCGACGAAGAAAAAATCCATGCACTAATCGAAGAAAATAAGAAGAAGCCAGAGAAAAAGAAAAGTGGTTTCCGTCAACGATTAGATAGTGCTATGAAACAAGCACAAACACAGCAAGAAACACAAAAAAAAGGTAAGAAGAAATAGTTGACTTCGTAGAGCGTAGACAAAATTAAAAATCCCGAAGTAAGAACTTCGGGATTTTTTTTAAATATTTGTTTCGACCTAAAATAGCATTACTCGAAAAAGTAGTATAATGAGAATAACTTATTTAAAGCGTACCAAAAAGACTATCCGTTACGTTTAAAACTTCAAATAGTTCAATCTATTGAGCAGGGTAATTTATCTACAACCCAAGTAACAAAAAAGTATGGTATTCAAAGTCGAAAGACCATAGTGAACTGGCTTAGAAAATATGGTACATTTCATTGGGAAAATCAAACACCATCAAATATGCCAAAAATACCAGAGCAAGAAGTTCGTTTATTAAAAAAGCAAAAAGCCTTTTTAGAGAAACAGGCCAAACAATCTGATAAGAAAGCAATATTATTTGATATGATGATTGATTTGGCAAAAAAAGAATATAATATTACTATCAGAAAAA
>TARA_B110000037_G_scaffold220283_1_pt1 | contig 13627 bp, 12 predicted proteins | sample TARA_B110000037 | Tara Oceans TARA_B110000037 (sample SAMEA4397196) | marine metagenome | biome: Polar Biome; feature: [MIX] marine epipelagic wind mixed layer (ENVO:01000061); material: water (ENVO:00002006), including particulate matter (ENVO:01000060) such as... | depth 10-100 m
TTGCAAGCGCTTGCTCAACCCGCTTGCGTGCTTCCTTGATTTCCTGAACCTCAGAATCATCCAGTAATTCCCCAGCTTGCTCAAGGGCCACCTCAACCGCGGGGATAAGCTCCGCGGCCTTCATGCGCGCTTCCTCAAAAACCCGAGCCTTCATATCTTCAATCGCAAACTCAACACTTTCACTGACCATTTGCTCCACCTTGGCTTCATGAACATCGACAGCCGCGCTTCCAACTTCGATCACAGTATCAATTCCGGTCGCCACATCGCGGGCCAACACCGACAAAATGCCATCGGCATCAATTCGAAACTCCACTCCAACCCTAGCTTGCCCCCGTCGTGCCGATTCAAACGGCACTTCAAAAGAACCCAACTCCCAATTGTCAGAAGCCAATTCTCTCTCTCCTTGAAGAACCCTGACCCTCATTGAGATTTGCCCGTCGACTGCGTTGGTGAACATTTCTCCCGCTTTACAAGGAATGGTCGTATTCCTCGTAATCAAGACATTCATCAACCCCCCCATCGTCTCAATGCCAAGACTCAAAGGGGTCACATCTAAAAGCAGAACCTCTCGCACCGTCCCCGCTAAAATCCCAGCTTGAATAGCCGCTCCCCGCGCGATCGCTTCGTCTGGATGTTGGCTGAGATCAGGCTCTCTCAAAAAAATCGTCGCCACCCGGTCTTTCACTGCCGGAATACGACTACTTCCCCCAACCATCACCACCTCCGCCAAATCCGATGCCGATACATTTGAATCCAGCAGGGCCCGACGACAGGCAGATTCCATCCGATTCAAAAATGGCGCCATGAGCCTGTTCAAGTCTTCTCTCGTAATCAAAATCTCTCCGGTGAAGGGGAGGCGAAACATCACCTCCTCCTCCTCAGACAGGACATGCTTCACCCTCCGTCCCTCACTGATCCATCGGACCAGTTCTAAGGAGTCCATTGTCTCAAGCTCAACCTTTAATCGACTTGCCGCCAATCCCACGATCGCTTTATCAAAATCATCTCCTCCCAGATCTGTATCACCCGACGTAGCCAGAACCTCAAAGACTCCCTCGCGCATCTCTAAAACCGAAACATCAAAAGTGCCTCCACCCAAATCAAAGACTGCCACACGGGAACTTTCATCGAGACGATCAAGACCATATGATAATGCGGCCGCGGTGGGTTCGCTCAGAATCCGAACCACTTCCAATCCGGCAAGTTCCCCTGCTTTTTTGGTCGCGGCCCTTTGTCCATCATGAAAATAAGCTGGCACTGTGATGACAGCCTTGGAAATCTCGCTCTCAAGTCGAGACTTCGCGACTTCTTTCAGGTGACCTAAAATCTCAGCCGAAACCTCCTCAGGCGAACGGAGTCCTGCCAGCGTCTCCAATTTTCCATCCGAAGAAAGCTCTCCTTTCCCATCGGAAGCCCTACGTCCGATGAGGCTCTTCACACTTGTGACCACTCGGTCCACTTCAGCCCTCCGGAGGGCCTCGTGTCCCACTTCCACTTCTCCATCCCTCCCATACCAGACCGCACTGGGGGTCAAGGTTCTCCCCATTTCATCTGCCAAAAGAATCGGGAATCCGGAATCCACAACGGCGATTGCCGATTGGGTCGTTCCCAGATCAATACCCACGATCACCTCGCTCATGCGCAGCAGTAAAGAGGAACTTACCCCGCGAGCAAGGCCTCAAAAATCTTTCCGGTCGCTTCCCGGAGTTGAGCCAACCATTTTCTGAGGAAACTCATCGCCCGATGGACCTCTCCCATCTCGTCGAGACACCTCTCCCACCCCTCCTCGTCAAAGCGCCCAAACCGCCCGAGATACGAATCTTCAAGAGCCACGATCTCCTCGAGCAACTCTTCCAGCGCGCGCTTCAAGCCGGGAACGCGGGCATCCAAAACTGCTTTCCCCAGTCCGCTCACGGCCTTGCCTCTCGCCGCCACAAAACAATCTACTTTTTGAAGAGTCCCAGCTACCGGAGCGAAAAAATCCATCACCTTTCCGGGCACGCTCCCCCGCTCGTTTATCTTCCTTCCGAGAATTTCGAGGGCCATTGCAAGGCGGCCCATCGGTGACTTGATCAGATCGGCAGCTTGCCGAAGTTGCTCAAACTCGCCCTCACCTCCTCCGGCGTCAGGATGAGCTCTCTTGAGTTCCTCCCGGATCGCTTCTTCAACTAGGCCAGAGTCCAGCACCAACTGTCGGGGAAGCCCAAAACGTTCGAACGAATCCATCATGCGGCAAAGCTTTCACCACAAGAACATGTCACCACGGCATTGGGATTACTGACCTTGAATCCACCTTGCTGAAGGTCGTCCGAGTAGTCCAACTCACTCCCACTCACAAAGAGCGCGCTTTTCGGATCAATCACCACATCCACGCCGTTACTGGTCACCATAATGTCCCGGTCCCGTGGCCCCTCGACCAAATCCATTTGATACTGCAGGCCACTGCACCCTCCTCCCACAACCGCGATTCGCAGAGCACCGGATTCTTTCCCCTGCTTCTTCCAAAGCCCCAGAAGATGAGCAGAGGCCCCGCTCATGACCTTGACCAACTTCTCATTCCCTATTGTATATCCACCCTTCACGTCTCGTTGAAAATTTAGCAGAGCAAAACGGCACCGCAACTCCGGATCCCGCCCCATCGATTTTATTTTGATCTTTTGAAATTCCTAACCTACTGCTGCGACTCGCTTTATTAGAAAAAAGAGGAAATCTTTTTCTTTCTCTATAAATTATCTTGCCCAAGGTTAGGGAAAGGCCTATTACTTAGCCACCGCTTACTAATAATGAATAAATTCCCCCTTCTCTTTTCCGTTGCTATGTCTCTGCCCCTGCTGGCAGAAACAGTCTACACGATTCCACAAGGATACACCGAAGTCACAATCGCTGGTGCCTCAAGCGCTGGAGAAACTAAGCTCAGCGCTATATCGGCAACTTTGCTGCAGGATGTGGCTTACTCTGGAGCAGTAACCATAGGTGCTTACACCGATTCTCAGGCTGCCAGCGTTGCAGGTGCCTCTTGGACCGCAACCCAGTGGACCGACGAACCACATTTAGCGTATCTCTCTGTTGCGGCAAATGCTGCTGAAAAAGCGTTCCTTATTTTGGGCAACACGACTTCGGGAGGCCTGACTCTTGCCGCTGAATCTGATCTTTTGGTCAACTTTCAAGCTTCTTCGACGATCAAAATTAGAAAAGCCAACACTCTTTCCTCGATTTTCAGTAGCGGAGCTTCCGATATCACCGGAGCTGACCGGTTTTACATTTGGGACAACGGTAAAGAAGGTGGCCCAGGCTGGTCCAACTTCTTCTACTCTTCTGCGGGGGGTGGCAATTGGGTGAATGTCACTGCGGGTTCGCTAGCCAATGATATGGTCGTCTACCCGGATGAGGGCATATTTGTCCAGCGCGCAGTCACAACAGACATCAAACTGAAGTTGTTCGGCGAAGTTCCATCCGTTCCCCAGGTTGCGTCCATTGAAGGAACCGGTTTTCTCTCATCACGAGTCCCTGTAAATACCGAACTGCAAAATCTTGGTATTCAGGGTGCAAGCTGGGAAACTGGCGACCGGGTTTACATTTGGAACGCTGATGGAGGTGTCTGGCAAGCCCATCGCTACACCGATCTTGGTGGCGGATTTTGGATTAAAATCCTCACGAATACTGTCAGCAGCACACAAATCATCACTCCTAGTTCTGCTGTCTTTGTCGTCCGCGAAAGTGAGACCGCAGCAGGTAACGGTGAAATCACAACCACTCTCCCATACGACTTGACGGCCGAGTAGGCTGCTCTCATTTCAATCAAAAACTTAACAATAATAAGAATGAAAATCACACAAACACTCACCCTGACTGCCATCTTGATCGGCGGCATCAGCACCGCGACCGCTGCGACCGTAAGCGTCTCAGGCCTCGTGCAAACGCTCACAGGATTTGACGGAGATACCATCGCCGACGGGTCAAATGTCGAGATCGGGTATTTTCTTGGAATTGATTCCTCCAAAGAACCAGCTACTTATAGCGCTGATGACTGGAGCAGTTTCGAACGACTGGCGAACACCACAACAGCAACTGTCTTTTTCGGATTTATTCCAGGAGGGGTTGACCTGTCAGGAACTCGGGTCGATTCCGATGACGATTTCCCAACTTCACCGCTTCCTGTTCGCATCGGCCTTCGCATTTTCGATAGCGAATCAGGACTGTACAACACATTCACTACAGCAGGCTCGAAACCTATTCTTGAGTTAGCTAATCCCTTCGTCCCTGGAACGGGTGACGCTGATCTCACAACAGAGGGTTCAACGACCGTTTGGGAAGACAGTGCTAATCCATTCAAAACGACTCTCGTTCCTGAGCCCAGCTCTGCTCTCTCACTTTTACTCGGGGCGGGACTCCTTCTTGGGGCTCGACGTCGATAGAAAGACTGGGGTTCACCTCTAATTTAAAAAGTCTCCTTCCTTCGGGAACGGGGCTTTTTTATTCATCAAGCATCGCCGACATCCCGCTGAAAAAACCCCTCAACTCTTCCTCCGAAGCCTCGGCACCCATAATGTCCTCGTAATCCTCTTCTTGGAGCCAATCGGGATTCAACTCGCAGAGGAAACTGCTTCGCTCACAAGCCTCCTGCTTTCCCCACTTCACCCGTGTCGCGCAATAGGTCATTGTCATCCGTTCCTTGGCCCGCGTGATCCCGACATAAAGCAATCGCCTTTCTTCATCGCGCGTTCCTTCTTCAACGCTCCGTTTGTGAGGAAGAATTCCTTCCTCCAAACCCACCAAATAAACCACCGGATACTCGAGCCCCTTCGCTGCGTGCAGCGTAATCAAGGTCACTCCGCTCTTCTTATCCAAATCCTCCTCCTTCTCGGCGTCCAATGCCGCCTTATCTAAAAAGTCCCCGAGCTTCGTCCCTTTTTTCATGGCCTCCGTAATTGAAGCAACCGTCGTACTCACCCCCTCCCGACGCCCATCTTTTTCCTTATCCGTCTTACACTGACGCATTAACCAATCGTTGAAGTCCATCTCTCGCAGCCACTGATCAATCACGACCCCCGCGTTCGTCCCGTCCACGAACGACCGGCGGGCGTCCTCAGCCTGTTTGACAAAGCTCTCGATCGAATTCCTCACCTTGGACGACAACTGATCGAGAAAATCGTCATCAATCAGTGTCTTCCAAATTCCCTGATCCTTCTCCCGGCTCCACTCAAGCGCCGACATCGATGTCGTAGTTCCGATTCCGCGAGGCGGGGTGTTCAAAATCCTGAGCAACGGAATATCGAGCTCCGAATTATTCAGCACCTGGGCATAGCTCAAAACATCCCGCACCTCCTTTCGATCGTAAAAGCTCTGCGCGCCCACCATCCGATATGGAATCTTCGATTCTCGCAAAGACTCTTCCATTTTACGAATCTGTCCGTTTGTCCGGAAGAGAACCGCAAAGTCTTCCAAAACCCTTCCCTCTTCCCGCTGGGTCACAATCTCAGAGACAATCCAATCCGCCTCCTCCTGATCGCCCGGCATCGAAACCAAACGCACCAAATCTCCACCCGGAATGGTATGCCTCAGTTTCTTCTCCCGGCGCCCCACGTTGTTTTTGATCAAACTATTCGCCACCTCCAGCACTGCTTGCGGGCTCCGATAATTTTCTTCCAGCTGGATGACCTTCGGGTTCGGAAAAAAGCGCTCAAACTGGAGAATGTTTGCCACTTCGGCCCCCCGCCATCCATAGATCGACTGATCATCGTCACCCACCACACAAATATTGTAGGGCTCCGTCACCAGCTGCTGCAGAAGTCTCATCTGCAAGCCGTTGGTATCCTGAAACTCGTCGACCGTGAGGTAGCGATACTTGTCCTGCCAGTAGTCACGCACCTCCTTGTGTTCCCGCAGGACTCTTTCCCCTAGAAGAAGGAGATCATCAAAATCCACGGCGTTTTGCGCCCGCAATTCATTCTGATACGCCACCGCAATCTCTGCAATGAGATCATCCTCGATGCTCGACAGTGGAGCCTCGGCATTCTTCGTTCTGGAAATCTCAGACATCACCTCTCCGGGCTTCAGATTAATTTTCCCTCCCCCTTTCCTTACAATCAATTGTCGGATAATTCCCGTCTGGTCGCCCCCAGCCATCACCGCGAATTTCTTTTTGTAGCCCACCGATTCGATGTCTCGCTTCAAGATCCGGAGACACAGCGAGTGAAATGTGCACACCGTCAAGGCCTTCCCTCTCTTCTGCCCCACCATTCCAATCACCCGTTCCGCCATCTCAGCGGCCGACTTGTTGGTAAACGTCACCGCTAGAACGTTCTCTGCGGCCACTCCGTTTTCAAGCAGGGCGGACATTCGACACGTCACCGTCCGTGTTTTTCCCGTCCCTGCCCCCGCCAAAATCAAAACAGGCCCGTTCAGCGTCAAAACCGCCTCGCGCTGTGCTTTGTTGAGTGACTCGATGGAAAAACCTGCCGACATGGAAAAAACCTGAGTGAGAAAACTCCGCCTCATTCCAAAACGCAAGCGTGGGATCGAAAGATCTCTTCAATTAGCATTTGCCATACAGACCGGTGGCGGCTTACAACTTTCCCTGTGGCCAAAACTTCCTTTGGCTTCCTTTTAAACGAAACCAAAAATTACCAACGAAATGAGCCAAATCATTCCTCTCGTCACCTCCGGAATCGCAGGTCCTCTCGGCGTGCTTCACCTTCCCCGCCTCTGGCAGAAAGCTTCTCTCGACGCTGTCGGCAAGCTTCACAGCGACTATCCTGCAGCCGGCGCCGGCTTTGATCAGATGACCCTCGACGCTCTCGGCATCGAACGCGACGCCTTCCTTGCTTACATCAAGGAAGCCAAGCCTTCCTACACCCAGTGCGAGCAGTGGATCCTCGACCAAAAAGGCGGTTCCCTTAACTCTTCGGCCATCGATACCCACAATGCAGCTGTCGTCGGCTACAACCACGACGACGCGACACGCGGAGGCATTCTTTCCGCTGTTAGCATCGCTGATACCGGCGCCATCCTCGATGCCGTCAACCTCAACAACCTTGAGGACTGGCAGGATTTCTACAATCAGCAGATCGCCGGATAAATCCAAACCGGATTACAATTTAGAACCCTGTGGGCGGCCTACCGCCCCGGGGTTTTTTGTTGCTCCTTCCACGAGCTCTTTGCGAGGCGGATCTCCTTCTCCAGAATGCCTGCTCCCGGCATCTCAGGACGGAATGTCGCAACCTCATAACTCTTCGCCAAAACTCTCCCACCTTCCGGCAGGTGCTTCCGTAACCAGGATCCCAACGGCATTGAAGACGGTCTGGGTCCGACCCGTCGGGACAACCAACGTTCAAAATCCCGCAGGAGTCCCTGCTTCCTGACGGATTCCTCCCAAGAACCAGGTAATCCATGCCCTTCCCGTCCCCTCGTTATTACCAACTTAAATACGAGATAACAAAGAAGGCTCCCCACCGATCCAAACAGGAAAAATTTGAACCCTCCGGCAACCGTTGGCTTGGCAAACCACAGCACCAGGTCCGCCTTCGTTTTTTGGAACCAGTCCGACACACCCTGCCTCCAGCTTCGCTTGGTGACTCCGGACGCCCAATCCGGTGGAGTCAAATCCACCTCCACCCATTTCCCGCCCCGGCACCTCCAAACCGGATCCTGATCTGGCATCGCAGCCTCGTTGGCCCAAGTCCCCCCGACGTATGCCTGAACCCAGGCATGAGCATGCTGACCACGCAGGAGCCATTCATTGCCTTTCCCTTTTTCACTCACTGCAAACCCCACCACATATCGACACGGAATCCCCATCCTTCGAAACAGCATTGCTGCCGATCCCGCAAAATACTCACAATGACCTTCCTTCTTCTCGTTTAGAAACTCCGAAAAAGGAGTCCGTAAATCGACGCCGGTTAGAAACAAGGTGTATTTGAAATCTTTATGAAAACTCGTTCGAATCCTTTCCCGAACTTCTTTGAACAGCTCACCCGTGACCTTTGCCGGAGCCCCTTCAAACCCAACCTCTCTTCCTTCACTTCGAAAAACCTCTGGCACGGCTTCTCTCACAACCTTCGCAATCCCCTCCTTGAACATCCCCCGGGATGTCAGCCCGACTCCGGCAAGGAACCGGTCTAAGCCCTTTTCTTCTCTCGATGGCACTTTCAGATCCATCATCGCGGGATCATGTTCGATCGATGCCAAGCGCTCATCCGCATAGAATCGAACTTCCATCGCCCCCTGCCTCGGACCATTGATCTGAACTGCACCCATCGAGTTCACCGAGAGAATCTCTGTCGGAACCTCTTCGAATCGCTTCGCATTCGGAGCATGAGGGATCAGGCTTTGCTCTGAAACCATCCCCACGATCGTGCCCTCCCTTGCATAGTCGCGGAAACCACGGTCTTTTTCATGATAGATAAAGGCATTTTCACCATCTTCCAACATCTTCTCGAAATCACCTCCGACTTCCCGCTCAATAGGGATCTTCTCTTGGTGGGTTCTCCTCCTCATTCGTGCCCGCCACAGATTGCTCTCCGGCCAATTGTAGGAAGAGATTTTCAAGAGCTTCGGTCTCTCCCCTTCTTCATGATAGTAGCGCCACATGATCTTCGGGCTTAGTTGCAATTTTTGCACCTGCCCGATCGAAGTTTGGGTTTCGAACGCTGCCCCCGCGTAGTCAGACGTCCGCGTGAGATTTTTGACGAAAAGCTGATAGGCCTTGATCACCCCCCACGATATTCCCACCGCCATGAGAATCGAGGCCACGTATGCCATTCCCCAGGCCCAGCCCCGCTCTCTGCGCCCTCCGATCTGGAAAAGAGCCCACCCTACCAGCAGAGCCACCCCTACGGCATAGCGCACCTCATTCGCTCCGAGACTCACAATGATCCCCACACCCATTCCCGCCACAATGAGGATTAAAAGAAAATAGGGATAACCGAGTTGCACGAAACGCAGCGTTACCTGTCGTCCGGCCCTCCTGTCGGCCTGCATCTTACGCCGTGCGATGAACGAGAATGTCGTCATCGGCACACCGGGATCGGAGGCATATTGTTGCGCAAGCGCCAGTGGCAGCATCATGAATGGTAACCACGTGAGAAGATTCAAAAAATCCGATGCGGCCCGCTCCTCAATCTGAAAGAGCCCTACCGTCGACAAAATCAAGATTAAGACCGAAAGCTGCCAGGATCTTGCAAACCCCTTCTCACCAAAGGTCCATCTCAAGTTCGTCCAATGCCGCCCTTCCATCACAATCGCCGCAATCAAGGCAGGCAGCGGTTGGTCATGCATCGCACCCCAAAAAAGAAAGGCCACCCCCAAGAGCAACCGTCGCGGCGCGGAAAACATCACCGGTTCTTCCTCCTTCATCATCCTTTCAGTAAATCCTCCCGAACGTGTTCCCAACGCAGCCAATGAACGTCAGCCAAAGCCTCCTCGTCCGGTTCCTCACCTGCTCCGATCACAAAAACGCAAACTTCCAGCCCCGAGGATCTTAAACGATTCAGAAAATCCGCCCGTTCCTCGCTCCAGCCGGAAAAAACCAAAACACACGCCGTCATCTCAGCGGCATGTCGCAGCACTAATTCGCGCAGCGATTCATAACTCCCCTCATCGCTCCCTTCGACCCGGGCCAAAACCTCCATTAGCCGATCCGCTCGCGCCACCCCGCGACCCGCCGTAAAAACCTCCGGCTCTTCCCGCACAAACATCAGATCCAACAGACAGCTCTCCCTGTCCATCGTCGACACAAACGATGCCGCCACCGAGATTGCCTCCTCCAACAACTCGGGGCCGCTCTCCTTCAAGCTGGTGTCTAAAACCAGCCCGTAGCGTGGAAACCGCATTTCCTCAAATTCCTTTACAATCGGCTGCCCCGTTCGCGCCCACGCTTTCCAGTGGATCTTCCTCAACGAATCTCCTGCCCGATACTCGCGCAATCCCATGAACTCCCCTCCTTCGCCCCTCACTGTTGAAGCAGTCTCACCGCCCACCTTCATTTCCGAACGCCCACCCAGATCGAGATTCGGGAGCCGGTATCGTTTCGGAATAATCAAGACCTCGTCCTCTTCGTTCAACATCGCACGATGCCGCTGAAAAAGCCCCATCGGATCCGGTAACTCGGCCCGCAGGTCGTTCAAACGCAACACGCCCCTCCGGCGGGGCATCAGCGATAATGTCACCTTTTTCGTCTCACCCCGTTCCAACTCCAGCGCCCCGGACCGACCCATTGCTTTCCACATTCCCCCTCGTTCCGTCAGCCACTTCCAACGGTAAAAAGCGAACGTCCGGTCAAAAAGATTCCTCTCCTCCCCACCCGGCTCCCTGAGATTCGCAAACTCCCACACCGTCGGCCGAGGATCATCGCCACTCTCTTTCAGATAGAATTCCCTGACCGGACGCTTTCCTTCGTTCTTCACCGTTACGACATAATCCAACTGCTCACCCACCGCACCCGTCTGCCGAAGCTCCCTAAACGCCGAAAGCCTTGCTTGACGCATGAAAGCCCAAAGAAAAGCAACACACAGAATTGAAAAAACCAACAAGGTCAAAACAACCACGATGCTCTTTCCCAGATTCGCCCCCATCAGCACGCTGGCCCCACAGCCCCCCATCAAAAGCCCAGCTGCCGGCTGCACTCGCCGCCGCACAAAAGCACTCGCCGAACTTCCCTGACGGTAATTCCGGTAGAGCCACCGATCAAAAACACCGGTCTGACGAATCTCGCTCACTCTGAAAATAAGAAACCACACCTCACCAAAGGTAGCAATGGTGGACAATCCATGCTTCCTTATGCCCATGAAATTTCTCCTCCCTCTCGCAGCCATTCTTGTCATAACAGGCTGCAAGCCCGATGAGCCAACTCGCGAAGAACCAAAACCAGAGACCAAGGCGCAGCTTAGGGAATTAAAAATAGAACAGGCCAAGCTCCTCAACAAAAAATTCACCCTCGAAAAACAGCTTAACAAGCTGATCGTAAATAGAAAAGTCGACTCGGGTGGGGCCCTGAAAATCGTGATGGAAGAAAGACAACAAGCTCTCTCCGACCTTCAGAATATCCGACAAACCCATCCCAGTCTCCAAAAATTGAACAAGGAACTCAGTTTTTGGCAAAGTAACCAGCAAGCCGCAAGCCGCTTCCACCGCGATAGCGAGGTCGAAGAAGCTTCAAAAAAAATCGTCGAGATCAGCGGGAAACTTCATAATCTCAGCAAGGAACTCCCCGCAATCCGGGAAGCCGAGGATCGCATCGCCCGCTCCGGGAAACAGGCTGCCTCGCTTCGCCGCGAACTCGCCGGTAAAACCCCCGAAGGGCAGGCTCTCATAAAGCAGCTGCAGGAGATTGAGGAGGAACTGGCCGCAAGCCGATAGTCCTTCCGTTTTACTTGCCCACAAGATTGCTCCCGCTACATTTCGACGCGTGAAGTTTTTCGCCCCGTTCCCACTTGCCTTCGCACTTCTCTTTTGCATCTTTACCATCACTCCGCTGCACGCCTCCTTCATCACCAAATCCGCCACCATGCCCGATGGCGAAACCATCCATGAAGAAGGGAACCCCGCCAGCGGAGGTCACACTCACAAGACTACCAACGGAGAAATCTCCCACTCCCACGAATAATGTTTACCGGACTCATCGAAGCAACCGGACGGGTGGTCTCGCTCGTAGAAAAGGATGAGCAGGCCAGCCTTATTCTCGACATTCCCTTTTCCAAAGAACTCGCTCTTGGCGACTCCGTCGCGACCAATGGTTGCTGCCTCACCGTCGCGACACTCGATGATTACGTCACCTTCGACCTTCTCGCGCAGACTCTCAAAGTCACCTCTCTGGGAGAACTAAAGGAAGGAGGCCTCGTTAATCTGGAACGCGCTCTTACCGTTGGAGATCGCTTGGGCGGACATTTTGTCCAGGGCCACGTCGACGACACCGAAAAAATCCTCGACCTCTCACCAATGGGCCAAGACTACCGTCTCGAAGTCGCGCTGCCCCCATCTGTCCATGCCCTCTGTATCGACAAGGGCTCTCTTTGTATCGATGGCATCTCGCTCACGATTGCCGAACTCACCGCTCACTCGGCCGTCTTCTGGATCACTCCACACACCCTGAAGATCACTCACCTGGGCGAAGCCCAAGTGGGTCAAATCGTCAATCTCGAGGCCGACTTTCTCGCCAAGTATGTCAAAAAGCTACTCCCTTCGGAGTAGCCTTTAAAAACTTTAAATTTCGCAGGATTTACTCCGCATCAGAAAGATAGCGCTCGGTTTCAATCGCAGCCGCACACCCTTGTCCAGCTGCCGTGATCGCCTGACGGTAAACGTGATCGGCAACATCTCCCGCCGCGTAAAGACCCGGAGTTTTCGTTCCGGTCCCGCGAGGATTCTGCTCAATGTAGCCATTCTCATCGAGATCGACGAGGTCACCGACAAACTGCGAATTTGGCACGTGGCCAATCGCCACAAAGACACATTTCACTTCGAGTTCAGATTCTTCGTCGGTCTTGAGATTTATCAAGGTGACAGCGCGAACCTCACCTTCATCATCGGTGAGATACTCGGTGATTCCCGAGTCCCAAACCGGCTCGATCTTCTCGTTCGCAAGAACGCGGTCCGCCATGATTTTAGAAGCGCGAAGCTCATCGCGACGATGGATCAAATAAACTTTGGAAGCAAAACGAGTCAGGAAGTTGGCTTCTTCACACGCGGAATCACCTCCGCCCACAACCACGACAGGGACATCGCGATAAAAAGCTCCGTCACAAGTTGCACAAGAGGTCACCCCGTGTCCCACCAGCTCCATCTCCCTTTCCAGTCCGAGGTAGCGTGGAGCTGCTCCGGTTGCGATAATCACCGTCTTCGATTGAATGGTCCCATTATCGGTGATAAGCGAGAAGGTCCCGTCATCATTCCGAGAAATTTCATTCACCTTCTTATACTCCACCTTGGCTCCAAACTTCTCGGCTTGCTTCTGCATCTGTCCCATCAGTTCGGGCCCCATCACTCCTTCCGGAAATCCCGGAAAGTTTTCCACTTCAGTCGTGGTCGTGAGCTGTCCGCCCAGCTGGGTCCCGGAAAGCACAAGAGGATTTAAATTTGCACGACCCGTGTAGATCGCAGCCGTCCACCCGGCGCAGCCGGTTCCAATAATGACAACGTTTTCCATAAGTAATATTGAGAGAGTGTCACGGGAAATTCATTCCCGAAAATTCATAATTTAAGCAGGTGATCCCACAATTTCAGGAGGAAGAGTTCCTTCGTCATCACGCTTTTCCTCTTCGGCCGGTTCCGGAGCTTTCTCCATCTTCAAATCATCCGGCACTTCCGGGGGCTCGGGTGGCTTGGGAGGGTCCTTCATTTCTCCATGCTCCATGAGATCCTTGATATGCTTGGCGTCAAGAGTTTCGAATTCCAAAAGAGCCTCCGAAATCTTGTCGAGCAGCTCACGATTCTCTTTCAAAATCCGATCGGCTTCTTTGTAGGCGTGGTCGATCAAATGCTTGATTTCGTTATCAATCTTCTGTGCGGTATCCTCCGAGTAGTTTTTACTCTGGCTCATCATATCGCGGGCCAAGAAGCTTCCGCTTCCACCATCGCCATATTCCACCATTCCGAGGTCTTCGCTCATTCCCCATTCACAAATCATCTT
>TARA_B110000037_G_scaffold199839_1_pt1 | contig 13602 bp, 8 predicted proteins | sample TARA_B110000037 | Tara Oceans TARA_B110000037 (sample SAMEA4397196) | marine metagenome | biome: Polar Biome; feature: [MIX] marine epipelagic wind mixed layer (ENVO:01000061); material: water (ENVO:00002006), including particulate matter (ENVO:01000060) such as... | depth 10-100 m
GCTCGGTATTTCACGGCGGGGGCAAAAACGGCAGTGACGGTGATCGTATTGGATTAAATATTACCTATGCACTTGGCTGGTTGCGACAGGAAGAGAACCAGTACCTAAGTTGCCCTCCAGAGCTTGCAAAAGATCTTAACCCAACTCTGCAAGAGCTTGCGGGGTACGCAATGGGACAATATGCCTTGGGGTATTACACGCCGCCCGGCGCTCCAGGTGAAATGCCAGAAGTTGTGCCACCGCAGTTCGCGCTGGGCATCGACACTGACGGCTCTACTATGGGCGGTATGGGTGACCAATCCGCGCTTAAAAAGACATTGGATATTGGGAACAACTGACGGGAAATATATCACCGCCGGATGTATCCAGCCCGGATGAAAATAGACAGTATTGATCACATTTTCCTCTTTCTAAGACACGATCAGACGGTGATCTCCTGAGTTCCGCCGCTGCTTGTTTGTAAAGACGTCTTTTGTTAGGGTGAAATTAGTCGCGCGACTTTACGTGTGCGGCAAACGTCTAGAAGTTATGAGGTATCACGCAATAAAAAAATAATCAGGAGTCCTTATGAGCTTTAATCAAATTATGCCCGCACTGGGTATTCTCGTAGCAATCATCTCTGCTTTTGTTCCTTTAGAATGGTGGCCCTTAATACTATTAGCCATTGGTCTAGTACAAGGTTTCGGAGCACCAGAAGAAGATACGACAACCATTGTCTTGGTGGTTGTTGCCGCAGTCGCTTTCCCCACCATTGCAAATAGCCTAGACGCTATTCCTGTGGTCGGCGGATATCTAAACACCATTATTGACCATTTCGCGATCGCCATCGGCGGTTATGCTATCGCCCATTTAGTTTGGGATTTGAAAAACAGGATCATGCCAGCAGCTGCTGATTGATTCAAAACGGGGTTGGGTGCTGATCAGGCGCTCAACCCACTGTTTTACAAACAGGTCGCGTCAGCATCAGCACCCCGCTTGCCTGCCAAAAAACCGATCAACAATAAGTGTTAACGCCACCAAAGCTTGGGCGCAGGTCGATCACCCGTCACCTGCTCAGCGAGCGTATCTGCCCTGTAGAACCTTCCATTGATCATGACATGACTCACGTCATCAGAATATTCAATGTTTTCCAATGGATTTTTCGTCAAAACCACCAAGTCAGCTAGCTTACCGGCTTCAATGGAACCGAGATCAGCATCCATGCCAAGGTACGTTGCCGGGTTAATAGTCCCTGCCGATAATGCCTGCATAGGAGACATGCCGCCACGCACAAAGCTCCACATTTCCCAATGGCTCGCCAATCCCTCACGCTGACCATGCGCACCGATATTGACCGTTACCCCTTTATCCATCAACGTTTTTGCCACGGCAGCAGCGTCATCATCACGAAACTCTGATTCTGGCGCCATCACTCGCCGTACACTCCGAGGTCGGAGCACTGAGGGAGGCACGAAATTCGCGAGTATTGGATGCTCCCAAACATTGTATTGCTGGTAGTAGTAGTCCTCGGATGTCAAACCGCCGTAGGTAACAACCAGCGTTGGTGTGTATCCGACGTTCGTCGCTTGCCACAACTGGGTGACATCGTCATACATTTTCAGTGCGGGAACGTTATGTTCAATACCCGTGCTACCGTCTACCACGAGATTCATATCCATGTGGTACAAAGATCCTCCTTCGGCAACAACAAACATGTTCTCCTGACGAGCAGCTTCGATGACCTGTTGGCGCTGCTCTCTGCGCGGCTGATTGTAGTTTTTAATACTAATCGCACCCTGAGCTTTCAGACGTCGAATGTGCGATAGGGCATCTTCAACTGAATCAACCGGCGCAAAACTACGACTCTTGGCACCGTAAACGATTTCACCGGTTGAAAAGATTCGCGTTGATAAAATTTGTCCGGTGTTTGTGTATTCGGCTGACGCAAATGCGAGTTTTGCTGAACTGGACGGGTTGTGCTGTGTTGTTACCCCAAGCGCCAAATGCGCAAGCGTGTTCCAATTGTTCTCAACAATGATCTCACCTTCACCATAACGACCATGGGCGTGAGCATCGATAATACCAGGGATAATCGTCTTACCCTTCGCATCAACTATCTGAGCACCAGCAGGCACTGCGACATCATCAGATGCCCCGACGGCTTCAATGCGGTTGTCCGTGACAATGATTGTTCCTGATTCAATCACATTTCGGTTAGCATTCATTGTGATGATGCGCGCATGAGTCAGTGCCACTGTACCGCTTGGTTTTGCGGTTTCAACTTGCATCGATAAATTGATTGTTTCAGTCGCGTTCTCTTCGGTGAATGGCGCATCGCCCAGCGTAACAGTTGTCATTTCCGGCCCAGTGGACCAGCTCAGACTATTTTCATTAGACCAATTCAAATAGATCCCACCATTCACACTCAGCTTTTTTGTCGGCAGCGATTTTACTTTCGGGCCAAGCGGGATTGACTTACCTGTCTGCTGCATCGGGCTAACGAACACTTGATAATGTTCTCGGAATGCCACCCACCTCTTATTCGGTGAAACACGAAATTGAGTCGCCAGCAGACCATTAGCAATCTCGCGAACACTGTTCCCTGTCACGTCCATCGCAAACAAAACAGTCTTTGCTGTATCGCTGTTACGTCCCGTTGGTCGTTTTCGATGCGTAAAATAAATGTCATCTCCGACAAAGTGCGCATCCACGCCATCCCGTCTCAGGAAGCTGTTTTCACCACTCTTTAAATTGAGCAAATAAAGACCGGGACGCTCACCAAAAGCACCATGCCGAAGCCTACCGCCACTTAATTTTCTATACACCAAATTCTCGCCATCGCTCGAGATACTCGGCTCGACATAATGGCCCTTAGCTTCAAGCAGCGACCTGGATTTACCCTGCTTAAGATCGATACTTTTCAACGACGCGAGCGCGTCATCATGCCAATGCATGTATACCAATTGACGGCCGTCCGGGGTCCAAACAGGATAGTATTCGAATCCGGTTTTATGTTCAGTGAGACGCACCGGTTGTTCATCGCCTTTCTTGATAAAGAGCTTCCCCAAAGACTCAAACACAACCGCGCTACCATCTGGAGATCTGGTCGCAAATCGAACCATCTTGGTAGAAAAGGTATCGGGGGATACCGCTATTGTTGGCGATGGCGCCTCAAAAAACTCACGACTGTGCTGAATCTTGAAAGGGATTTCTACAGGCTCAGCGCCACCCAGCCCAACTCGCCATATTTTACCGCCCGCCCAATAAACAATTTCATTCGAGTCCGGCATCCAAGCCATGCTGGGATAAAATCCATAAACGGCCCAGGTTTCCTGCATATCAGGATCCAGCCCAGACACAATTAATGACTCCACCCCCGTTTCTAGATGCTTAACAAAAATACTTGAATCGCCTTCTATACGACGGATAAAAGCAAGACGCGTTCCATCAGGGGAAGGCGTTGGCCGCACCGATCCGCCGACACCTCTAACCGCCGTAGACACTTCTCCCGTTTGGAGTTCAACGCGCTTAATTTGAAAAATTTCCTTATTACTGTCCTGACGATAGACGAACATATTGCCTGGAGACACGTTCTGGGTGTAATACAAATAATTGCCATCCGGGCTAAAAGCAGGCTCGCCCAATTCTTTTTGGAAAGTGGGAGACGGTCTCTTTACAACCTGAACCCCACCACTCGAGTCTTTATCGGATTCGACATGGTAGAGCCAAACTTCTCCGGTCCCAAGTGAACGCGAAGTCGTAAAATGTTTTCTTGCCGCAATGAATTGGCTATCCGGGCTCCAGAACGGACTGTTTACTAGCCTGAAGGGTTCATAAGTGAGTTGCCGTGACTCACCGGATGCTCGGTTCATCACCCACAGATTATCACCACCCGCACGGTCCGATACATAAGCTATTGAACGTCCATTAGGGCTGTATTGCGGATGAATATCCCAGGCAACGCCTTCGGTCAGAGGTTTCGCATCTCCTCCGGAAATCGGAATTTCGTAGATATCTCCAAGCAGGTCGAACGCCAGGTATTCACCATCTGGTGACACCGTTAGACTCATCCATGTTCCCTCATCAACATCGATATCAACGCTTGATGCCTCAACGCTGAAATTCGGCTTGTCGACCAACCAAGTTTTCGTTTCTTCTAAAGCCAAAGAAATAGACCCCCAACTGATTAGCAGGAGAAATCGAGCCCAGTGCCACAGACAGTCCTTCATTACGCATCGCCTTTTTATGTCGGTCTTTGGCAGCATAGCGATATTGGCTAAGTTATCAATTATTCCTTATCGAAGTGCCATCGAATACCAACTGGCCCTGTTCGTCATAACCAGTCTATTTTTTAGTTTTTGCTCACGACTGACCAATCAACACTAAAAGCACAGGTTCGATTCGTTAACAGGGGTATCCAAATTTAAGACACTGGAAGTTAGTATTCCTATTGATGGTCTTTAATCTTGATGATGCTAGCCGGATGTCATAAAAGCTGCCGAGTTGATCAGATTAGACAATAACTGTTAGTCTAAAATGCGTTATCCAAACATCACGGAGGTGACGATGAAACAGCAGCGCGTAGACACTGGGTGGGCATGGGCAAAAAAACTAAATATTCCAGCCGGCACTAAGCTGGGCGACACGGTCTATCTCTCTGGCATCTGTTCGCTGGACGATGCGGGTAACGTGGTAGCAAAGGGCGATGTCTACGGCCAGTCGAAGCGAACGTTCGAGAATATCGAAGAGGCACTCGCCTGCGCTGGAGCGACCATGGCAGACGTGGTGAAAATTACCACTTACCTGACCGATATCTCTACCTATAAGGATTTCGCCAAAGCCCGTACCGAAGCTTTCCCTGAGGGGGTTCCGGCCAGTACTGCGATTGCCACCCCTGCCTTGGTCATGCCAGAGCTGCTGGTCGAGGTCGAAGCCATGGCAGTCATCGGCAGCGGCAGCTAATGCTTAAGAAAAGTTTCTCAGGCCGTCACGGGCAGCACGAGTTTCAATGATCCGCCGCGGCATCCCTATGGTTTTACCGTCAGGAGTGCTTCCATCTTCTCTAACAACCCTGCCAAGTTCACAGGTTTAGTATCAAAGTTATCAGCACCAGCCTCAAGCGCCTTTACTCTATCAGCTTCTAACGCGTGCGCCGTGAGCGCAATAATAGGAATAGAAGCCAATTCCGGGTCAGCTTTAGCCTCGGCGGTCGCCGTCCAGCCATCTTTAACAGGGAGCCCCATATCCATCAGCACAAGATCGGGTCGATCGCTTCTCATCCGATCAAGGCCAATGGCGCCGTCTTCAGCAATGCTGACTTCATAACCTTTACGCGTCAACCTTCTGGAGAGCATGTCCCTGTTCATTTCGTTATCCTCAACGATTAGTATTTTATGGGCCATATATCCTTCTCCTGAACTCTTACAAATAGACTTGCTGTGCAAGCACAATAACATGATCGCCAGCCTCAAACCGCTCCAGAACCCTCTTATCAGGGCTCAAAATAATCTCTCCAGATTTACGTCGAAAGCCTAACACAGTCTCGTTGAACTCTAACACTTTCTGAGTCAACAAGCTCAAAGGCAGCGGTTCATCTGAATCGATGTAGTAACTAATTTCTCGAATACCGATTTCTATACCTCCCGCATTCAAAAGTTCGTTGTAGAGCGTTTCCAAATAGGGATCTCGAACTAATTGAGCCAGCTGAACGCTTAACAGCTCGGTGCTTACAACAGCGTCAGTCATTGGCGTTTCCAGACACAAGTCTTTCGACTCAGAATTGAGAAGCTCCGCGACCACAGGGGGAAATTTCTCGACGCCAAGCCTCAATTCCAATTCCTGTAGCAAAAACAAAATCAGCAATGTCCGGCTATCCGCATCTATATAGGCATCGGATTCATCGGCCATCACAAAAATTACATCAAATAAGTGCGGGTTGAGCCTTTCAAGACCTGAGGATTCAACTAGGTCAAACTCGACAAACTCTACTTTCAGTCGCTTTGATGCGGCAGCATTAAAACGCTGATCCAAGGATTTCTTTTCGACTTCAGGGTCTCTGCATGCAACCACAACCCTCAAATCAGAGACAGCATGATTGAGGAGTTCACCGACCATTAAAGCTAAATTCTGGTTTGCGGCGATGACCAACACTTCCGTAATGTTAGGGCGCTCTATGCTCAGCGCCCTGGTCTCCTCAACCGTCTGGAATTTGCCGTCTAAAATCAGTTCGGGAGACTCGTCCTGTTTTCGGAGAACAATTAGCTCATCACCCTCACCCAAATCGTAATCAGGCTCAGGGTTGAGCACCGATACACGCCTTTGCTTACCCGAGGTTTCCTCATGCCAACTAATGCCAAGCACAACAGCATGATTTATTGCAGTAGCAACTTCAGAAAACAGTACGCCCTCCAATCCGTGAGGTGTAAAAAGATCAATGACAAAATCGCCAGACGCAAAAAGTTCTGAATAGACCGCCGAATAACCTGGGTAGCGAGCACATTGAACCATTGATTTGCTAATAAAATCTGAGGTCGAAACAATCGGGTGAGACCGCTTAGCCGCGACCTGTGCGATCCCGACATTGTCTTTGCTGACAATCTCGGCTACCAATTGAGCAGACCCAGACATACCCTCCTGACCGGCATTAAGCAGCGTAAGCGCCTTAATTGTTGTTAAATCACTCTGCACACCCGCTTTCGACTCCGCCAGCAGCATTACGTGCGAGGCATGCTTAGAGGCCACTCGCCGCAGCTCGCTACTGGACCCGATGGCTCCTTGCACAGGGAGGACCCTTAAGCCCCTGAGTGCTCGGGAGTTTTGACGCAGGTCCACTCGCAACGCATCCAGATTATGTTCAGTCAAAATAACGATTCGCTCCTGAACTTTTAGCTTCGCAAACAAAATAAGGATCGCGGCACCCTTCCTGTTCCAACCCAGGATGACGTAGTGGCCTTTTTCTCTGACCGTGGCTGCACCGACGCGAGCATTATCCATCGCTGTCTGAATGGCACTGACAATAAAACCAATCAGAGCACCCGTAATGATGAGCCCCATAATCGAATTAAAGAGCGCGAATAAGATAACAAAAAACGGTGCACCGTAGTTCTCGGAGAAGGCACCAGGGTCAAGCAGATGCTTGAATGACCACCAAAGCGTGTCGACAAACCCTGCACCGAAAACATTATCAACGCCCTCGGCTTTTAGAGCCTCTGCAGAGAAAAGCCCAAAAAAGTAGGCATTCATGCCGATTATCACAACAAAACTGGTCAGACCGATGATCAGCAGATAGGGAAAGAGGCGACTTGTCGTCGATAAAATAAAGAGATAATAGCTGAGCTTTTTGAACACAATCGATCCGTCAGCTCAGCGCTCTTGAGATTGATGCCACAAGCTCGGATTCAGAGTTCACCTCGGTCTTATTAAGCACCTCGACACAAGAACCTTCCAATCGCGCTCGCATCGTTTCATCAAGATGCATGGCTGAAAATACAATAATCTCGGGCTTCTCCGTTAAACCGAGATCATCAAGCCTTGCCAAAAACTCGAACCCATCCATCACGGGCATCGACAAATCGAGAATAACAAGATCGTAACCCTGACCTACTTTACCGAAAGCAACCGCACCATTTTCCGCGTCGTCTACTTCCATCCCGTATTGCGTCAAAGTTCGAGACAAAATATCTCTGGCTTGCTCATCATCATCAACGACCAAGGCCTTACGCCCAACCAGAGACTGGCCAAAAATCGCCTCAATCTTAGCCGCTAATTGGTCCCTGTCCACAGGCTTAGTCATAAATGCATCAGCACCCAATGAAGCTGCCGAGTGATCATCATCCATCATACTCACGACGATAATAGGAATATCGCAAGTTTCTTCATCCTCCTTAAGATCGCCCAGCACTGTCCAGCCGTCCTTTCCGGGCATTAAAATATCTAGCAAAATCAAGTCAGGTTTAAGCTCACGAGCCAACGCCAATCCCTTAGTACCATCTAACGCCGAAATGAGTTGATATCCGCTGTCAGACAGCTTTCGTTTCAATATGTCATGCGCACTAGGCTCATCGTCAATGATTAAGATGACTTTGCCCTCCCCTGGAGTGCCAAGCCCCAATTGATCATCGACGTAATCGTTCTTCTCGCTGGTTTCATCCGGCACTGCTCGGGGTAGGCGGATAGTAAAAGTCGACCCTTCACCGATCCGACTCGCTACTGTCAGCTTACCACCCATCATTTCGACGAGTTGTTTAGTGATCGATAAACCGAGCCCGGTGCCGCCAAACTTTGCAGTTGTTTCGGCTTCCGCTTGCGTGAACTCCTCAAAGATTTTAGCCATTTGTTCTTCAGACATACCAATGCCTGTATCGACAACTTCAAATTCAAGCCAAGGTGTACCGTCGACTTCTATCGATTGTGCATTGAGCGTAACCCGACCTTGCTCCGTAAATTTGCACGCGTTGGAAATGAGATTCAATAAGCTCTGTCTCAACCGCGTTTCATCGGAATACATCTGGGCCAGATCAGATTGTCTTTCGACAACCACCTCGTTTTTGTTCTTTTCTCCCAAAGGCTTTGCAACGCTTTCGAGAACATCTAGAACCGTATCTACTGAGAACTCGGAGACGAATAACTCTAAACGACCCGCTTCGATTTTGGATAAATCAAGGATATCGTTAATAAGCGTGAGCAGGTGATTACCAGAATCAATAATCCGCATAAGATCCTGTGCCATAGAATCCATGCCATCTTCCTCAGCCTCTTCGAACAATAGTTCGCTATATCCGATAATGGCATTCAGTGGCGTTCTGAGTTCGTGACTCATGTTTGCCAGAAACTTACTTTTAGCAAGGTTGGCTTCACTCGCCTCATCTCTGGCTGACTCTAGCTCGAATGTGCGAGCTTCGATGAGTGCCATAACTTGGTCCGACATTCTCTCAAAGGCAACGCCAATTAACTGATTGGACTCTTCTTCCATGGCGGCAGCTTCTTCCAAAGACTGCACGTCCGCCCTGCTTATCTTTTCTTGTGTTTCCTCCATTTTCAGAAGGTCTGACAATAAAAGGTCGCGAGCATCGCCCTCCATTTGTTTTGACAACACTCTCATCTTGCTTGATATAAGCTGGTCTCGCTTATCTCTATTCAGTCGTTGCTGGCTTCTGAGCTCCGACAACTCATCAAGTTTTTGCTTGTAAAGTTGCAGCGCCCGAATCAGTTGACCAACCTCATTGTTCGAGCTGTTTAGCAGCCCTCTAGGCCGGCGAATATCACTGACCTCCTCTCCTTCGGTGAGTTGCTGCAAAACTTTAATGGCGTACTGCAGACCAGAAAATACTGATCGCTGCACTAAAAACAGTATCAGCACAATCATCAAAACCGCAGCAATAATGGCATAAAGCATCGTGCGGTTAAATTCAGCTTCTGTCGCCAACAATTCAGATACGTCCCGCTTAAGCACGACATTCATATTGTGCGAATCGGTATCCGTCGCACTAAGCGGGATTGCCATGATCGATAATCCAAGCCCCCTTATCGTGACTTGCCGGTCATCTCCCAATTGCTGGCCAAACGAAACGATCTCTTTTAGCGCCTCTTCCTCATAACGTTCTGCGTCGTGATTGAGATTAAGGATGGCCGCCTCGACACTCATTTCCTGTTGGAATTCGTCAACTAATTTATTGAGCGACTTACCCAGGATCACTATAAATTTAGGTTCCTGGTCAATGCTGATGGGAAAAGCCGACACTAGATTGACATGCTCCTCATCAGGCGTGTGATGCACCATGTAGCCTGTCCACGGTTCATTTGACCCGGATAAGAACTCGTATAATTCAAACCGGGAACCCTGATCCAGGAAGAGCGTTTCATAAATTGATGAACATGGATTGTATTGCCGCGCAAAAATTGATTTTTGACACACTCTCTGTTCAAGCGTGGTGACATCAACGATAGAATAGAACAATAAGTTTTGTCTTTGCAGCGCGGGCCCGAAGAAACTCCTCAAGAAGGTTGAAGGCCTCCTAGAAACATCCGTTTCCATCAGCGATCGAAGCAGGGGGTTAGCCACATCGCCCGACGCAGAGTCGCTGTAATCAGTAAAGTAATTACTTCTGTTCTGGCCTACCTTGAAGTTCAGTGGTTCAGCATTTTCTGGCAACCAAAAACCTTTACGCGTGCCAGCGGGTGTGAACTCAGCAAAACTTTTCCCCGCTTTTTCACCGATTCGACTCCAGGCATCAAAATAGATCTTCCAACGAACATCAATTTCCGCTTGCTTTTGAGATTGCTCTTTTAATCCGCTGACATACCAAACCGATAGCGCACTACCAAAAGCCCCCAGTATTGATAAAAGGATTAAGAGTGTTCGGATTTGCATTCGATCTTACCTCTCCGGCTTTAGTTTCCGTACAACGTCTACGAGCTCAGGTATTAGATTATATTGGCTGGGTATATGTTGAGCCATAAAAATGCCAATAAGCCGTTTTTCTCGATCTATCCAAAAGCCAGTGTTAGCTGCCCCGTACCAAAAATAATAGTCATGATCCTCCGGGACAAAAGGATTCCCTGACCCTTTCGTGCTGATACCCAACCCATAACCAAAGCCTGAACCAACGGTGCTAGGGCCAAAATTATAAACCAGGGCTTCTGGCCCCAGATGCTCGGGCAACTGATGGGTAAACATCCATTCCACTTTTTCTTTACTGAGCAGTCTCTTGCCCTGAAACTCACCGCCGTTTAGTAGCATGCGGAGAAACTGAGAATAGTCATTGGCGGAGCTGATTAAGCCTGCCCCGCCGTTGATTAACCGATCTGGCTTCAATCCAAAATTTATTCGACCCTCACCAACTTCGTAGGGTTGATACTGTTTAAAAGCACCGGGGACGGGATACGTTGCAAGCCTCGGGCGATACATTTGGGCCATTCTGTCAGCCTTCTGCTTCGGCACCACAAAACCAGTGCTATCCATTCCCAGCGGTTCAAAAACAAGCTCATCAAGAATCGAATTCAACCTCTGATTTTTCAAAATCTCTAGTACCCTACCCAGCACATCGATTGATACCGAATAAACAAAACGTTGCCCTGGCTGCCCCACTAACGGCAGCTGAGCTAGTGCCGCTACGTGGTCGCTAACTTCGGACATGCTGTTATCTGTGCGCTCATCAAGCGGAAAGATCCCCAATTCAGCATACAACTTAGCCACTTCTTCGCGCCCGACAATATCCTCACTGTACGTCAGGCCTGAGGTATGAGTGAGCAAGTCCCTAATCGTTACTGCTCGCTCGAGTTCTTGTTGCGGCTTATTCAGGTCGCCCTCTTCGACAACGACCAAAGATGCAAATTCTGGAATGAACTTCGACACCGGGTCTTCAAGACTTAACTTCCCTTGCTCGATCATTTGTAAAGCGACGAACGATACAATCGGTTTGGTCATCGACATAACAGCGTAGAGAACACCCGGCCCCGGTTTTAGTTCACCCGCTTCAGCTGCCTTACCGCGCGTCACATCAAGCACTAGGCCCTCGGAATCAAACACTCCTAGATAAAAACCCGGCAGTAATTGCTCTTCAACGAGCGGATCTAGTATCGATCTAACTTCTTTTACAACCGTTTGCTTTCGCTCATCGGCAACCGTCGGCGTAACAACACCTATTGCAATGCCAAATACGAGGAAAACAAAGCGAAATGCTTTAATACTTCTCATTTAATTCTCGCCCTGTCTACGATCTCTTCAATTTGGTCTGTCATATTATATCGTGGTGGTGCGATATGAGTGAAAAAAGCACCCACGCTTTGATCTTCACCGTCGATCCAGAAAAATGTGTTGGCTGCCCCACCCCAGAAATAGTAGTCAACGCGGTCTGACCCATCTTCTTCTACTTTGATACCTAGGCCACCACCAAACTTCATGTAACTTGCCGCATCACCAAAGTTTGCCCTGAAAGCCTCTAGCCCAAGATCGGGCATCAAATCTCTAAAATGGAGCGCCGCAGTTTCAGGCTTCAAGATTCGGACCCCTTTCAATTCACCATAATTCGCCACCATTTGAGAGTACTGTAGAAAGTCTCTCGAGGACGAGAACAACCCTCCGCCGCCACTTTCGTATTTTCCCTTTCGCCCAATCTGCTCGAAGCCCTGTCCAAAGTACTTGGCTTCCGAGATCTGCCACTTAATTGGGTCGTCTCTAATAAACGGCGCAGGATTGTTCGGCGTAGCCGGTCCATACACCCGGGGAAGCAAAATTCTCTTCTCATCTGGCACGTAAAAAGCGGTATTAACCATACCAAGAGGCTCAAAAACTGTTTCATGGAGGTAGTCACCAAGCCTTTGCCCCGTTATCTGCTCAATAATAGCGCCAAGGATGTCGATGCTGACACTGTAATTAAAAGTTTCTCCAGGATGCGCGACCAAGGGAATCTGCGCCAGAATGTCAGCAAACTCCTCTAGGCTTGAGGCCGCGCCCGAGAGCAAACCTATATCATTGTACTGCTGAGCCACTTCGCCCACCCCTAACACCTGAGGTGGGTAGGTAAACCCGGAGGTGTGCGTCAGCAAATGTCGAATTGTGATGGGTTTATCTGCTTCCTCAAAAGGAATATCTAAGTCTCCATTTGGCGCTACCAGCATCGATTCGAACTGCGGAAAAAACTTAGAGAGTGGGTCCTCCAAACTAAGTTCCCCGGATTCAATGAGTTTTAATACACCGGTAGAAACAATCGGCTTGGACATAGAGGCGAGCATATAAATCGAATCCTCAGAGACCGGAACGTCACCGCCTAACTCGGTCTTACCTCTAGCCCTAAAATAAATAACTTCGCCTGCTCGTCGTATATCAACAACATAATTTGGTATCACGCCACTTTCGTAAAGTTGGTCTAATTTCACGCCTATTTCATCGAGTATCGCTTGATCATACTCTGGCTTTTTTTCTGCTGCTGACGCTTCAAGACCTAATCCATGCAATGAGAACGCAGCTGCCAGAATAAAAAAGAAACCCCTTGACGGTGTACACCGGAATTTGAGCATACCTACCCCTACTGTCGATAAATGGTTTTATGACCGATTCAGTGTCGCTTACCGACTACTCTGAGATTCGATTTTGTCGCTGTTTGTGTACCACAAAAATACTTACGAAGGTAGTTTATTTCGAATTTGGAATATTCCGGTCCGTTAGGATAACCTCGAGCTTTTTATTCGTCGACCTTCGTGCTCTCAAACCGCGCCCCTGCTCCCACTATACGATAGTTATTTTGACAGGCTATCAATTACCGTGACCATGCTGGTCTGAAGTCTTGCAGGCGGCAAGTTGATGACTGCACCGTTGTTGCTGTTCCAAGAAACGATATAGCCATCCTAAACAACGCTCACAACATTTTTCACCGACGCCATACCTCGATTGCGCTGGCAATGTAGCTTGAAAGCAGGGCTACGGGCATTCCGGAACGTGCCAACAGCTTTTATTGCGCAAACTCTTCCTGAATGATGTGCTGTTCCTCATAAAAACGCATATAAATCGCAAAGATCAAAGCAACAAGACCCATGAATCCGGCGAAGAAAAGGTGATAACTCGCACCAACGAGAAATGTTGTACCGTCCGGGTTTTGAATCACCTGATTGACCAGCGCGGTGAAC
>TARA_B110000037_G_scaffold205772_1_pt1 | contig 13575 bp, 2 predicted proteins | sample TARA_B110000037 | Tara Oceans TARA_B110000037 (sample SAMEA4397196) | marine metagenome | biome: Polar Biome; feature: [MIX] marine epipelagic wind mixed layer (ENVO:01000061); material: water (ENVO:00002006), including particulate matter (ENVO:01000060) such as... | depth 10-100 m
ATCAGAGTGCAACACTCCCTTTTTGTTTTTGATTAAAGATTTATTTAACTCTTTGTAAAAGCTTTTGGCTATGCCTTTTCTTCTACTATCTTCATTAATAAACATAAAAGATACTGCTACATTATTATTCGCATCCTTTTTAAGTTTTATATTACCTACTTTCTCCCCATCTTTAAATATATCTATAGAATTAAAAGCTGCTCCTTTTATTGATTTCTTTTTATATTTTATAGTAAAACCGTCTTCTAAAGAATCATTTAGCTCATTGATAGCTTTTTCATCTAACTCTTCTTGTTTTCTTTTTTCTATATCAGCTTCTGCTTCAACCTCTGTAGTTTGTGTTGGTTGTGCTTCAGCAGTATTCTTGGCTCTATGGTACTTTACTAGTAATGCACTTAAAGAGTTACCTTCCGCGTCTGGCAAATCCTCCGACTTGATATCCATAGCTAGTACCTTTTCTATACGAGCATTCATATCTTCCGGAGAGAGTCCGTATACGTTTTTATCTATAGTAGTAATAGCTTTATCTAATGCAGCTACCAACTCATTCATATATTTAATCTCCGGGTTTGTAGCATCTACAGACTCAACAGCCTTAGCCAATAAACCATTCTTCACTTCATTAATAGATTCAGTAAAATCAGCTAAAGACTCCTCATCAAAGATGAATTTACCCATTTGCTTTACTCGTTCATGTAGTATAACTAACTCCTTCTTAAACTGAGTTGTTTGTGGAAGTTCATTAGCTGTTGGTATCTTAGACCCGTCTGCAAGAATAACTCCTTGGGAAGGAATAGTTCCATCTTCTAATACTTTAGACTTTATCACAAAGGCATCAACCCCACCAGTTTGTTGTGCTGATATACTATAAGTGCCATCTCCATTGTCTACGACCTTGGTTAATTTAGGTTCACCTCTTTCATCCAAGGATACATCGACTTGAGTTTTATCTTTAGTTTCCCAGTCCCCGATTAAAGATTTGACCGTGGTTGTTTTAACTAACTTTTGTTGCTCCTCTGATAAGTTACTTTCTGTATCAATTTCTTCAACTTCAGACTTTTCACGATCTATTTTAGATTTCTTACCTTCTAGTTCCTTTATCTTTGCTTCTGCTAATTCTAATTCACTTTCTAATGAATCCTTAACTTCTGGGTTATCAGAAAGTTCTTTAGTCTTAGATTTTTCTAGTTCTACTAAATCCTCTTTAAGTTTCTGTATTCCCTTTTCTAAGTAAGATTTTAGCTCTGGATCAGTAATACTTATTAATCCTATCTCTAGCTCTTCGAGGTTATCTAATCTCAAATCTACATCATCCATAAAGTCGGCAAGATTACCAGCTGACTCTAGGTCGCTTAAATTTGATAAAGTACTCAACTGCTTAACTCTAGTATCCCCAGCAAAGTCTTTTACTCTTGGATTTCTTTTAGTCTTAGGAGTATCTTTGTAGTTCTCCATAAATGTAATCAAGCCTTCTAAAGGTATTCTAGTCGCTGGAGTTTGAACACCAGTTACTGTCGTTCGGTAAAATGAATTAACATTCATACTTCCTGAATCGACCATTGCAAATACGTTATTCTCTTTATTCTGTGGAGATTTAAACGCCTTTTGTTTCATGTATAGCCCTTTAGATAGATTGGAGTCTGAAAGTTCTCTAACCTTATCAAACATACTAATAACAGTATTTATATTAGTGTTCTCCCCAGATGTAACGTCTCTAAATGATTGAATAAATCTAGACATATGAAATCTGTAGTGACCTTCAACATCTCCTTGAGGATTAATTAATGCTATTGGGTTAACATAATCCGCTATAACAATTGGAAGTACACTAGTACCATCCTTACTTTCTTTAGTATTAACATCACCTTGAACCTGAGTACCAAGGCTAGTTGCCTTTGTAATATTTCTAATAACCCGAGATAATGAATTATACTCACGAGGATTAGATTTACTCATCTCCGTAAGCATTTTAACTAGTTCCGATCTGCTTTCTTTAGTTTGGTACTGTAACTCCCCTTCATGATTATTAAGGTATTCTGAAATAATAGAAGTGGTATTGTTACCGTCCACGAGATCCATAGCTTGTCTCATTTGAGCAACTAATGTCACCATGTTTTCAGCACTCTTGTTAGACGTAATAGTTGAAGACACTAATTTAGAGTGTTCAGATTTTATGCTTTGGTCTCCGATCTCTTGGTTTATTTGAGCCAAGGATAAAGGTTTAGCATCTAATCTAATAATCCCTATACCTTCTTTAAATCCTTTTATAATTCTGTTTCCTTCATTATCCAGTGGGCTTTCCAATTTGGATAACCCCTTACTCATCAGCATATCAACATATGCGTTATTAGAAAAGTCTACATCTTGGTTATAAGAGTAAAGAACAAATACGTCACCACGATGCTTACCACCAACCTCAGTCGATACGTACATCTCACTTATATTAAGTAAAGGATTTTCTTTTCTTAGGTTTTCAATAACTGAATCGTAGTCTGAGTTTTCATTGGATCTTTCTATCTTCCCTGGACCCATCTGGTCAAAGTTTAATAGTTCTTTGATATCCCCTTTGATACTCATGGCTTTCATATTACCATCGATACCTATGTTATCCATGTATAATTTGTGTAATTTCTTACCTGCCTCGTTAGAGTAGTTATCATCATTATACATGTGGATCAATATACTACTTACTACAACAGCCTTGTTGTTTACTTTAGCAACAATGGCCATTCTCTTATACCCACTTGAAGGATCTAAAGTACCTACTAAAGCGTATGACACGTCCTTGGCAGACCCGTTCATTCTAAGTGCCTTAAGTTGAGCAGCCTTGTATTCAGTAGGATCAGTAAACGTACCGATTTTATCACCGAAGTATTTATTTAAGAAGTCATTATCAAGCTCCATTCCTTCTAAACCTGACCAGTGACCCTTTAAGTTATTCACAGTATATCCAGGTATAAATCCAGCTTCTAGCATGTTAGCCATAACCTCGTTACTAGATGGTAGTTTTTTACTGTCTCTGCTGTCATCTAAAAATTCTTCTAGTGATTCTACAGTTGGTTCTCCATCTCCTGGTTCAAGGTCATAGCTGTAGTTAGCTGATTCAGCTTTTAATATCTTAAGAATAGCAGTCTCAATCTCCTGGGGAGAAGGATTACCTTTCATTAGTTCATCATACTCGTACTTAGCTTGCTCTACTGTAACGTCCTCAATATCTTCAGTGTTCTCAACCAAATCCACGATCTCAGCTTTTTCGTCCTTTTCAATAGGAGTATCCTCAATACCCATCTCTGTATTAGGATCAGTATCAACAGCTGGAGTATCAACGGCGCTGCTATCAAAATCAACCTGCTCTGCTTGAACAGTAATCATAGCAATTTTAGTTTGCTTTACATCTTCAGTAATACTTTCCGTCATTACAGCAGGAGGCAAAGTAATACTCTCTACTTTATCAGATTTAAATATTCTCGGGGTATCATTAATAATAGTAGCAAAGAATTTAGCTCTACCAATAGTGGTGGCTAACTTTCTTGCATATGACTTTTCCATACCGCTTTCCTGGAATGAATCTCCAATATCCGCAGGAGTTACTTTAGCAATAACGTAATCAAACTCATCACCTTGAACTTTGATATGAGTTGTTACTGTAAAGTGTTCTGGGTATTTAGCCATAAGGTCTTTTATAGCCCCATCAGGCAATTCTTCTCCTTCTGGTAATACAATACCAACCTCGAATTTTTTGCCAGTTTTAGCGGCTTCTGTATCTTTAATTAATGTTTCTATATTCTCAACTAACTCTGGATCGTTAAAAGTATTATCCCCTGGGTTACGGAATCTTACACCACCAAACTTAGCTCCATGACCTGAAATAGTTCCCCACTCAGAGTTCATGTTACCTAATTCATTAGTAGAAGTAAATACTGGATCTAATTTATTATCGTGGTGTACGAGATTATTAGAAACAAAACTAGTAAGTGCAGTTACACTTGTGCGGTGACTGTGTGTCAATTCCGGTGTAGTATAAATTACGTGATCTACTGTATCAATATTTTTGGGTGTACCAGACGCAGTTGTAAAACCGTTTTGGTTACCGTCTCCTAAAGCAATAAATCTTAATTTAGGTTTGTTAGGTCCTCTTCTACTATTGATTATACCTATTAAATTTAGGATGTTACCAAGGTCAGTATTTAAAGCCCCTTTACTAGTAGCTTCTATAAATGTAGCCTCATCAAATACAATTGTAGAAACTCCATCTAAATCATGGCTGTTATTATTTACAACACTAGAAAGTAGATCTAAAAGATCCTTAGGTCTTGGAACTCCATTTGCATCTTCCGTGGAGCTTATACCTTTATATAAGAACTGCCCTAACCCAAATTCGTTTGCTGTATCCAATAATGTTCCTACTTGCTTGTCAGTGTTAGAAGCCATTATAACTTGGCAGTTTTCTTTACCGAACGCTTCCGCTTGCATGCTTAAACCAATACTTAAACCTACACCTATAGTCATAGTAGATTTACCAGTACCTTGTAGGCCAGCTATATATATTAAATCGTTGATGTCTAAATCAGAACTAGCGTCTTCTAAATAAGGAGACAATTCAGTTACAACATCCGTGTTTAAGTGTGAAGCAACTCCAATAGCTACTCTATCTTGATCAGTAGAAGGAACCCCCTGTACTTGACCCGACTCTAATAATCCTTTATACTTTGCGTAAAATTTAGCTTCATTGAAAAATAACATTGTAGCAACAGGGATGATATCCTTTTTAATCTTCATTCTATCTCCTCTATACTGAGCTTCTGAAGATTTATTAATTGCCTTTAACGTATTCCTTTTATCCTCTATACTAAGAGTCTGGTAAGCTATGGCTTTCATAGTTTGAATGTTACCAAAGGCTTCAGATAATTGAGCTTCTGTAATACTGTTTTCAGTAAATTTAGACTCCCAAAGTTTAAACTCTCCAATAGCTCTTTGAATATCTTCATCCTGAGATTCTTCTAATCCAGAATAAACCAAAACTGAGCTTACCTTTTCTGCCTGATCAATTAGATCTTTAGCTATGGACTTCTTTTGATTAGATGCAGATTGCTCATCAGATGAGTTTCTCTTTGCAGTTACAAGATGCTCCTCTAATATTTGAGTCATCATACCCATTTCACCGTAAATCCGGTTCATGTTATCTAAAACTTCCTTTTGATTCTTTAAAGTCTCTGTTTCCTCAGCGGTTCTAAGAGACTCCGGTTTTCTAGATATGTTGGCAAAAGAAACAGGGTCAATAATTGTCTTATTAAAGAGTGTCATAAAAGGTGAAAGATCCTTAGTACTAAGTGATTTTTCAAGTATGTCACTAGATGTAGCTTTACTGTTTTCAGCAAGTCCTGCCTGTCTGAATCTGTATGATGCTAAACCATTTACTAAACCTCCGGATGTACGGATTTTAGAACCATCTTTCTCTTTAGATACGTCTACGTGAAGTGCTTTATTTATAGACTCTATCTGAGCCATACGAGCTTTTATCTGTCCTAGCACATCTTGAGTTTCCTCAACGTTACTAAACATTGGTATACCACCTGGCGCTATTTGTGACATAGCCTGTTGATGTATATTGGCTGCTTGATCAATTAAATTACCTGCATCGTAAACACCTTCTGGTCCAGTAGAAAATCCTTTAGAAAGATATCCTACATCATTAATATTAAACCTAAGAGACTCTTCACTAGGTAACCCAATAGCCTGGTTGTAAATAGCCTCTAATATTTGGTAGTTCTTTTTAAATTCTGCTCCTACGTGAGAATACCTGTTTGATTTACCTAAGTATTCAGACTCCCCTGAGTTGTCATAGTTTTCATCAGGATCAGTAGCCATAATACTACCAGCTTCTCTACCCAATTTAGCGGGATCAGAATTCTTTTGCATGATTGCATCAACGATATCTCCTTCAATAAGTTGGAAGATATCTCCCATCTCATCGGTAGAAAACTCGTTTAACCTTTTAAGAAGTCCGTCAGTCTTTTCTAAAGTAAACCCTTGTAAATCTTTAAAAGTTTTTATACCATCTACTTGTTCATTAATTCTGGTATTAAAATATGACTCAGCAAACTCAGCGTACTTTTCAGCCACATCTCTACCGTGATCATTTTTAATTGCAGCGTAGTCCTTAGTTTTTCTAATCGCCTTTTTAGTATACACTTGCCCCTCTTCCATTAGGGTATCAGCAAGATCACCTTTTATTTTACTTAGCTCGGCCTCTGGTATTTTAAACCCAGTGTATATATTCTTCAGTTCTTCCTTTGCTTTGTCAGATAGGAATACATCATCACCTGTATTAAATAGTTTTTCTACTGAATCTATATTGGATAGATTTCCCTCCACACCAGATACTACAGCGTCGTTATCTTTAATCTTGGTATCAATGTCCTTTGATAGTCTCTCAAAATCTTCAGCACTTTTAGCACTCTCCTTCATCATGTCGAAGAACATATCTTCACCGTACTTCTCAACGTACTCTGCATTACTAGGGTCCTTAGGATCAAATATTGTTCCTTTAGTCATTGCCTGCATGTAATACTTTTCGGCTCTCTTACCAGACTTAATATCCTCTAACTCACTTTTAATCTCTACTAATCTTTTAGCAGTAGACTTTTCAATCCCGTTAGCTTTAGACACTAGTTCTACAACCGCATCTTTGTCCTCTTCAGAATCACTTTCATCAACTGTTGGTATACTATTCAATACAGTCTCATCCGCTTCTATAGATGCAGATAAATTAACATACTCATTAACTAGATTATGTACATCGTTAGTTAACGAAGTTTCCTTTAAATGAGTCACTAAGTCTTTATGCTTATCGACCATACCGTTAAACGCCTCTTTACCTCCAGAAGCGTCAACAACTGATTTAATATAATTAAACTCATGTTGTAGTATCTTATGATTAGCATCATTCATGCTCATACTCTTTTCAGAAGCCGGCAAGAATACACCATTATCATTATCCCACTCTGTTGATAATTTAGTATCTCCTAATACACCTTCCTGGTGCATTCTATCTAGGTTATCGAGGAATCTTCCACCTTGACCAGATAAGTATATATCAACTAGATTTCTTTTTAGTTTTGGGGTTTGTTGATTGGACATAAAAAACCTCTTCCCTATAGCTCCACCCAATGCTCCACCAAAAGCAGACATAGCTAGTCCATCTGCAAACTCACTCCAGTATCCTGGATCATATATATCTTTAAATTTACCACCGGTTTCACCATACTCATCACCAAATCTAAGCTTTTGAATAACGTTAGTTACTTGCTTTACTGTCTCTTCTGCTGCAAGTTCAGTCATCTCTTCTAGAGCTTCCTTAGTCATTGCGCTAGAGTATCCCTTAAAGCCATCAGCTAAATGTCCTGGGTTTTTAATTACATTATTTTTACCCCACTCATATAATTTTTTAGAGTATTTACCAAGTGCTTTATTAAATCCTTTTTTAGTAACTTCTTCAGCTCCTTCTTGTAGCCCCTTTTTTATTCCTTCCTGAGCTAATACCTTTGCTTCTTGTTTAGCAGAGTTAGCTATAAGTGGTAACATTGATCTAGTAACTTCACCAGCTTCTTTAGCAAACCTCGAACCATCAATAAAATCATCTGTCCAGTTAAATACTCTATTAACACCAAATAGTGCACCTATAGTAGAAAAGTAAATAGATGAAGCTTCACCCTTTGTAAATCCTGCTGCAAGAGCCCCTTCATAAGCATCCTTACCTGCGTATAGTGTCATAGCAGATGTAGAGGCGATACGAGCAGACCTAAGTGCAGCCGCGTCACCAATCAATTTACTAGTACCTGAAAGACCTTTAGCAGTCCAATTAGTAGCTTTAATTGTACCCATAGCAGCATTCGCAAAGAATTTACCGGATCTTAACTGTAAGAATACATCTGCAACGGTGCCGATCATATTTTCAACAGCCCAAGGATCTTCTTGTGCGTCTAAATTTTTACTTACCATCAAGCCAGCGTTGACCATTGCATTATCTTCAAACCACTGATTAGTAGCTCCAGTAGTAAATGCAGCGCCCAGAGTGTTAAACATATCAACAGTGCCTATAACGAAGTTGTTTAAAGCACCTCCGACAGAGCCAAATATTTCTCCCTCCATACTCATATCAGAACCTAAAGCTCCCGAGTAATCCTTATTTGAAACACTTTCGTAACCAGCAAATTTTTGAAAGTCACCACTATATCCTGGAAGCATGTAATATTCAGCTCCCCTGTAATGTGGGTCTAATTGCTCTGGCGGGTAATACCAGTTTAAAACAGCCTCACCGTCGTTATCAAAATCAGCTAAAGCTCTACCGCTTTGGTTAATAGATTCTATCAAAAAACCGTCTTTTCCCTCATCCCAAGTATCAGTGTTCATCTTAACGATTTCTCCACTCTTGTTCATATATTGACCAGACTCTATAACTTTACTTCTTGGATCCCAACGCTTATCAGACCAACTACCGAACTGTTGACTAGCCCCAGAGCTGGTTTGATTTATAGGAGTTAAGGTAAAATAATCCTTACGCTCATCTAACTTACCGTCAAACATAAACCCGGATCCAGCACCGGCGTACCTGCCAGTCATCATACTATTTGTATACCCGGCTCTAGCTCTATCATTAAAATTCTTAGCTACTATACTGTATTGTTGATCAAACTTAGCTTCGGCCCCGTCACCGTACTTTTCAGTAAAGTCGTTTCTGAGAGCATCATCAGCCCAGTACTCATTCCTAGTCAGAAGACTCGCGTTTGAAATATCCGTATCGGCACTCATTGTACCGGTAGTTCTACCTATGAAATAATCTTTATTATCTATTTTTGACTTTGGCATATTAATTAATTTTGTGCTTCAAATATACTTTTGTAACCACCAGTACCTGATGCTTTAATTGCTTTTTGGATTTCCTCATTAGTTAACCCATATTTAATGTTACCAGGCTCTGCTCCTGTACTGCCTGCAGTAAGGTTAAACTTATCTACGTAAATATTTTGATCAATTTGTTGTAGTACTGAAAGGTCATTTACAGGGAGCATTACTGTAACCTTTTTAAAGTCATCTGCTCCTTCTACATGTGCATAAGTGTCATAATGAGCTTCTAGTGCAGAATTGTAAATATAAGGTTCTTTATTAGTACCAGCTGCTTCGGTATACTTAGTGTTATCCTCATTATCCGCAAAGTTAAATATTCTACTAAACTCCTCATCGTCTACAGACGTACCTACGGCGTCTAAGTAGTTATGACCTCGCTGACCCTCTTCAATCCACTGTGAATTGTATACAACCTCCATCAAGTAGAACTTCTCTACATACGCACCTTCATAAGGCGCTAAAAAATCCTCTGTAACTTTATCAATCTGGTTTTGTAAATTTATATAATCTTGACTTCCCTCTTCAATTAATTCATCATCCATCCTGTCTTGAATCTCTTTGATTCTTTCGTTCATAGGATCTAACACTTTAGCAGGAATATTTAAAGGTTTACCGTTTCTCATTGGCATAAACGTAAGCTTCATTTTATTTTTACTGCCTAAGTAAGGTAAAGCAACACCTCCCATACTAGAACCACCGAATTTAATGTCGGAAACGAAAGTACCGTCGGGGAGCATAGCTCTGTCTATGTCAACCACTTTATTAAGCTCCGTGTTGTCGTCTAAGGTTCTATACCCGTCTTTAAGACCGTCAGCATTAGGAATTTTCCAGGTCTTAATACCCATCTTTACTGTCCTTTCTTCTCCAAAAGCCTCCTTTTTATCAGGGTTAACAAACTCCAAGTACTCATCTGTAGGAGCCCCTGCAGCCATACTCTCCAAAGAAAATTTACCTATAACTCCAAGTGCTCCAGAAGCTCCACCGCCACCTGAACCATCATCTGGAATTTCATCATCATACTTAAGAACGTCTACTGTTGAAACCTCAAGACCCGTTTTAGCCGCAATATGTTGAGCTAAATAAGTATGTATCCATTGTACTGCCTCACCGGCGCTTTTCATACCAGCCTGGTAAGCCCTACCTTCAAGATTGTCCCATGATGGTGTATTTTTAAGATCGTCAATAATAAAGCCGTAAGCAGCTTCTAATTGTGGTGAATTAGACTTAGTTTTAACCGCCGTTGCATCCTTTACTACATCAGCACCGTTAACTACTACTCCACCAATTTCAATTGACTCGTCTGTAACATTAAAACCAAGACCCGCTAGTGAATCTGTAATCTCTTTGTTAACCATTTGATTACCATAACCATAACCTACTTGTGCAGTTATGTCTGGTTGATTAACAAACATCGGGTTTAAAGAAGTTGCTGAATAGTTCAACGCTGCCCCGTAAGTTACAGGTTTATATATCCTTCCCCCTGTTTCTTCGTCCACCAAGTTAATTTGGTCTCCACTAACTTTTTCGAATTGTCCCGTTACTTGATTTTCTACTAGTCCTTTACCATCCTTAAAGAACCAGTCATCGTGAGAAAAGTTCTTATTCATTTTGGTACGGGCCCCTTTCCAAGTATCCATTCTATTCTTACCTATCTGAACTCCTACAATACTCATATCATCTTTTCTAGATAATAGTGACCTACCTGCGTTAGTTTTTTCAAAATCCGGATTTCTTGCAATACCATTAGAAATCTGATTATTTAGATTCTTCCACTCCTCATTAAAAGCTATAATGTCGTTATCTAAAAATCCTTCAATCTTAATTTTATCATTATCATCCTTCTTTTCTACTGCTTTTGGTGGGGCAATCCCCTGGTATTTACTTAATAATGATGCAGTATTATAAGGTACTTGTTGAGCTTCTTTATATTGGTAAGAACCATAAACAGGTATATCGACTCCTCCACCCGAGGCAAGTTTTTTTACTTTTGGTTTTCTTGAACTTAGTAGTAATGGCATAAGATTTTATTTATATAGTTGCAATATACTAATTTAAAGCAAAAATCCCCAGTAAATACTACTGGGGATCCTTTAAATATATATTATTAGATTATCTAGGAAATAATCTGGGTCCTTGATCTATTCTTTTTGCTTGTTCCTCTATTGAAGCTCTATCTAAAGCCTCAAATTCATTAATGTTTTTTATACTTTCTTTTAGTGCTTCTTCTGCTGCAGCTTTTTGGGTTTCTGTACCACCGTAATAGTCAAGATCACCTTTGTAAGCAAGGTCCGACTTGTACTGTTTCTCCAGAATTCCCATTTTAGTTTGGTAATCTCTAGCAGCTAACTCAGTTTTTAATTGCTTATCCCCTTGAGCTTTCATGTTTGCTCTACTTTGGAAGCTTGCAGCCATGGTTCCTAATGTATTAGCGAATTCAGAATCCCTTCTAGCTTTATCCTGGGCAACATTCATCTCTGCCTGGAATTTAGTTTGTCTGTTAATGTTATCCACTTCCGCAGCTCTTAAAGCGTCTTGTGCTTCTTGTCCACGCTTCATCTCCATCTCTCCAGCAACTCTATCTTCTTCTTGTCTTCTATATCCTGCTCTAGCAGAGATAAGGTTTATTTTTGCCTGATTCTTAGCCTCATTTGCTACCTGCTCGGAGATCATAGACATTACAGGATCGGATCCTTTATATCTACTACTCATCTTGCTAATTTGATCATTAGCTTGATTAAGCATAGCAGAGTCCATATCTCTAGCAGCAAGAACATTTCTAGATCCCGATGGGACAAACTCTTGTGGATTAAGTTCAACACTATCAAGTTGCTTATTCTTAGCTCTTAAAGCAAGCATAAATTGTGCAATGTCACTGTACTGTACTTGACCAAATGGGGTATTAACACCGGTTTTAGAAAGGAGAGAATTTCCTTCATTATCGACATCGGTTTCATTATCAGTACGTTCACGGAAGAGCTTAGTTTTTTTATCCTTATTACTTAATTTAGTAAGTTGTTTAATAAAGTTATTTGACTTTTCGTACTCGTAGTCGTAAAGCTTATCCCCACTTTGTAGTTTAACTATTTTCATCTTGCCCCCGTTTTTGTATGAGTATGGATTTTCCGGTGTTCTGGTTCTAAATCTATATACTAGATCTTTAAATTCCTCCTTAGATTTACGACGATCTGTAATACCCGCGGCTGTTAACCATCTATCAAACTCGTCTGCATTAATCCCCTCGTTATATAGTATATAAGCTCCGGCTCTTTTAATATCTGTATTAGTTAAAGTAGACCAGTCTTCCTCGTTTACTTTATCTTCTTTGTAAGATTTATTTATTTTATCTGTAATAACTCTGTTAGTACTTATTAGTTTATTTTCGTTATCCCAATAATACTGCGGTACAAAGTCGTCCGGGTTGCTATTAGGATCGTTCATAACTGGAACATTACCGTTATAAAACTCCTCAAAAGCTTCTGGAGTTTTGGAATTACGGAACTTAGTATACTTACTAATAACGTCGTTCTTATTGTCCTCTAACTTTTTTAAAACAGACTGGTATTCAGATGCAGATGAAAAAGTTTCCTCAAAGTTTTTAATTCTTATTATTTCACTATTTAAATAATCTAATAAAGCCCTTGAAGTATACTCAGCCTGGGAAGACAAATAAGCTTCAGAAGCTTGCTCTAGATTCTTCAAACCTGCTACTATTTCTGCATCATTACCACCTATACTATTAGGGTCATTGATATCATCAGATCCGCCTCTTTTTCTTTTTTCTACCTCGGCTAAATAATAATTAGTCGGTACGTATTCACCATCAAGAGTAGTAAACCCTTCTGTAGACCCCGTGTATAGCTTAGCCATATTGACATCTACTGCTGCTGCCCAATCGGTCCAGTCTTCTGGCAAGTCAGTATTAAATAAAACTTCAATACCATCACCTGTTCCACCACCTTCTCCGGGAACAGCGCCACCGCCACTACCATTTCCTCTTGCTATACCTATAGGTACGCCTCCCTTAGGTGCTATACCTTTATGGTCTACACCAAAATTAGGTGCGAACTCTTTTAGTAATTCAGCATCTGTTACTCCCTCACTATAGACGGTACTTGGGTTGTATGTTCCTTTAACATCACTTTGTGTTGGTACATCATTATCCCCCTCTAGTTCTACCTCAGGCTCTACTCTTGGTTTAAGTTTAGTATACTTTGAGGCTCCTGAAATAGTTTTAGAAATCTCCTTCTTAGCAATTTTCTTCCGACCTATCATCCCATAAATAGGATTATTAACACCCTCGTTTTCGAGCATGCCGTGGCCGTATCCTTCACTAACAATGTTACCCCTATTGTCTGTAATGACAAAGGTTTCACTTTCATTGTCTATGTCGTAAGTTAAGCCCTGATCTTGGTTGGATTCAATTTGGGATATAGCGGATAAACGCTTTCTACCTTTATTTGTCCATTCACCTTTCTTAAAGAATTTATTATTCTCTCTGGCATCACTACGCATTGCGTCCGTGTCCAGTAGGCCACCAGTTTGATATCTAGGAATTAGCTTATTCACTAGGTAACTACTACTTGTTAAAATCGAATACTGGTGCTAAGTTTCTTACAGCTACTCTACCACCATTTCTCATTGACGGTGCAGCTCCTTCTGGTGCTTGTT
>TARA_B110000037_G_scaffold190738_1_pt1 | contig 13573 bp, 9 predicted proteins | sample TARA_B110000037 | Tara Oceans TARA_B110000037 (sample SAMEA4397196) | marine metagenome | biome: Polar Biome; feature: [MIX] marine epipelagic wind mixed layer (ENVO:01000061); material: water (ENVO:00002006), including particulate matter (ENVO:01000060) such as... | depth 10-100 m
ATAGTATCTAAACTAACATCACCATTTACATCTATTAACCTATTCGTATTTACTCCTGTTGTTAATACACAAGGATCTCCTGCTGTTAAAGCTTCTTGGTCATTCCATCCACCAATTGTATATTTAAATTCTTGAGCTCCGGCAGGTATTAATAATGTAGCAGTATATATACTGTCTCCATCTAAATCTGACATTTGGTTACAGTTTCCACACCATCCATTGTAAGCTCCATTTATAAAAACACCTTCTGATACAAAATCTAATGCTCCTGTATAACCTCTCATGTCTACAGAAAAATCAATATTCCCTGATACGGCTGGTGGTGCAGCAACTGTAATTGTAGCTTTCATGCCTCCTGCAGCGTGAGGACCACATACATAATAAAATGTACCTGTACTAGTAAATATGTGTTGTCCTCCTCCAAGTGGTAAAGAAAAACCACCATTTGAAGTACTGTCATTAGCAGTCCAAGTTGCCATATCTACTTCTATTACATTGTGCGAACCAGCTATTGACCAGTTAACAGTATCTCCTTGTGTAATATTTAAAGTACTTGGAGAAAAAGTTGTCCCTGAATTAGAGACGGTATGTACTGTTGCAAATAAGCCTAAGCTTGTAAAAACAGTAAACAAAATCGAGAATAAATGTTTCATATTTGTTGGTTTAGTTTGAAATTAAATTTGCACTTAGTGTACATTATACAATAAATGTAAATGATATAGTTCTATTATCCAAATAAATTTGGTTAAATCGTATAATAAACTATTATTTAATCGTGAATTTTGTTTTTAAAGAGTCTATCATCAAAGTAAAAGCTCCATTTTCTGTTATCCATTCATTTTCTATTCCTACAAAACCTAAGTCTTTAGATTGAATTGAAAATTGTACCGTTTTTGATTCTCCTGGCTTAAGATTTACTTTTTCAAAAGCTCGTAATCTTTTTACGCTTGGTGTAATAGAAGCTACTTCATCTCGCACATAAACTTGTATAACTTCCTTGCCTTCTACTTTACCTATATTTTTAACTTCTACAGAAACATTTATTTCATTTTCCATAGCAAAAACAGTATCCATTTTTAAGTTTGAATAAGCAAATTGCGTATAGCTTAGACCTGTTCCAAATTCGTATTGTGGATTGAAAGCATTATTCCCAAAACTAGGATCTAAGTCTTCAGTAGCTTTATGGTCGTACAAAACAATGTCATTTACATTTCTAGGATAGGTGAATGGTAATTTACCACTTGGGTTTACTTCTCCAAAAATAATTTCAGACACCGCAATTCCACCCATATCTCCAGGTAAGTAAGCCATCAATACGCCATCAAACATATCTTCAATTTCATTGATAATTCTTGGTCTATTTTCTACCAAAACTAAAACCATTGGTTTATTTAACTTAGCTAATGCTTTTACCAAATTAATTTGAGCTGTTGGCATATTTAAAGTATTGATATCTCCTACTTTTTCAGTATTAGGGATTTCTCCTAAACAAACTACAATTTTATCTACTCCTCTTGCTGCTGCAACTGCTTTTTCGATATTGATTTCCTTATCTAAAGATGCACCTACCACAAAAGTAACATGAGAAGATTTTACTTTCAAAGCTTCCTCTATCGTTAACTTACCTTTGGTATTGAATTTATCATCTACCCCTTGCCAAGTATGTGTCCAAGCGCCATTCATTATATTTAAAGAATTTGCCGCTGGACCTGTAACTAATACTTTTTCAGATTTAGATAATGGCAATACATTTTCGTTCTTTAATAATGTAATAGATTCTCTTGCAGCATCTAAAGAAACTTGAGCACTTTTTTCTGAACCAAATTCAGGATAGTCTTCCATTGGGAAATAAGGATTTTCAAATAATCCTAAATCCACTTTAAGTTGTAATATTCTTCCTACAGACTCATTGATTCTTGACATTGGTACTTCTCCTTCATTTACCAATTCTATTAAATACTTATAAAAAGAAGTTTTGATAGGAACCATACTCATATCAATTCCTGCATTGATAGCCATTTTAGTAGCTTCTTTTTCATCTTTTGCTACTTTATGAAATTGATACAATTTTAAAATGTCTTCCCAATCTGTAACTGCTACGCCTTCAAAACCTAGCTCATCTCTTAATAAATCAACTAATATTGCTTTATTAGAATGAACTGGAATACCATTGATTTCACCAGAGTTTATCATTACAGTTTTAGCTCCAGAAGAAATTGCTGTTTGAAAAGTTGGTAAATAGTATTCTCTTAATTGTCTTTCTGCCATATAAACTGGCGTTCTATCTTTTCCAGTAAATGAATTACTGTAACCTAAAAAGTGCTTCATACAAGCGGCCACTTTTGTTTTATCAGAAACATCATCACCTTGATATCCTTCTATACAAGCTTCTGTCATTTGCTGAGCTAAATAGACATCTTCTCCATAAGTTTCAAAAAAACGAGACCATAAAGGCTGTCTTCCTAAATCTAATACTGGTGAAAAATTCCAAGGAATTCCTGAAGCTCTTGTTTCATAAGCAGTAATTTCAGCAGCTTGTTTTACAATACTTGGATTCCAAGTAGCAGCTTGAGCTAATTGCTGTGGAAATAATGTAGCACCTTGAGTATAATTTACACCATGAATAGCATCTACTCCATATAAAACAGGAATTCCTGATGTTTCTTGAGCTTTTTCTTGAATCGCTTTATGAATACTATACCATGTTTCTCTTGGCCAAGTATGTCCGCCACAGTTTAAAATAGAACCTGTTCCAAATTGACCAATAATAGTATCCACTTTATTTAAATCAACTTCATTTGGTACCGCTAAATTCCAAATTTCACCTTTCATAATCAAATCAACATTAATTTGCATCATTTGACCTACTTTTTGTTCTAAGGTCATTTCAGAAAGAAGTTGTTCTACTTTAGAATCAAAACCTTTAGATTCTTTTTTTTGATTAGATTCTAAGTTACAAGAACTCAAAATGATTAAACACAATACGAATAATGAAGCATTGATTTTCATAAGTAAAATGGATTATTGAATGATGATATTATCTATTTCTACATTTCCTTTTTCTTGAAATGTAAATAATAATTGTTTAATATTTTTTGTATTAAATTCTTTAAGACTTAAGATGTCTATTAAAGGTATTTTTACTGTTGAAGTCTTTCCAGTTTTAGTAATATAAGAACCTTTAACTTCTATTTGATTTCTATGACCTGAGTAATTTTCGAAACCTACTTTGAATTTAGCATTGCTTGCATTAATAATATTGAATTGTAAAAATTCATTGCCTTTTAAACCTTCAAAACTAACTGCTTCCCATTTACTCCAAGAAACACCAAAAGATTTGTTTGTACAGTTACTTTCAACAAAATCCCAAGATAATTTTATGTTGTTATCTCCATTTTGAGACTGTGTCGTTTGAAAATTTCTACAATTATTGTTTATAAAACCCCAAGCATTATATTCTCCAAAACTATTTTTGAAAATACTAACGGGTAACTGATCTTTTAAGAAATATTGCACATTTTTTGGTTTCTCTTTCTTTTCGTAAGGAACCAATTTAATATCATCTAAAAATAATTCGCCACTTCCTAAAAATTGGAAGTTTAGTTGTTTTACATTACTCATATCAACCCCTATTTTTTCGTAATCGAAATCAGTAAGAGGTATATATACTTTCTGCCATTCATTAGTAAATGGTGGATTTGAGAAATTTATAGAATTTGGAACGGTTGCACACTGTTTACCATTATAATCTTCTATAAGTGCCACAATTGGAATAGAATACAAAGTTTTTCCTTTAGGTGCTTTCACACTCATTTCTATTGCTGCATTTTTTAAAACAGGTGTTAAATCTTTAGGGTTATAATTATCCCAGCTAAAACCCATGCCTATCCAATTACATTGTTTTTGATTTTCATTATTCCATTGAATACTTAAAGCATTACTTGTTATTGCATCAATTGGATCCCCTTTAATATCTTTACAATTATCTTTTTCAGCTCCCCAAACAGAAGACATGTCACCGGCAAATATTTCTGATTCTTTGAATTTCTTAAATGGAGATTTATAAGATCTTTCTGCTTTAGGATCATATACTTTTGCTAAATCGGAAACTGAAGTTTCATACTCTACAATTTTTATGTCATCTATTACTACAGAACCCTCACCTTGTAATTCTAGTTTTAATTGTTTTACATTAAATGCATCACCTTCTGCATTATCAAAGTTGAATAAGTACAAAGGAACAGTTAAAGTTTGCCAGTCTTCATCTATAACACTTCTTTCTAAAAATTGACTTTGGATTCCTACTGCTGAGTTTGTACTAGAATAATCTTCTAATAAAAAAACAATAATAGGTAAAGCAGGACTTTCTCCTTTTATACTTCTAATTTTTAATTCAATAGCTGAAGAGAACATAATGTCTCCAATAGATTTTCCAGACCAACCATCCCAGCCAAATCCTATTCCTAACCATTGACAATCTTTATTTTTTGTATTCCATTCTAATTGAATAGCTCGCTTTCCTTCATAAACAATATCTTCTATAAATTTAAATGTATGACATGCGTCAGATTCCATTCCCCAAACTTCATCTGAAGTTGTGTTTTGATAAATGGCTTTAGAAGAAAAATCCTTAAAAGATTCTTTGTGTTCTGCTTTCATAGCAGAATAATTCATAGCATTTTCTGCAGACGAGTTTAGGCTTTGAGTTGTAAAAGTAACTCCACAACTAGGAAATAAAGCTATTACTATTATGTATTTCAATACTTTAATCATAAGTCTATGGCTGTAAAGGTCCTCCTTCAGTAAAAATTAAATAATCTAGATCTCCTCTTGCTTCTCCTTGTACTGGATCAATTAATAATAAATATTCAACATTCATTAATTTTTCTGGTTCTAGAATGCCATTTCCATTTGCACCTTCACCACTTGTAGCTAAAGTTAAAGAATCGTAAGGTCTCGTGTATAACTCCCAAGTACTTTTATTTATAAAAATATTACCTGTTGACCACATGTCTTCTGAATCTGATTCCCAGAGACCATCTCCATCATCATCTTCATAAAAGTTAAAAATGCCAAAAGAATTTGGTAAATTTTCATCTCCTCTCATCATTACATTAAAGTGAACATTATGCTGATTTGTAGATAGTGGATAATGAGATTGACCTATAGTGTTTAGTGCAGGAAATTCTATTAATCCTATTAAATAATCCCAAGGAACTTCTCCTCCTGCATTGAAAAAACTATTCCCTTCTCCTGCAGAACCTAAACCATCTGCGAAAAAATTAACTCCAGATTGATAGAAGTTAGGCAAACTAGTAGGAACTCCTGATTCAAAATCCATAATTAAAACACCCGAACTTACTCTAGTAGAGTCTATAAAAAGTGATTCAGCTGCTGTGTATTTTTCACCTAAAACGGTAAAAACTACAGAACAATTTTCTCTTTGAAGAACTGGCAATGCACTAGAAGTACCAAACCAATTAATATTTACGACATCACCAGTTCCACTATATTCTTTATAAGAACCACTTTGTAGTCCCGTTATTTTTAAATTCCAATCTTCATAAGCTGCAAATTTTGCTGAAAAATTTACAGATGCTCCTTCTTGTCTAAAATCAATTGCATTTTGACTTATTTTAAAAGAATCAATTAATTCATAGGCGCCAAATACTTTATCTACATCTGGTCCTAAATATTCGTCTGATTTTTTACAAGTAAGTAACAAAACAGCACTTACTAAAATTAAATATATGCTCAACTTTTTCATCTTGTCTCTTTTTAAAATTTCATATTAAACAAAAGCATTGCTCTATTAAAAGTATATGAATTTGTACTTGCTGCAAAAATATTTATATCATTATGAATATATTGAGCAGTAACAAAAATATCTTCATTAAATCTATATTTTAAACCACCCGCATAAAGTACATTTCTTTCATCTACATTATATTGTCTAAAATCGACTAGTTCATTATAGTTATTTCTTATTTCTAAAAACTCATTTCCATCCGCCATAAACCATTTCACACCAGCCAATACATCAAATTTCTTAAATATTTCAATTTCAAAACCAGCTTCTATTAGGTTTGAGTTTAATTGAATTGCACTAAATTTAAGTCCATCTCGTGTGGTTCTTTCAAGTTGTCCACCAAGTGTAACTAATAATTTTTTATCATATTTTATTAACTTATCCAAATGAAAGTTCGCATAACCATTCAATATTGTAAATTGTTTTAAATTAAAAGACCCTGATCCAACAATTTCGGTTAAGTAACTATAAGAAATACCTGTTTCAATAAATTCTTTTTTTGCTTCTGTATAATCAACTTTCACATTTAATCCTCTTCTATTTGGAGTTGCTGGTCCGTATGGTAAAGCATTTGAATACTTAGGTAAATATGTTTGTAATTGTTGTTGAATTTGTTGATTGTACAAAGTTTCATCATAATAGATGTCTATTAATGACGCATTTCTAGACACAACATCATTGGTTACTTCATTAAAAATAGTTGGTTGAGCATCCCAGTTCATTCTTTTTGATTGTGATCCTGCACTTGTGAAATTAACACCTACCTGATTAAACGAAACTGCTGCTTTAATTCCTAAATCTGTTTTTGCATATAATGTAGCATCATAAAAATAATCTGATAAATTCTTTACTGTTTTATCGGCATTGGTATAATCAGATCTTGATAAACCAGCTTCACCTTTAAGTCCCACTGTCATTTTTTCCATTGGATACTTAACATCAAAATTTAAAGTAGTTACTAAATTATTCAATTTATAATCTGTTTTTGAAGTAGCAGCTAAATCAAATAAATCTACCAAGGTAACACCCATACTAAAATATTTGCTTTGATTCATTTTCCAATGAAAACCACTAAAAAACCTATCTGGGAAAGCTGCAATATTTGCACTTCTTGTCCTTGTAATAAAAGCTTTGAAATCCATAGATTTAAAAGCTTTCTCTGCTTCTAGTCCAAAATCTAACATTAAACCTTGCTGTCTCCAAGCAGTATCTGAAATTAAATTGTCATAATAAAGTATTTCTTTATAATCTTGAAAAATTCCAGGCTCATTTATTGAAAGTTCTTCTTGGTTGTAGTTAAACGTATAAGGGGTTAAGTTGAAGTTAAAATCACCAAATTTATATTTCAATTTTTTGGCAATAATTCCTTCCACCAATAATTTTCTAACTTCTAAATTGACACCTGCACCCCAAAAACCACCTAAAGTAGATCTAAGTCTCAAAACAGTTTCTATGTGTGTTGTCTTATTTGGGTTCACATTTACGCCTAAATCTAACAAGGCATAACCATTAAAACTTTTGTCGGCACTTGTTGTGTCTCCATTCATAATTTCTCCACCAAGATTGTCATAATACATAACACTTCTTGCAGCACCAGAAAAACTGACTCGCTTAGACTGAGCTTGTAAAGTATTTAAACTTGACATTACAAACAATATGAGCAATATAAATGAGGTGCTCTTTGCTGATTTTTTATTTTTAATATATAATTCCATCTTTTGTTTTTAAAAGAATACTTTTAATTCTATTTCGGTTTCAGTTCCAAATAATTTTTCTTTGATAAAATTCTTGTCTTCATGATGAAACCACCTTTGTCTTATATAGATACCCGCATTTTTAGCAATATCGTAATCTATTCCAAAACCATAAGCATAATTCAATTGATTTACTGGTTTTAAGGTTTCTGTATTTAACCTAGTTTCCATATTTCCCATTATTTGCTCTAAACCTACATATGCAGATAAATGTAGTTTAGGAAAAACTTCTGCATAAACTTCCAATTCATTATAAAAGGCTCTTACCCATGCTTTATTAGAAAATAAAGGACCCGCAGCTAATTTGTTTTGAACAGAATTTAAAGAAGTATAGTAAAAGAAGTATAAATGTCTTTTATTGATTTTTAAATCATACTTTGCTTGAAATTCAATAGTATTAAAACTTTTGTTAGTTGTGGTAGTATCTAAACCAGGTACATTTACGATTTCGTATGCTCCTCTAAAGAAAGTTCCGAATCTTTCATAAGGTCCTTTATTTGCTTGAAAGAAGTATAGCCTTGAAAACATGACACCGTTTATTCTATGGTTCACAGAAATGTCGCTACCTAAATTTTCTAATTCTTGAGAAATTGAATATCCTAGATTAAGTTTCAAAGCCTTGAATTCAAATTCTGTATTGTAATGTATTCCCCAACGATTATTTGTAGCGAAACCTACATTTATAATAGGACTTGCAAAAGGTTGTAAGATATTTGATGAAGCAGCATTGGTTTCGTCAGATCTTCCTAAAAATAATAATTGTGAAATAGAAGTATTTGAAAATGCACCAATATTGTTTACAAAGTTTTTTCCGATATAGAAAAACTGAAAATCCATAGGTAAGAAAGTGTACTCCTTTGGTAAGTTGAATTTTATTTTTACCCCAGGATCCCATTTTCTTTGATAAGTTGGGCTTGTAAAACTTCCAACTCCAAATTCACCTTCAACCAATAGTTTTTTTAGGAACCACCTATGTGAAAGCGTGACCATGTTAAACCCAGATTTTTTGCCTCTATTTTTATTGTCGAAAGAAACACTATTAATTGTGTTAATACCAAACTTGTGTTTTCCTGCTACTAAATTTTCTACTTTTCCTGCTATTGTATAGTTAGGAACATAGTCTGGAAGAACGGTTATATCATTTACATTATTGGCATTTTTTCCAAAAAGAAAATTAAAAGAAAATCCTTTTGGCAAGTCAGCACCTTCTAAAATAAATCCTTTAAAAGCTTGTTGGCTAAAACGTTCATTTTGATCGATATTACCAAGCTTATGATAGTTGCTATATTTCTCTTGAGAGTTTCCTGCTCCTTCCCAAGGAGTTCTTGTAAAAACACTATATCTAGTAATGTCTGCAGTGCTCATTGTGAAATCACTAATATTATACCAATGAATTCCACCCGTTTTTATGGTAAATTTTCCAAATGTTGTAGGAATGGTTCCATATAAATTCAACATGATATTATTGCTAAATGTATTTCCTAAATTTGAACCGTTAAATGGTGTAAATATGAAAAAATCTGTAGCGAGTGAAATACCAGACTTATGTGTCAAATTTGTATTTAAAGCTAAAATTGGTTCTCTATTTCCGTCGCCAAAAGTTAATTTTTTTGGTGCAATATAAACATTTGTTAAACTATCATACGTTTCAAAGTTTTTTAATGCTCTATGATGAACAAACATTCTAGCATAACCACTAAATTTAATATCAATTCCTTTTATTTCATCAAAAATTTGATTTTTTAGAATTGATTTTTTATTGTTCTCCGTTTCATTAAGCTTATTTTGAGAAAATAAACCCAGAAGGAAAAAACAAAACAAATATGTAAAGTTATTTTTTTTCACTTTATCTAAAATATATCCAAATTATAAAAACACAAACCACTAAAATCATTGACAAAATAAATTCTTTACTCTTAGTAATTTCTGACCAATTCGTCTCACCATAAGTAAATGTAAGTTTATTAGCTTCTTCAGAATTTGATTCACCTGAACTAATACTTACAGCAAACAAAACAATTGTAGAGATTACAAAAAGAATAATTGCCATGTATAAGAAGTTAATTGTTACATAACTAAATAAAACGCCAGATAAACCAGCGCCTTCTGGATATAATACTTCAAGAACTAATCTAATAGCACCTAATATACCGCCAATAGCCAATGCAGCAATAGCACCTTTACCATTTACTTTTTTAGATAATAACCCAAATAAGAAAACTGCTGCAATTGGAGGTGAAATATATGCTTGAATAGATTGTAAAGATTTGAATAACCCAGAGTTTCCAATGGTATTAACAAAAGGAATCCAAGCTAAGCCTAAAAGAACTAATACAACTGTAGCCAATTGACCAATTCTTACATAATGCTTATCTTCTTTACCAGGTACAAATTTTTGATATAAATCTAAAGTAAATAATGTAGAACAAGAATTAAACACTGAAGACAATGAACTCATTAAAGCAGCTAATAATCCTGCTGCTACTAATCCCTTTAAACCTGTTGGTAATAATGAGTTAATCATTACACCTAAAGCATAATCTGGATTTTCTAAAACTATTTGTCCTTGTTTTGCTAATACAAATGCTAAAACACCTGGTAACAAAAACAAAAATAAAGGAGTTAATTTCAAAAACCCTGCAAAAATTGTAGAACGTCTAGCATTAGAGATATCTTTAGAAGATAACACTCTTTGAACTATGAACTGATCTGTACACCAATACCATATTCCTAATATGGGAGCACCGAACAAAATACCTGTCCATGGGTAGTTTGGATCTGATGCCGGTTTCCATAAAGACATCATCCCTGGATTTACTGTTTCGTACATAACACTCCAACCACCTACTTTGTGCAACCCTATTGCGGTTACTGCAATTGCACCACCTAAAAGAATAAACATTTGAACTAAATCTGTGTAGACTACAGCTCTAAGACCACCAAAAACAGTATAAATTCCTGTTGCAATAACAATTATAAATGCACCTGTCCAAAAATCTATTCCTAATAAAGCTTCAAATATTACTGCCCCAGCAAATATGGTTACAGAAATTTTTGTTAAAACATAAGCCACTATAGAAATGATAGAAAGGTAGTATCTCGCTCCTGCATTATATCTTTTCTCTAAAAATTCGGGCATAGTAAATACACCTGATTTAAGATAAAAAGGTACAAAGACCCATCCTAGTATTAATAACATAAAAACGGCTAGTATTTCAAACTGTGCTGCTGCAATTCCAGAACTCGCACCTTGACCAGCTAAACCTACTAGATGCTCAGATCCAATATTAGAAGCAAATAAAGATGCACCAATTACAAACCAACCAATATTTTTTCCACCAAGGAAATAATTTTCGGTATTGGCTGTAGATTTTTCTTTTATGGATGTCCAAAATGCTACGCCAAAAATTAGTAGAAAATATCCTACTAAGATTATATAATCTAAGGGTAAAAATGTTGATTCCATAAGTTTTTTTTATTTGTTATTGTCAAATATACACTAACTATCTGATTTTGCACTATATTTGAGTTAAAAAAATACCTTTATATGATGATTAGATACGTAAAAATAATATTAATTACATTATTCTTCATTCCTCTTTATTCTGGAGCCCAAGAATACGTCTTAGTTTGGCAAGATGAATTTAATGAAACATCTTTAAATACAAATGCTTGGAACTATGATTTAGGAAATGGTTGCCCGAATTTATGTGGTTGGGGGAATAATGAATTAGAGTATTACACAGAAGAGAATGTCAGTTTTAATGATGGTAAATTAGTGATAACTGCAAAAGAAGAATCAATTTCTGGTTACAATTTTAGTTCAGCAAAAATTCATACTAGAAACAAACAAACATTTACCTATGGAAAATTTGAGGCTAGAATTAAATTACCAACAGGACAAGGAATTTGGCCAGCTTTTTGGTTATTATTTAATGATCCAACTTATGGCGGCTGGCCAACAAGTGGTGAAATAGATATTGCAGAACTTGTTGGGCATGAACCAGATGTTGTTCATGGCACTATTCACTATGGGGGTGCTACAAAAGGTGGACAATTTGATTTACCAATAGAAGATTTTTCAGATGGGTTTCATACTTTTTCTGTTGAATGGGATTCTACTAAAATTTTATGGTTTGTAGATAGTATACAGTATGCAGGAATTACAAAATATGGAATAGACCAAGGTTTTAACTGGCCTTTTGACCATCCATTTTATATCATATTCAATTTGGCAGTTGGCGGTAATTGGCCAGGAAGTCCAAATAATACAACTAGTTTTCCGCAAACTATGGAAATTGATTGGGTAAGAGTTTATCAAAAAGTTGTTGTAAACCCTATTGAAGAATTGTCGATAGAAGAAATTATAACAATTGCGCCAAATCCAATACAAAATAATGTGTTGAATATAAAAAAGAGTTCTACGGAAAAGCTTCAATACAAGATAATTAATATTCTCGGAGAACAAATCAAAAAAGGCGAAATTCAAGACTTGAATTCAAAAATTAACCTTAATGAAATAAAGGCAGGATTATATTACTTGATGACTACTACTGAAAAATCGGAAAAAATACTTTCCTTTGTAGTCCCAAATTAAAATAATGCCTGAACAGTCTATAAACAAATTAAAAATAAACCCGAATGTTTCTGTTGATTGCGTAGTATTTGGTTATTCTAACGAAAAACTTAAAGTGCTATTAATTAAAAGAAAATCTATTGAAAACGTTAGTACGGAACAATTTGCCCTACCTGGTGATTTGGTTCAGGAAAATGAAAGTTTAGATGAAGCTGCAGAAAAAATTCTTTATAATTTAACAAAATTACAAGGAATTTACTTAAAACAGTTTCACACATTTGGAGACCCCCATAGAGTTAAAGCAATTAAAGATCAAGAATGGTTACGTGCTTTTAGAAAAGAACCTGAAGCAAGAGTTATTACGGTAGCTTATTTTGCTTTAGTAAAATCTGAAGACTATGAACCACAAGCTTCTTCTTTTGCTGGAGAATCTCAATGGACTTCTATTGGTGAAATTCCTACCTTGGCTTTTGATCATAATGATATTTTAAATGAAGCCTATAAACATTTAAAAGATGAACTCATTGATAAACAAATTGGGTTTGAGTTGCTTCCAGAAAAATTCACCTTATCTGAATTACAAACGCTTTACGAAAATATTTTAGATGTAAAATATGACAAAAGAAACTTCAGAAAAAGTTTGAAAGGAAAACCTCATTTAGTAGAACTAAATGAAAAAGAAACTGATGTTACGCATAGACCTGCGAGTCTTTATATCTTTAAAAAGGGAAATTTTTAATTAAACTACCCAAGAACCACCAACACAAATTACGTTTGGTAATTCTAAATATTCTTTATAATTTTTTTCATTAATTCCACCTGTTGGGCAAAATTTTATTTTTGGAAACAATGAATTATATGTTTTCAATAATTTAACGCCTCCAACAATTTCTGCAGGGAAAAGTTTAAAAGTATTGTATCCTAAATTTATCCCTTTCATAATTTCTGATGGCGTAACAACACCTGGAATAAACGGAATTTTAGTTTTTTGTAAATCAACGGCAAGATGTTCCATCAATCCTGGACTTACAATAAAATCTACTCCTAAAGCTTCTACTTTTTTTAGTTGTTCTAAATTGATGATTGTTCCTACACCAATATCTAAAATATCATTATAATCTCTCTTCAATCTTCCAATTGCTTCAAAAGCCACTGAAGTTCTTAAAGTAACTTCTATAGTTGTAATTCCTTGGCGTACAATATTCTCGACTAATTTATCAATTTCGCTAATATAGTTTATAGTAACTACAGGAACGATTTGATTTTTCTCTAAAATTTTTCGTATGTTAAATTGACTCATAATTAATTAAAATAAAAAGCTTGCGCCTGTTTCGCTTGTTGAAATATTTTCTTTTAAATTGGAAAACAACTCTCTTCCCAATCCGTATTTTTGTCTTTGAATTATCTTTGATTCTCTGGCATTTACGTTATCAA
>TARA_B110000037_G_scaffold96793_1_pt1 | contig 13566 bp, 9 predicted proteins | sample TARA_B110000037 | Tara Oceans TARA_B110000037 (sample SAMEA4397196) | marine metagenome | biome: Polar Biome; feature: [MIX] marine epipelagic wind mixed layer (ENVO:01000061); material: water (ENVO:00002006), including particulate matter (ENVO:01000060) such as... | depth 10-100 m
AGATCAAAGACCTCACCATCGAAACCAGTGTCCTGAGTCTTTCGTCTGATAGTACTCGTTCAGAAAAGGAAGAGACTCTGGAATGGAATCAGGAAGATATTAGTTTATTTTTGAAACTCGTGAATCAAAAACAACTCGCCAATAAGCAGCGAATATCAGATACGGTCCGCATCGACCTAACTGATCCTGCGATTATCGACATCATTCATATCGTCGCGGCAGCCGGATTCGGTGTGGCGTTCACCTCTTATGGATTGTTGAAAGAGCCGAATGGCTCGTATCCCGCTCACAGTTGCGAGATCGGTGCACTTGCCTCGTTGAATACGATCATCGGGTTCAGGCCCTGCATCGTTGTGGATATTGAAGAAGATGATGTCGTTTGTGTCTTGCTGGAAGACATCGATGTGCAGGCTACAGATGAGTATGATCGACTTGCCCGACACGACCTACTGCTAGCGAAACGCGTGGATATCCTCCACCCCGAGTTTGCTGAAACTAAGGCAAAGCCTAAAAATGCGGCGCTGCATTAGCGCTTCTTTTGCCTAACGCTTCTGCCTACTTCGCACGCTGATTGAAGCGTTTACCGACAAGTGCTGCGGCGATATTCGCTTTTTGAATATCGATTGCACCACCGGCAATCCCCCATCCCCAAGCGTCTCGCAGTTTCTGTTCTAGCGGGTACTCCTTCGAATAACCATAGCCGCCCATGAGTTGCATCGCCTTGCCTGTTACTTCACGCGCTGTCTCATTGGCGAAACACTTGGCTACCGAACTTTCCGCGATAGAGGGCAGGCCCTTCTCAGCGTTCACGACGGCACGGTAGAGCAGTAGGCGCGATGCTTCCAGCCTCATTTTCATCTCGGCGATCTGCAATTGCACGGCCTGAAAATCGATGAGCGGTTTACCGAACTGCTCCCGCTGCTGCACATATTCCAATACATAATCGAATGCCGATTGGGCGACGGCTAGTGACATAGTCGTATTGCCACAGCGCTCCAGATCGAAAGCATCCATTAACTTTCCGAAGCCGCCCGCTGGCACAAGGATGTTCTCGGAGGGTACTTCAACGTCGTCGAAGTACATGTCAGCACTGGCGACTCCACGAAAGCCCATGTGGTGGTCGGGTTTGCCAAAGCTGAAACCGCTGCTGTCTTTCTCGACAACAACCGCGCCTATTGCCTTCGCGCCGGGACTGTCATCCATACGGCAATAGACTACGTAGGCCTCCGAATGACCAGCCCCCGAACACCAGCGTTTATTGCCATTGACTACTACTCGATCGGCTTCGACTTGGGCGCTAGTAGTAAGATCGGTTAGTGCCGATCCGGCATTCGGCTCCGACATGGATACAGCGACAACGATTTCGCCGGCGCATACTCTGGGTAGAAATTTTTCCCTCAGTCGATCACTACCGAAATGTGCTATCGCTAAGCTTGGCCCGAAGCAGGACTCGAAGATAGGAAAGGCTACCGCGATTGAAACTTTGGCAATCTCTTCTAAGACAATTACTGCATCGAGGTGGCTCATTCCGGCGCCGCCATATTTCTCGTCGAGGTTAACGCCCAGATAGCCCAATTCGGCGTAGCGCTTACGTAACTCGATTCCGGGCGGTTCGTCACTTTCTTCGATTTGTTTGGCGATAGCAGGTAATTCCTGCTGTGCAAACTTGCGCACGGATTGCTGCAGGGCAGTTTGTTGTTCAGATAGAGTGAAATCCATATCTAGTAGTCCTCGTGCTTCTGTCCATTGCTGTGGCAGGTATTGTAGAGTATTCGGCGGCCCACCCATAGACCAATGCTGTAGAGCGGTTTCCCTACCCTTGCTCCGAGCTGTTATAATCGCGCCCGATTTCACTCGGCCTGCACTCTCGGCCTTCACTAGGCATAAGAGTGAGCATAGAACCTATTAATTCTGCAATCTGAGCCCCGCGCATGCAATCGCGTGATGTGGGGCCATAACACGGCAATCACCAGCATGGGTATTGAATCACTAATCGTCGAAATAGGGCGCCGCCGCGTGTTGGCGATCATTTCGCATCCGGATGCTGGCAAAACCACTATTACCGAAAAATTACTGCTCTACGGGAATCTGATTCAAGTAGCAGGTTCTGTGAAGAGTAAGAAATCGGATCGTCATGCAACATCTGACTGGATGGCGATGGAGCAACAGCGGGGCATCTCGGTGACCTCCTCGGTGATGCAGTTCCCCTACAATGGTCGAATGGTGAACCTGCTCGATACGCCTGGGCACGAAGATTTTTCCGAAGATACTTATCGCGTGCTCACGGCTGTAGATTCCGCATTGATGATCGTTGATGGGGCGAAGGGCGTGGAAGAGAGAACCATCAAGCTGATGGATGTCTGTCGGCTGCGTGATACTCCGATCTTCACCTTCGTTAACAAACTCGATAGAGATATCCGCGACCCAATCGAAGTACTCGATGAGATAGAGACTGTTCTCAACATCAAATGCGCGCCGATCAATTGGCCGTTAGGGATGGGCAAAGAATTCAAGGGCGTCTATAACCTGTATGAAGACAAAGTTCATGTCTATCAGCAGGGTCAAGGGAACCAGATTCATGACGAGGTGATAATCGATGGGCTGAATAGTCCTGAAACGGCCGAGCTGCTGGGTAGTTATACCCAAGACTTTATCGATGAGATTGAATTGGTGCGTGGTGCCAGTCACGAATTCGATAGAGACGCCTATTTGAAGGGAACCTTGACCCCTGTTTTCTTTGGTACAGCTTTGGGAAATTTCGGTGTTAAGAAAATGCTCGAGGATTTCGTAGAGTGGGCGCCCCAGCCAAAAAGTCGAGAGACAGAAACCCGTATCGTAGAGGCAAAAGAGAAAGAATTCAGTGGTTTCGTCTTCAAGATTCAGGCGAACATGGACCCTAAGCATCGTGATCGAATCGCGTTCATGAGGATCTGTTCGGGTGAGTATACGAAGGGCATGAAGATGCGTCACACCCGCATCGGCAAGGATGTCAAAGTGGCGGACGCGGTGACTTTTCTCGCTGGTGATCGAGAGCAGGCAGAATCGGCTGTGTCTGGTGACATCATTGGTCTGCATAATCACGGCACAATTCAGATCGGCGATACCTTTACTACAGGCGAGGAGTTGAAGTTCCGAGGAATCCCTCACTTCGCTCCTGAGCTGTTCAGGCGTATTCGACTACAAGATCCACTCAAGTTGAAGGCGCTGCAGAAGGGACTGACGCAGCTATCCGAAGAAGGCTCTACGCAGTTGTTCATGCCTCTTCGCAATAACGATCTGATCGTCGGCGCCGTGGGTGTGCTGCAATTCGAAGTCGTGGCCTTTCGCTTGAAAGACGAATACAAGGTTGATGCCATCTATGAGCCGGTTTCAGTCTTCGTGGCGAGGTGGGTGGATTCCGAGAATAAGGCTAAGTTAGAAGAGTTTCGCAAGAAGGCGCATGAACATCTGTCCATCGATGGTGGAGGTTACCTCACCTATCTTGCGCCAACTCGGGTTAACTTGAGCCTGATGGAAGAGCGCTGGCCAGACATCGAATTCCGCGCGACTAGAGAGCATTGATGCCTATTTTTTAGTCGGTATTTAAGCCTCAGTTAGCAAGCCGAAATTTATCAATGATAGCTATTAAACAAGCCTAAACCCTATGTCCAATTGCCACATGAAGTTCGAGATCAGCGCAACCGACGGTAAAGCCCGCACCGGTGCTATGCAATTCCCACGCGGCGAAGTCGCTACTCCTGCCTTCATGCCGGTAGGCACCTATGGCAGTGTAAAGGGTTTGAACCCAGAGCAAATTCGCGCCACCGGTGCCGACATCATCCTTGGCAATACTTTTCACCTGATGCTTAGGCCTGGCACTGAAGTCATCATGAATCATGGTGACCTCCATGACTTCACTGGGTGGGAGCGGCCGATGTTGACCGACTCGGGTGGCTTTCAGGTATTTAGTCTCGGCGAGATGCGCAAGATCACAGAGCAAGGCGTTACGTTCAAATCTCCTATTGATGGCGCAAAGATATTTCTCGGTCCAGAAAACGCCATTGAAATCCAGCATCAGCTGGGGGCTGACATCATCATGGTATTTGATGAATGCACTCCTTATCCGGCTACAGAAACTGAGGCTAGAGATTCGATGCAGCTTTCACTGCGTTGGGCCCAGCGCTGTGTGCAGGCACACGGTGAGAACAAAGCAGCACTGTTCGGTATCGTGCAGGGAGGCATGTTCGAGAGACTGCGGGAGGAATCGTTGGCAGGTTTACTCGAATTAGGCTTCGATGGTTATGCGCTAGGTGGGCTGTCCGTGGGCGAACCGAAAGAAGAGATGAAGGCAGTTGTCGAGTTCTGTGGGGAGAGATTGCCAGCAGACAAGCCACGCTACCTGATGGGAGTTGGTACGCCAGCAGATATCGTGCATGCAGTTACTCAGGGTATCGATATGTTTGACTGCGTAATGCCGACAAGAAATGCACGTAATGGACACCTGTTTACCTCTGCTGGCCTGTTGAGACTGCGCAATAGCCGCTTCCGCAATAATACGGGGCCGCTAGATGAAGAGTGTGGCTGCTATACCTGTCAAAATTTTAGTCGTGCCTATCTGCACCACCTTGATAAATGCCGTGAAATGCTGGGTGCGCAATTGAATACGATTCACAATTTGCACTACTATCAGACGCTGATGGCGAGTATGCGTGGGGCTATTGAACAGGGTAGATTGAGCGCTTTTGCTGGCCAGTTTTTAGAAGATCAGCAAAAATTGTCCTGACATTTTTCTTAATCTGGACACTAGGCACTTGAAAATAAAGCAATAATCCCAAGTTAGAGTAGAAGCGTTGCTGCAACAGACCCTAGGCCTGGGCAGTGGCCGCATTGGAAAAGAATAAACAGCGTTCGCAGACTCGCTAAAGCGAACGCAATTATCGATATAAGAAGTGCATTAAAGCCGGTACAATCCCGTCTCTTCTGCTTGAGCGGACATCTAACTCCCAGAGAGAGTCATTTATGAATTTAATCTTCCCCACAGCCTATGCCCAAGAAGCAGCAGGGCAACCCTCGATGACTTATAACCTAATCCTATTCGGCGGCATGTTTGTACTGTTCTATCTGATCTTGTGGCGTCCGCAGTCCAAGCGCGCCAAAGAACATAAAGATCTCATTACTAGTGTCTCTAAAGGAGACGAGATAATGACTTCCGGTGGATTGATGGGCAAGGTTGCTGATGTAACCGACGACTATATCGCCGTTGAAGTTGCGGAGAATGTAGTACTTAAATTGCAAAAATCTTCAGTCGCCGCGGTTTTGCCTAAGGGCACAATTAGTCAGATCTAGTTACGGAAACGGAGTTGCACAGGGATGTGTAACCATTGCCCGTTAAGGGCAATGCGAGTGTGTCAAAAGCAAGTAAAATGACATTTTTACGCCAGCTTTTGGCGCACGACAGTCTGAAAAAGTCATGGATGACTTTTTCAGTATCGAACAAATAGTCACGCGCGTTTATTCATCGACGATAAAGAGCTAGCTGGTAGCACACTATGTTAAATAAGTACCCGGCCTGGAAAAACATTCTCATTCTTATAGTGGTTATCTTGGGGTTTCTGTATTCTTTGCCAAACCTCTATCCGGACGATCCTGCCTTACAAGTTTCCCATGAACTCACTGAGCTGAGCGAGGGAGATTTGCCTACGATTATGTCTGCGCTGGAAGCGGCAGAAGTCAATTTTTTCGGAGAGGAAGTGGATAGCGAGAGCATCCTGATTCGCCTGAATAATCTTGATGATCAACTGCGTGCGAAGACGGCTATCGAAGAAGCCTTGGGTGATAGCTATATTGTTGCCTTAAATTTAGCGCCCACTACACCTGGTTGGTTGCAGGCTATAGGCGCAGGCAAGATGAACCTTGGTTTGGACTTACAAGGTGGCGTGCACTTCCTGATGGAAGTAGATATGGATGCGGCACTGACGCGTCGTATGGAAGATAACCTCAGCAATGTTAGAACGATTTTAAGAGAACAAAGAATTCGAAGCCGCGGGCTAAACCTGATTTCAATCTCGCACCTAGAGGTGCGTTTTGCGAGCGACGAGGATCGCCGTCAAGCCAGATCGGAACTGGTTGAAGGTTTTCCAGATTTACAGTTTCAAAGCCGCGAAGCTGAAGGCGTCTTTATCCTCGATATGCGCATGACGCCTGCAATAGCGCTACAGATTCAAACCGACACCCTGCAAGCGAATAGAACTACCTTGCTGAATCGCGTCGACACACTTGGCGTGTCAGAGCCCACTGTGCAGCAGCAGGGCTCCGATCGAATCGTAGTGGAATTGCCGGGCATGCAAGACCCCGCACAGGCAATCCGAATCCTGCAGCGTATAGCGACATTGGAATTTCACCTAGAAGCCGAGGCAGGCGCGCCAAGTCTTAGCTACGAGACCTATTTATACGAAGGTATCCCGATCAATGTCGACAACGATGTAGTTCTGCAGGGTGATCGTATAAGTAATGCAGTTTATCAGCTAGATCAGAACAGCCAGCCTTCAGTGAATTTGAGTCTCGATGCCCAGGGTGGTAATCAGATGAATCGTGCTACTCGCGATAATGTGGGCCGTCGTCTGGATATACTTTTAATCGAGACAAAGTCACGCACCATCACTTCTGTAAATGAAGAAGGCGAAGAAGTCGAAGATATTGAGTTCTATGAAGAAGCAGAGCTTATCATGCACGCCGTTATCCAACAGCCACTGGGCAGACAATTTAGCATCACCGGTTTGACTGCGCGTGAGGCGAGCGATCTTGCTCCACTTATTCGTTCGGGATCGCTGGCGGCCCCTATGACGATTGTAGAGCAATCGGTTATCGGACCATCGATGGGACAAGAAAATCTCGATCAAGGTTTGTTGGGAGTGCAAGTCGCAGCCGGTCTCGTCGTTATCTTTATGCTGTTCTACTACCGTACTTTCGGCATGGCGGCGAACGCGGCACTTATCATGAATATTCTGATGATCGTAGCGGTGATGTCTTCGATAATACCGGCAACACTGACGCTGCCGGGTATCGTTGGTATCGTTCTTACGGTAGGCATGGCAGTCGATGCGAATGTGCTCATCTTCACGAGAATTCGTGAGGAGTTGAGTGAAGGCGCGGCAGCGCAAAAGGCCATCGACGCGGGATACAATCGAGCATTCACGACTATTATCGATGCTAACCTGACTACTTTCTTGGTTGCCGCCGTGCTCTACACGATCGGCACCGGTCCAGTGCGCGGATTCGCAATCACTCTGATGATCGGAATTATCACGTCTATGTTTACTGCCATCATTGGCACACGAGCAATTGTGAATTTGATTTATGGTGGCAAGTCTGGGAAGACTCTCTCCATCGGCAGTTACAGGATGAAGGCCAAGCAAGACGAGCTGAACATAGCGGCGGGAAAATAGATAAATATGTTACTAACTGAAAAACAAATCGACTTCATGGGTGTGCGCAAGATTGCGGGTATAGGATCTATCGTTCTGATAGTTATTTCCATCTTATCACTGGCGTTTAACTCCTTGGAGTTTGGTCTAGATTTTACCTCTGGTACATCGGTGCGCTTGAGCTACTCAGAAGCAGTCGTTGTTCAAGATGTTAATCAGACACTACGCGATAATGGTTATGAAGATGCGGTGGTTGTGACTTTTGGATCCGATCGCGACATTCGAGTTCTTCTGCCGGTGGATGAAACTGTTGCAGTAGGCGAGCAGGCAGCGCAGGCAGTTATCGTTGGCGAGTTTATTGCCGAATTGCTACAGAGTGCCAGTGGAAGTGAGGTCTCGCTGTTAGGTTCTGACTACGTGAGCGCGAAAGTTGGCGGGGAATTGGTTGAATCAGGCGGTATTGGTATGCTGGTGGCCCTGGCTATTATCATGGTGTATATCGCCATGCGCTTCCAGTTTAAATTCTCAGTGGGTGCTGTGGTGGCACTTGCGCACGACTTAATAATTACTCTGGGAATATTTTCTCTGTTTCGAATTGAATTCAATTTGAATACATTGGCTGCGCTGCTGGCAATCATTGGTTATTCATTGAACGACACCATTGTGGTATCAGACCGTATTCGCGAAAATTTTCGTCGCCTGCGAAAGGGCACGCCACTTGAGATGGTCAATATTTCACTGAATCAAACATTGTCACGCACGTTGATTACTTCATTGACTACGTTACTGGTGCTCTTCTCTATTTTATTCATCGGTGGCGAATCCACTCAGGGATTTGCAGTGGCACTTATCATCGGAGTGGTGATTGGTACTTACTCTTCAATCTATATTGCCTCGAATATCATTTTATACATGAATGTGACCCGCGAAGATTTGATGCTGCCGGTAAAAGAAGGTGCCGAATTGGACGATATTCCCTAGGGAGGGTTCGTAACGTGCTGGCATTTTCTCGAGCCGAGTTAGTCCTGCGATAAATAGCACTTGGCGATGACCCGCATAATTGCTATGTTTTAGCCCCTCAAAAGCTAATGTTCAAGTAGGACGTTTATAGAGGGCGATTCAGATTGATTCATACACGGCAACAACCTCAGTGCACTAAGCAGCCTCTCTTTAGTTGGCGTCTTGCATTTTCAGTGCTATTGCTGCAATTCTTCCTTTTTCTGCCCTTCAATTCGGTCGCTCAAGATCCCGCCTTATTCCCTAGACCTGCTGAACTAGAGCCAGCCATAGGCTTCTGGATTCGTGTGTATACCGAAGTCGACACCCAGAGTGGCTTTCTGCATGACTCACAGCATCTAGATGTGATCTATACTGATCTGCGCTTAAACCGCCGCGCGATCGAGGCTAGGCGTAGCCAAATTCAGGAAGATTTACGAGTGCTCGCCACAGGAGAGCGTGATCAGCTTACAGATTCACAGAGAGAGATCCTCGCACTGTGGCCAAATGACGTGGGTAACCAGACTCTGCGCGCGGCCGCCTCTAATGTCCGCTGGCAGTTGGGGCAGTCAGATAGGTTCCTTGGTGGATTGCAAAGATCGGGTGCGTACCGTCAACACATAGACAATGTGATACAAGAAAAAGGTCTCCCTGCTGCGCTCGGAGTACTTCCTCACGTCGAATCGTCATTTAATCCGGGTGCTTTTTCTAGCGCATCGGCTGCAGGCATGTGGCAGTTCACTCGCGCCACGGGTCAACGCTTTATGCGCATCGACCACATAGTCGATGAACGGATGGATCCCTATACATCAACCAGCGCTGCGATGAGCCTGCTTGAATACAATTACAGTGTGCTTGGCACCTGGCCCTTAGCTTTAACGGCCTACAACCATGGCGCCGGTGGCATCGCCAGAGCCGTTCGAGAAACAGAAACTACCGATATTGAAAAAATTGTCGCGAATTACAAAGGGCGTGCATTCGGATTCGCATCGCGAAATTTTTACGCACAATTCCTGGCTGTGAATGAGGTAGAAAAAAATGCCTTGGAGTATTTCGGAGATGTGAGATTTAACCCTGCGCCGAATTTCAGAGAAGTCCAGACCGACGCCTTCATCGATGCTGAAGTATTTGCCAGTTCGATCGGTGTCAGTCTGGAACAATTGCGCGACGACAATCGAGGGCTGCGCCCAGTGGTGTGGGAGGGGATCAAGAGAATTCCCGCGGGTTTTCGAGTCAAGGTGCGCGAGGAGCTTGTTCCCTCGGGAGATATCTTATCGATGGTGCTTGCCGACTTTAAATTTGCAGTGCAGACACCCGACATAGCCTATGTGGTTGAACGTGGCGACAGCCTCTCGGTTATCGCTAGGCGCTTTAATACTTCAGTGACAAGGCTTGCCTCATTGAACCAACTGCAGAGCCGTAACAGGATTCAAATCGGCCAGCGTCTATTGCTTCCTCAGGATAATAGCCAGCCTACTTCGGTGGCGGCTGTTGTTTCCGAAGATGGATCGTACACAGTTCGCAGAGGCGATACCGTTTCACTAATCGCTGCACGCTATGGCGTAACTGAGCAGGCGCTTTTGGGTGTTAATGGGATACAAGACCCACATAGAATCTATCCAGGACAGACGCTCAGGATGCCTGGCCAGGGCGATGCCGGGATTCAGCTAGCAGGGATAGACGCTGCTAATACGCCGCCGCCGACTGTACAAACTCAACTGGCAGAAGAGGTCGTGGCACGTGTGGACCCGGTGAGAGACACGCCAGTAGCACCTCCAGTAGAAGTAGAACAGCTCACCTTGGTGCGCCTGCCTCCTGCCGCGGTCCTGCCGGACAATCAACAATTGGACGCCCCAGTTACCGATGACCAGAGCACGGCTGAGGCATTGGATTCTGTGATAGATGTTAGTGAGAGTAACGAACAACTCGTCGAAAGTTTGTCTGCTGACCCGTCAGATTACACTGTAGCTGGTAACAACACTGTGGAAGTTCAGGCATCAGAAACACTAGGGCACTTCGCCGATTGGCTGGGTATTCGTGCTTGGGATGTGCGTAGATTAAACAATATGGCATTTCGCGACCCAGTTATTGTGGGGAAGCGTCTGACTCTTGATTTCTCGAGTGTGAATGTTGCGGAGTTCGAACTGAAGCGTCGAGAATTTCATTCGACTTTGCAGCAAGAATTTTTTAGCAATTACCGCATCCAGGGCATCGAGCAATATGAGATCAAGCGTAACGATAATATCGGCGCCATCGCAAGGAATCGCTATTCCACTCCTATCTGGCTAGTGCGACAGTACAATCCCGAATTGGATTTCAATCGCATTCAAATCGGCCAGCAAATAGCCTTTCCACTAGTTGAAGAAGCAGAGTAGTCGAGCTACCTTACTTGTTCTTCAAAAAGTCTTTCCAGTAGTTCCGCATACTTAGGTCTAAGTGTCTTCTGAGAGAAGCCATCTAAGGTGACTCTTGGCAAAGCAATATTCTTGGTTAGCATGCTTTGCCAGTCTTGCAGTTGCTTGAGAATTCCCGCGCAATTCGCTTCGTCTCCACTGCTTTCATTGAAGGGGTAGAGAAACTCACTATCGATGTATTCGGGATAGACCAATGCGTCGGGCACGAGAGGTGTGCAGCGTAATGTGCAGGCTTCCTGTATTGCTAGGCCCTGAAAATCATGTTCAGCGGTGGAGAGTACGACGTCACAGCGCCTCAGCAGGCTTATATAGCCCTCACGGTTCTCGACAAAGCCGAAGCTACCCTGATCGATGGCAAGGGCCGCAGCATGTTGCTCTAGTAGTGCTGCTATCTTCTTGAATTCTGCAGGGGACGATCTGAATTGTTGGCCGACGACATGGAGTCTGATTGGTAGTCGCTGTGTAAGGATAGCCTGCGCTAGACTCAGTAAAAGTTTCGGTCCCTTGTCATATTCCCAGCGATGATTCCAGACAACGTCGAGAATTTGCTTAGAGTTTTCTAGCATTGCAGTTGTTACTGGTTCGAATGAGAATTCTTCTAATGGAACCGGGATGATTTCGCTCTTCTCAATTCTCTCAAGCAGTTCCGGAGAAAGTTGGTCTGGTAACTTTTTCAGTAATTCTTTGGCCCCTTGCAAGAAAGTGGATCGGTTGTAAGTACTGTTGAAGACAATGGCATCTGCACAGAGTGCTGAATAGAGCGGAACTAACTGTGGCTCTACGTTGTTGCTTCTTTGCTTGCTGCCTAACGGATAGACGAACTGATTCTCATGAAAATAGAGCAGGGTGGGCAACTGTGCGATGCGGGGTAAGAACCCGCGAAGGCTCGACAGATCAACCATCGAGGTGGCAATAAGCAAATCGTAGTCTTGATTGAGCAGGTCTTTTTCGTTTAAAGCCCATTGCAAGCTATTGCCTCTTATCCGCCAGTTGAAATGGCACGGCGGCAGTACGAGTTGAGTCCAAGTGTGCTCAGGAAACATCTCGAGAAGTCTGCCGCGCCACATTTTGTGGCTCATGGCATCGTAAGCTGAGAGCAGTAAAATTCGATAATTCATCAAAGGTTCTTTCATTGCAAATCAATCGGGGAATAATTCTGGCATAATTTAAGGTATTAGATTAGCGTGCGCAAGCGAATAAGTCTGTGGCTTTGCCACAGTCATTTACTAAGTCAGTCGCAGACAGTGACTTCGGGGAAACAATGACAATTAAACTACACGGCATGACCTATAGTAATTATTACAATATGGTGAAGGCCACCATGATAGAGAAAGGAATGGATTTCGAGGAAGTTCATGTGTTGCCAAATCAAGAGTCAGAGTTCTTGCTTAAGAGCCCGATGGGCAAGGTGCCATGCTTAGAGACCGCGCAGGGCTTCCTCACAGAAACCGGTGTTATGATCGACTATATTGATAGCCTAAAAATTGGTCCTTCACTATATCCAGAGGATCCCTTTGCTCGCGCCAAGGTCAAGGAGCTGATAAGACATTTGGAACTCTATATCGAATTGCCCGCGCGACGTTTGTATGGAGATGTGTTCTTCGGCAAGCCGGCAACGGATGAGCTGAAAGGGCAAGTTAAGCTACAACTGGAAAAGGGGTTCGCTTCATTGCAAAAGCTGGCGAGTTTTGATCCCTATCTGGCCGGGAAAGAACTGAGTTACGCGGACTTTTACTATAAATTTAGCGTAAGCCTAGCAACCATAGTGTGCAAAAAGGCTTTAAATTGGAATGCGTTGAATGAACTGCCAAACATTAAGTCGTTAATGGGTTTGATGGATGATCGGGAATCTATTCAGAAAGTGCAGGCAGATCAGGCGCGAGACGCCTGATCTATCCTGAGTGAGCAAAAGCCTGCTAGCGATGCGGCGTTCTTTCTAGAATGCCTGCGCTGCTGCTCATATCGAGAATGGTCTCGATATTCTTTTCGATATCCTCAACTGATGCGCCCAGACCTAGATCTACGCCAACATTTTCTCTGACGTCAGCAGAGTAGTAACGCCCGCCTGCAGCCTGAATGATGCGGCCATTGGGAGCCTTCTCTGAACAGAGATAAACCACAGCTGGCGTAACCAGTTCTGGAGCCAGCTTCTCGGCGCTGTCCTCAAAGCCTGGCAGTTCGACTGTCATTCTAGTCGCGGCGATGGGGGCTATTGCATTAGTGAATACGTTGTACTTGGCACCTTCGAAACGTAGTGTATTCATAAATCCAACCAATCCCAGCTTTGCTGCGCCGTAATTGGCCTGACCAAAATTTCCAAACAAGCCCGAGGTAGATGTAGTCATCACGATGCGACCGTACTTCTGTTCGACCATGATGGGCCAAACACATTTCGTTGCATTAAGGCTGCCGGTAAGGTGAACATCAATAACTGCATGCCAGTTTTCTAGTTCTAGCTTTGAGAAGGTCTTATCTCTTAGGATGCCGGCGTTGTTAACCAAGACATCGATGCGGCCCCACGTTGCGAGGGTTTCATCAACCATCGCCTGCACTGCTTCTAAATCGGTAACCGATGCATCGTTCGACATTGCTGTGCCGCCGCTATCGCGAATTTCCTGTGCTACCTGCTCAGCGGCTGACGCTGAACCTCCGCTGCCGTCTACCGAACCGCCCAGATCATTGACTACTACTTTCGCCCCGCGCCGACCCAGCTCTAAGGCGTGTTGCTTACCTAATCCGCCACCAGCACCCGT
>TARA_B110000037_G_scaffold222588_1_pt1 | contig 13542 bp, 9 predicted proteins | sample TARA_B110000037 | Tara Oceans TARA_B110000037 (sample SAMEA4397196) | marine metagenome | biome: Polar Biome; feature: [MIX] marine epipelagic wind mixed layer (ENVO:01000061); material: water (ENVO:00002006), including particulate matter (ENVO:01000060) such as... | depth 10-100 m
GCTTTTCAATAAAGCTTTGGTAGGAATACAACCCCAATTTAAACAGATACCACCTATCTCAGATTTTTCTACAATGGCCACTTTCATACCCAATTGAGATGCTCTAATTGCAGCAACATATCCACCAGGTCCACTTCCTATAACTATTAAATCGTAATTCATATTTTTTATTGGTTGATTATTTAAGATGTAAAGTTAAATGATATTATTTATTCTTTTTAATACTTTTCAACAAATAATTGATTAAAGAAAAACACTAAAACACTAAAAAGGAAATGCCGATATTAAAATCAACATTTCCTTTACAAATCTTAAGTGAAAAGACTACCATTTCATTGGGTCTTTTTCACTATTGTTTTTTCTATATTTATGAACAGAATCATTCGTGTTTTGTTTGGGTTTATTTTGTGTTTGTTGTGGTTTTTTATCCAAATTCATTTCCCCAGAAAAATCTTTATTAGGTCTTCTTATTTTTCCATCACTTGTTCTCTTTGGAGCAGAACTATCTTTTCTCGAGTTGTTATTATTGTTCCCCGAAATAGTCTTATCCGTTTTAGCGTTATTCCTATTATTAGGTTTTCCAAATCTTTTTGCCTTTGGCCTTCTTGGTTGGTGCTGTTTTTTAGGTTGAGGTTTTTCGTTTTCAGGTTGTTCTTTACTAGGCTCAAAATCTGTCATGATTTCTTTTTTCAACTTTATCCCTAATAGCTTTTCTATCCCACTTATATATTCATTCTCATCTGAACTTACTAAAGAAATTGCTTCTCCACTCGCTCCTGCTCTACCAGTTCTACCAATTCTGTGTACATAATCTTCTGCTATATTTGGCAATTCAAAATTAACAACATGCGGCAATAAGGGAATGTCTAATCCTCTAGCTGCAATATCTGTAGCTACTAAAACTCTTACTTTACTAGCTTTAAAATCTGCCAATGCCTTTGTTCTTGCATTTTGCGTTTTGTTTCCGTGAATGGCCGCTGCAGAAATATTCTGAGCAATCATTTTTTTACACAATTTATTGGCACCATGTTTTGTTCTAGTAAACACTAAAACTTGTTGCCAATTTCCATCAGAAATCAATTTAATTATTAAAGCTGTTTTTTTAGATTTATCAACTTTATATATTTTTTGCTCAATTTTATCTGCCGTTGTATTTTCTGGTGCAGCTTCTACTGAAACAGGGTTTTTCAAATAACTATTTGATAGTTTTCTAATTTCTTTAGAGAATGTAGCAGAAAACAATAAACTCTGTCTTTTTTCTGGAATTAAAGTCATTATTTTTTTGATGTCTCTAATGAAACCCATATCTAACATTCTATCTGCTTCATCTAATACAAGAATCTCTACCTGAGATAAATCTAATAGTCTTTGATTACACAAATCTAATAAACGCCCAGGTGTTGCCACTAGAATATCTATTCCACTTTTTATAGTAGCTACTTGTTTGTGCTGTTTTACGCCACCAAAAATTACGGTTGCTTTTATGTCCATATAAATACTATACTCTTTTATATTGTCATAAATTTGAGCTGCTAGTTCTCTAGTTGGTGTTAAAATTAAAGAACGAATTGGTCTTCTTTTTTGAACTGGCTTTTTAGCAATAATTTGTAGTATTGGCAACACAAAACCTGCGGTTTTACCTGTTCCTGTCTGTGCCGATGCTAATACATCTTTTTCTTCTAAAACTAAAGGAATTGCTTTTTCTTGAATTACTGAAGGTATTTCGTATCCTTTTTTCGCTACTGCTTTTAATAAAGGATCTATTAATCCTAAGTCTTTAAATGTCATATTTTTAATTTGAAGTGATTGTATTTCAAACTAAAATGCCGAAATACTTTAAAGCACAAAGGTATGAAAAACCTAAGTATTTATATTGTGTTTAATTTGGAGTTATGTAGTTTAATGAAAAACTTGTCCACTTTTAAGGTCGATAAAATACTTATAGAAAATTTCCAGTAATCGCAATTACAGAAGATTTAGGAATTGAATTTCTACCTAGCGGCCAATGACTGGTCAAATTATTAATATCTAGCGAAGTTTCGCCTGGGTGCTGAACACTTACAAATAATGTTTTTCCATCTGGATGGAAACATAAGCCAGTAAGCTCTGCGTCTACAGGTGCGCTTCCTACCTGAATTACTTCTCCTTGTCTTTCACCACTTCTTGGCACAACAAATAAGCCGTTAGAAAGAAATTCAGCATATTCTCCATTACCTAAAGACCTTCCTGAAACATCTGTTGCAAACCAAAGATTGCCCTTATTGTCAAAAACTAAATTATCTGGACTTGAAAACCCCTCTTTCGCACCGCCCATTAAAAAAGTTTCGACTCTAAAAGTATCTCCTGTTTTATCTGCTGTATCTTCTACAATCTTTAAAATAGAACCATGATAATCTCCTATTAGTTTATTATTAGTTAAAGAGACAAAAACATCCCCAGAAATTGGATCTATTTTTATATCTTCTGGCCTATTCATTGGACTAGCACCTAATAATTTTGCAGCTTCTCTCACTCGAATTAAAACAGCTGTTTGGTTTTCAAAATTTGCTTGTAATAATTTATTATTATCGTAATCTAAAGCTAACCATTTTCCATTGTTTACATCTGCAACATATAAGATTCCTTCTTTTAAATCTTTAGCATATTTTGAAACATACTTGTAAATGAATTGATCAGATTCATCATCACCAGAATATACTACAACTCTGCCATCTTCCAATCCTACAACTGTAGCACATTCATGCTTACACCTTCCCAACGCAACTAATTTTTGTGCTGCTCCAGTATGAATATTTACCTCAACAACCCATCCATAATGTTCTGGTGGGTGATTATAATGTTTTTCCCATTGATAATAACTAGGAATAAATTCTCTTTTACCATTTAGATAGCTAATTTCTCCATATTGGCTATCGTAGTTTTCTTCACAAGTTAATACTGTTCCCCAAGGCGTAACTCCTCCTGAACAATTTTGTAAAGTTCCTTCTGCTATAGAACAACCAGCTATTTCTTCATCCCAAAGAAAAGTAATTTTTGTTTCACCCGTTATTCTTTTATTAATTGCATTGTCTTTTACAAAAGTCCACAGCCCATCCTTGTCTTTTACAATTTTGGTAATACTTCCACCAACAGCATACCGTTCTTTATCAATTTCTTCTTTCGTTCTTAAACTAGAGCTAGTTCCTAAAGTTACTCTATCATAATATTCATTATTGGTCCATAAAATAGCTTCCGTATTACTATTATCTATCGGAAACAATGCATTAAAATCGCAATGCTCCCCAAAAGTATCTTTGTCTGAAATAATATCGCCTGCGGAAACGACTACTTGATAAGTAAACCCTTCCGACAATACAACATCATCAACTATTACTGAACTATTTAATGCTTCAAATAACACTTTAACTTCATGCAATTTATCACCTGACTTACAAGAACTTACAACCAACAAAGGATTTAATACTAAACTTACTAAACTTCCTTTTCCTAAAAATTCGACAAAAGATCTTCTTTTCATTTTTTTTGGTTTGATTATTGTAATGTAACTAATTGCAACACGAAAATAAGTTTATTAAATAGCTTGCAATATTAAAAATACATTAATTTTGAAAAAATTACTAAAATGAAAAAGATACTCTTGGGATTATTCAGTCTAATACTAATATTTAATTTAAGTTCTTGTGTAGAATTGGAAGGCCTTTTAGGTTCTGATGATATTGCAGCCGGATTAAAGGAAGCTTTGGAAATAAGCACAGATACTTCCGTAGTACAAACTTCGATAATTGATGGCTATTTTGGAAATGCTGCTTTAAAAATTCTTTTCCCTCAAGAAGCTGATAACATTAAAAAAGTATTAGAATTGCCCGGTGTAAGCCAATTAGGGGTTCCGTTATTAGATGCTTTTGAATTAAAAATGAATAGAGCAGCAGAAGCAGCTGCTCCTGCTGCAAAAGAAATATTTATTACTGCTATTACCGAAATTACAATTGATGATGCGTTAGGTATTTTAAATGGAAATGATGATGCTGCTACAGTTTATTTAAGATCAAAAGCTGATGAAACATTGTATAATGCATTTTATCCTGAAATTCAATCAGCAATGGCTGCAGTACAGGCGGATGTAGCTTGGACAGAGATAACTCAATACTACAACACACTTTCTAGTAACCCTACAGTCGTTTTTGCTGTTTCCGCAGCTGGATTAAATCTAGACCCTGTAGATACTGACATCTCTGCTTATACAACCAATAAAGCACTAGATGGTTTGTTTGTAGTAGTTGCAAATGAAGAAAAGAAAATTCGTAATGATGTAACACACAGAGTTACGGAGCTTTTACAAAAAGTTTTCAAATAAAAGTTTAATTATTATTGGGTTGATGAAAGTAATTTCTACAAATATTTCTGAAACTAAAACTATTTCTTTTAGAGGACAAGATGTAAAAACTGGTATCTTTAAATATAGTATTCCCGAGGGTATTTTCATAGGAAAAGAAGACGTTTCCAATGATTCTGTTGTGGATAGAAGATATCACGGAGGCATTGACAAAGCTTGTTACATTTACGCTACAGATCATTATAACTATTGGCAAAAACTATATCCTGATTTAAAATTTGAATGGGGAATGTTTGGAGAAAATCTAAGCATTGAAAACCTTGATGAAAAAAATATTTATATTGGAGATATATATCAACTTGGAGAGGCCGTAGTTCAGATAAGTCAGCCTAGAGAACCTTGTTTTAAATTAGGCGCTCGCTTTAATACAGCTAAAGTTGTTAAGCAGTTTCTGAATGCTAATTTCCCTGGTATTTATTTACGAATTATTAAAGAAGGAAAAGTTTTTGTTGGGGACGAAATGGTATTGATTGAAAGTCCAGAAAAGACATTGACTGTTTTACAATATTATAGAACGATTTGTGATATGAAACCAAAGGAAGAATGGAAAACCTTATTACTTAACTCTAAATTTGTAAGAGAAACTAAAAAGATAGAGATTCTTAAAAAAGCTAGTAGGCATTTTTAAAATTATCTTAAATCTTTCTCAATTTAAATCTATAAGCATTACCGATTACCACTAAATCTGAGAATAACATAAAAAATGCTGCCATCATAGGGTTCAAAATACCTAAAGCCGCTAAAGGAATCGCTACAAAATTATAAGCAAATGCCCAAAATAGATTTTGTTTAATCGTTTGCAAGGTCATCAACGCAATTTTATGAGCGGTTTTCAATAAAGCAAAATCATTGTTTAATAGTACAATATCTGCACTTTCTATAGCCACATTGGAAGCTTTACTAAAAGATACGCCAATATGAGCTTTACTTAATGCTGGAGCGTCATTAATACCGTCTCCAACCATTGTGCTAACTTCCACACTATAATCTTCTATACGCTTTAGTTTGTCTTCTGGTTTTAACGCTCCTATTATTTTTGTTTGTAATTCTTTTTCTAACAACTCACACTTCTTTGTGCTGTCGCCACTTAAAACGATAGGTTCTAAACCTACTGATTTAAGGTAGCTAATCGTTTCTTTTACGTGTTCTTTCAGTTCATCTCTAATATTAAACTGAGCAATTAATATATTGTTTTTGGTTAAATGCAAATCAAAAATAGAGTCTGTTAATTCAGCGAATTTAGCATTTCCTAATTTATAGATATTTTCTTCTTCATCTACTCCTTGCATACCACTTCCTTTCACTTCTAAGATATTCAAAAGTGTTAAAGAATTGTATTCAGCAAAACTTTTAGCTACCGATTTGGCTATTGTGTGAGAAGATTTACTTTCTAAAGCATACACCAACTCTTTGGCTGTTTTTTCTTTAAAACTTATAACTTCAAAACTTTCTACTTCAAAATTTCCAGTAGTAATTGTTCCTGTTTTATCAAAAATAATATTCTTTGTCTTTGCAAAAGTTTCTATAGTTTGTGCTCCTTTTACGAGAATACCATTTTCACTTAGCTTACCAATACTTACCATAACGGCCATTGGCGTTGCTAAACCCATAGCACAAGGGCAAGAAATTACCAAAATAGCTACACTTCTAATAATACTAGCTTCTAGTGCAACTCCTAATCCGAAATAACTTATCAAAAACCAACTAAGTGAAATACCAATAATGAAAGGAACGAAAATTGCAGAAATCTTATCTGCTAGTTTTTGAATGTTAGCTTTTCCGGTACTAGCTTTTTGTACTAAGTTATTAATTCTTGCTAGGGCAGACAAATGTCCTGGCTGACTTACCACATAAGTAAACTGACCATCTATTAGTGTTGTTCCAGAAAACAATTGAGTATCTTTCTCTTTGAACGATGGCTCACTCTCACCTGTTAAAAGTGCTTCAGCTACAAAACCTGAACCTTCAGAAACAAAGCCGTCTGTTGGTATTTGATCTCCTTGGTTTATTTGTACTAAATCTCCTTTACGAATTTCATTTAAACTAACTTCTACAAATTGTTCTGTAGAAGTCATCCATTTCAAAGATGTTTTAATTTGCATTCTGGCTAAACTAGCTAAGGAAGAAGTTGTTTGATTGATAGCTTTTTCTTCTAACCTATCGCCTACCATTACCAAGGCAATAATAACTGCCGTAGTTTCAAAATACAACATATGCTCGCCTTTTATCATCAAATAAACACTGAAGATAAAAGCTGTAATAGCACCTAATAAAATAAGAACATACATATTTGCAGATCTTGATTTTATAGAATTCCATGCACCTTTTCCAAATTTCCATATACCTATGAATAAAGCGGGTGTTCCTAATAAGAAATCTACCAAAGGATTTTTCCATTCTTTCGGAAAAAACATCTGAGCCATAAAAAATATAGCGATAGTAACTACCAACCAAAACAAAATATCTTTTAGTAAAGTAGATTTAGGCGCGTTTTCGTCATGAACAACTTCAAACCCTGCATTGGTGATCATTTTCTCTACATCAGACTCCATAGAATGTAAATATTCTTCTATTATTAATTCTCTTGTAGGGAAATTAACAACACCTTTTATTCCTGCTTTTTTTGCCGCCCTCTCTACGCTAAGCGCACAGTTGACACAGGTCATTCCATCAATTTTTATTGCTTTTTGTGCTGTAGACATTCTAACAAGTGCTTTTCTAATTTTCTACTAATAACTTCTTCACTATAATTAGCAATCGTATTTAGTCTAATTATAGAAGCATCAAAATTAGAAAGATTATCTATCATCAATTGAATTTTAGTCTGCAAACTGTTTGCATTTTTATTTTCGGCAAGGAAACCATTTTCTTTCTTAACAATATCTGCTGGCCCACCTGAATTAGTTGCTACAATTGGTAGACCACAAGACAATGCTTCAATCAGTACTACACCAAAAGATTCAAACCTACTGGAAGAGATAAATATATCTGCATTTTGGTAAACTTCCAATAGTTCTTTTTTCGTCTTATATCCACTAAATTCTATAAAGTTATCAATCTTCAGACTGACAGAAATATCTTGTAGATTTGACAATTCTTCTCCTATTCCTATGATTTTTAATTCAACATTTTTATTCGTTGCTACGATATTGGCAAAGGCTTTAATAAGTAGATCAAAGCCTTTTACTTTATTCAAATTCCCTACACTCACTAAACTAATTTTAGATGCTTTTTTCTTTTTTTTGATAGGTTTAAAGAAATTTACATCAACCATATTTGGTAATATAGTTATTGAATTGGACGTGTACTTTTTAATTTTTTGCTTCACAGCAGAAGACACTACTAAAACTTCGACTGCAAAATCTAAGGCTTTTTTAATTTTTAAGATTAAATCTTCATTATAAGGTAATTTGTCTTTTAAAAACAGCCCTCTATGTTCTGTAATTACATAGGGAATGTTTTTTTCTCTAGCAATTTCAGAAACCACAACGCCTGCCCAAATACTTGAATGTACATGAATAATATCTGGTTTGTTGTTTGCTAAATATTTATTAAGTAACTTTTTATATTTACTAATAAACAATTCGATATTTAAATTGTTCATTTTAGGAATTCTATAGAAATTATGTCTAATCTCATTCGTTAATATAGACTTTTTATTTTCAATCTTAAAATTTCTTTTTTTGGTGATTCCTTTTTCTTCCAAAATAAGTACATCGACAGTATGCCCTAGTTTTACTAAAGATTCTGATTGCAATTTGAAAAACCGCCCACCATTTGGTGGATACCAAGAAGGAAGTACTAATATTTTCATTTCGTTAAATTATTAAAAGCTAACTCATTTTTTTTAAGAATTGAAAGATACCAAACTAAAGTGAAACTTAAAATCAACACGCCAACCAATGAATAAAGAATTAAGGCTTGTTTGATGTTATTGTTTTTTACGGCATATAATAGAACAAGTAATCTAAGAACAAGGTGTACTATTTCAATTCCCAATGCATTTTTTTGTTCCTTTAAAACATTTGGCATAAAAGACAAAACACTTGTTAAATAGATTAAAAATAACCAGGGTAATAAATATCTTAAATAAACTCCAGACTGAAACCACTCTTCTCCCCAAACAAAAGAAAATATAGTAGGAGAAAAAATAAATAATAAAACAAAAGGGATTATGCCAATTAAAATAAGAGTTTTCAAAAGCTTAACAACTTGCTTGTAAATTGGCTTTTTGTTTTGAATATTATCAATTATTTTTTTTGAAAGAACTTGATAAATACTACCGCCAAACATATTGATAGGCTTAAAAACTTTTCCTAAAGCCATTGTGAAAAAACCAATTGACACTTCCCCAAAAGCTGGTGTTAAAAGGAATATTGGTAAAGAATTTGAAACAAAATTCACCAATGCATGAGGTAAGCTAAACAAAGGGAATCGATAATATTTTTTTAAAACGGTAGAAATTTTTACCCTTGTAGAAAATACTTTATTTCGAAATAATTCCTTACTTAAAAAGATAGTCCCTAAAAAATTACTAATAAAAACTGCTTTAATCATTCCAAATTGAAACCCATTTTTAACAGCCAAAGCAATTGTACTAAGAGGATTTGAAACACCTAGGATAGCCTGTGATATTGCTTGTTTATTATAGTTTTTGAGCCTATTATTGTAATTTATCAATATAAAAAAACTTGCCGAAAAAAAGACTATAAAGGGTAAAAGATAAATCCAAGTTATTGAAAAATCTACACGATAGTAAGTCCTTATGCTTTCCTTAAATAAATAAACTAAACAAAAACTAAGAATAGATACAAGTATATTAATCAGAAAACTAAGTTTAACTAAAGCATGTGCTTCTTCATCTTTTTCAGGTAAAATCAAAGCCAATTCAAATCTTGAAGTGGCAAATATTATAAAAAACCCTGCAATGGACATAAATACAGCTAACTGACCAAAATCTGCCGCAGAATATAATCTAGAAATAATAGGAGAAAGACCAAAAGCTACTAGTTGGACTATTACATTAATAGACAACAGTTTTGATACATTTTTGAAAAATGCACTATTTCGAAATATGTCTTTTAATGCTTTCAATAAAAAAACTTATGTACATTTGCAAATCTAACCCTAAAATTAAAAATTATGAGTAAATTACTATTAATATTATTGTCAAGTTTTGTATTATTTTCTTGCAATGAAGAAAAAACAGAAACTAAACAAGTAAGTATTACTGAAGAGACTCAAGAAGGATGTATATATTCTGTAAATCCGAAAAAGCTAAAATTTGAATGGGCCGCTTTTAAAACTACTGAAAAAATACGCGTAAATGGAACTTTTAATAAAATAGAACTATTGAATAAAAAAGCTGAAGAATCTATTCCTGAATTATTATTGGATACAAGATTCATCATCCACTTAAATAGTTTAAATAGTGCAAATAAAATCAGAGATAAAAAAATTATAGATTTATTTTTTGGAAATTTGACTAATAAAGCTGAGTTCTTAGGTTATATAAAAGATGTTAAAGGTGACAATAAAAAAGGAGAAGCTTTAGTAGTACTAGAAATAAACGGAATGAAAGAGTTAGTAAATATGAAGTATAAAATGAAAAATGCACATCTAAAACTTGCAGGAGATTTAGATTTATTGGAGTGGAAAACAAGAGATTCTTTTGAAGCAATAAATACTGCTTGTAAAGAATTACACACTGGTAAAGATGGGGTATCTAAAACTTGGACAGATATAAATATTATCATTTCTACTGTCTTAAATAAAGATTGTAAATAAACTAAAGTAAAGTATTGTTTTTATTAAAAAACAAATATCTTTGCATTCCAATAAATGGTAATTGTAGCTCAGTTGGTTAGAGCACTGGTTTGTGGTGCCGGGGGTCGGGGGTTCGAATCCCCTCAGTTACCCATTTTAAAGCCTTAGATTTTTTCTCTAAGGCTTTTTTTATTTGCTTTTTTCAGCTGTAAATTTCACTAATTGAAATACAAAATTCACAAATTGTTTGCTTCCGATTATTTATATAATAATTTGAAAATGAAAAACAATTACCTTAAATCAGTAATATCATCGGTAGTTATATTATATGGTTTAGTATCAAAAATAAAAAAATCTTCAGAAATATCAATATTGGTTAGTAAACTATTTATTTTATATGAATATTTAAAACCAGATTTTTCAAACATTTTGGCGGTAATCAATGATGTTTTTTTCGTATTAATAGAAACAATTATTTTAAAAATATCTAAGTCTTTATCTACAGGAGTCAATTCTACGTTTTTAATCAATTCTCCTTCTTGATTTTTAAACTCTTTAACTATTCTATAAATATATTTATCAGAATAAAGTTTGAATAATTTTGATGGTAAAAATATCATTGCAGCTGGGTCATAATTACTTATTTGTAACTCATTGACTTCTTTTAAATATGTCCACTGAGAAATAGTGTTTGACATTAAAATTTTATCTTCAAATTCTATTTTAAATTGATCTCCTTTTAGCCAAACAATACTTTCTAAAACAGTACTTTCCTCAATTTCTGGGATATCAATAGCTAATTCTATATTTAATTTTAAAGTTGTAAACTTTTGATAGTTTATAGATAATTTTTCTAATAATTGAGCTGCATCTATATCATTTTGTGCAAATGAACTGATTGAAGCAAAGCCAATAAAAAGTAATATTAAATTATACCTCAACATATTATTTTCTGTTTTCTTTAAGAATCTGCAAATACTGTTCCAAGTCTTCATCTGTTTTAATTAAGACTTCTCTTGCTTTACTTCCTGCATTTTTACCTACGATGCCAACTTCTTCCAATTGGTCCATCAAACGCCCTGCCCTATTATATCCTAGTTTTAAACGTCTTTGTATCAATGAAGTACTTCCTACTTGATTCATAACCATCAATCTGGCTGCATCTTCAAATAATGGATCTCTATCTTTTGCTTCTGTAATGCCTTGTTCAATTCCTTCTTCTTTAGGATCTATATATTCTGGTAAGTCATACGCACTAGCATAACCTGTTTGATCTCCAATAAAATTTACTATTTTATCTACTTCTGGTGTATCGACAAAGGCACATTGAATTCTAATAATTTCACTTCCTGTTGAAAGCAACATATCTCCTCTACCAATTAATTGATCTGCACCACCAGCATCTAGAATTGTTCTAGAATCTATTTTTGAAGAAACTTTAAAAGAAACTCTTGCAGGAAAATTTGCTTTAATAACCCCTGTAATAATATTTACCGAAGGTCTTTGTGTAGCTAAAATTAAATGTATCCCAATAGCTCTCGCCAATTGAGCTAATCTAGCAATAGGTGTTTCAACTTCCTTCCCGGCAGTCATTATTAAATCGGCAAATTCATCTACTACTAATACAATAAACGGCATAAATTTATGCCCATTCAACGGGTTTAGTTTCCTTTTAACAAACTTCTGGTTGTACTCTTTAATATTTCTCGCTTTTGCTTTCTTCAATAAGTCATATCGCTCATCCATTTCTATACATAATGAATTTAGCGTAGCTACAACTTTCTGTACATCTGTAATTATAGATTCTTCTTCTCCTGGAAGTTTCGCTAAAAAATGTTTTTCTATGACATTATATATAGACAACTCTACTTTTTTAGGATCTACCAAAACAAATTTCAACTGTGAAGGGTGCATTTTATACAACAAAGAAATTAAGACAGCATTTATCCCTACAGATTTTCCTTGCCCTGTCGCCCCTGCCATTAACATGTGTGGCATTTTAGCTAGATCTACAACAACTACCTCATTGGCGATATTTTTTCCAAGTCCTATTGGCAATGCCGCTTTAGAGGTTTTAAAAGCCTCAGAAGCTAAAACTGATTTCATAGAAACAATTTCTTTATGAATATTTGGCACTTCAATACCAATAGTTCCTTTTCCTGGAATAGGCGCTATTATTCTTATCCCTAATGCTGCTAAACTTAAAGCAATGTCATCTTCTAAACTCTTGATTTTAGAGATTCTAACACCAGGAGCTGGAATTATTTCATATAAAGTAACTGTTGGCCCAACAGTGGCTTTTATCTTAGAAATTTCAATTTTATAGTTTAATAAAGTTTGAACAATTTGATTTTTATTCCTTTCTAACTCCTCTTTATCTATAGTTACATTATTACTACCATGTTCTTCTAAAAATTCTAGTATGGGGAATTTATAGTTAGATAAATCTAATGTAGGGTCATAATTTTCTGTTGTTCCTCTTGCCTTCAATTCTTCACTTGCAGACTCTTCTAATTCTAAGTCTAAATCTTCTTCAATAATTATTATTTCTTCATTAGGAATGACAACATCAAAACCATCAGTCTCTTGATCTGAACTCGTTGATTGGTTTGAGACTTCCTTAATTTCTAATACTAAATCTTCATCGACTACTTCATTTTCAACGTTTTTTTGAAATGCATCAAAATCTATAACCGGCTCAGTGATCGTTTCACTAGTATCCTCCGTTGTATTATTAATTTCTAATAAGCCATCTTTTTCAAAAATTGACTCATCGTCAGAAATAGGGACTGATTTCTCTAAGGAGTTCAACTCATTTTCAAACGTAATATCTTTCTTTTTGAAGAAATTAAATTTTATATCAAAGGTCCAAATAAGATAAATTAACCCAATAACAAATAATATAGCGGCAGTACCAATTTCCTTAAAAAAATGTAGTAACCATCCATTTGTGCCTGAAATTGAAAAACCAATGTAACCCCCAGGGTGATAAAAACTTCCTTCAAAAAATAAAAATCTTAAAAACTCAAAAATAGCTGCTAAAAAAAACATTAGAAATATACTGTGGTATGTTACTTTTTTGACTTTTATAATTCTTTTATTGAACATAAGATTTGAACCTATTCCAAAAATTAGAAAAACCAATGCGAAAGCACCTAACCCAAACATTTTATGCATAAACACCTTAGAAATCCAAGTTCCAAATATTCCTAAAGCATTATCACTAAAATTTTGATAAATTTTAGTGCCATAATCCGTTGTGATGTTTTGTGGAACAATTACTTGATCTGCATTACTATTCACTATGCTTGAAGTAAAGGAAACGAACATTAAAAAGGCCAACAAGAGTAATATTAGACCTAAAATGCGCTTATTCTTGTCAT
>TARA_B110000037_G_scaffold42139_1_pt1 | contig 13485 bp, 14 predicted proteins | sample TARA_B110000037 | Tara Oceans TARA_B110000037 (sample SAMEA4397196) | marine metagenome | biome: Polar Biome; feature: [MIX] marine epipelagic wind mixed layer (ENVO:01000061); material: water (ENVO:00002006), including particulate matter (ENVO:01000060) such as... | depth 10-100 m
TGGCAAGGCCCGGAACACCGGTCATCACGCAATGCCCCTGGGCAAACAAGGCGGTCAAAACCTGATCGAGCACCTCCTTCTGCCCGACAATAATCTCGCCCACTCCATCCAACAGACGAGTGCGCGCTTCGGCGAGGGCCGCAACCAGCTCCAAGGTATTGTCAGGCAACTCGCCCTCAAAGGAACTGTCTCCCGCAGCCTCGCGTGGGGACAGGTCGATCGGAAGCGAGGCAGCTCCATCGCCACGAGGGGCATCTTTGTTCGTTGTAGATTGTTTCATCGTCGTAGCTTAGTTAGTCATCGCAAACATGATGATGTTGCAGCCAAGCTGCTTCGCCGACTCGGGTTGATACCCGCGACTCAGGGGGTATCGAACCTCGTTCCAGCCACCCTCGATATCGAAGGGGCTGTAGATCACCCGCAACTTGCCTTTGATTTCCACCCCGAACAGCACCGGGCGATTCTGTAGTTTTTCTCCCTGATCCTCCTCGAGGGACTTCGTGAATTTTACCCTTTCGATCGTGTTGAGTGAACGGTAGATCTCGTGACTGTGCGGCAGCAGTCGGAATTCGTCGGCCGGGAAGACCCGCCGCATCTCGCGAACCGCCGCCTGGTGAAAGGTGGCCAGCCCCAGCGCGTTGTTGATCACCAGAGTCCCCCCTTGATCGACGTGCTTACGCAGAGCCTCGATCTGCTTGTTGGTCAGGACAAAATCATCCAGCCCGGTAAAGAACAGAAACGGGTAGGCTGACGTGTCGTCGCGATTGAGATCCACCGAGACACGCTTGAGGCTCACGGGGATCGCCGAATCTCTTTCAAGCCGGGACAAGAGCTGCCGTGCCGCACCGGGGTGAGCGTTCCAGGAGCCATCGTGCTTAACCTGTGCGAAGACAAATTCGGAAGTCGGAGCGTTCTGATCAAGCGCACCGAAATTCTCGGCCTTGCCTTCCGCCTCACCGACCCGTCCGTAGCCGACGATGTACGGGGCAAGGTTCTCGCCGATCTGACGGGCGCTCTCCACGCTGTATGCCTTCGGCTTGAGCCCCTTTTTCTCCAGTGTCTCAAAGACTCCCATCTCTTCAGCCAAGCCGCAACCCAGACCGTACTTCGACACCAGCACCCCGATACGGCTGCCGATATAGAGACCTTCCAAAAACGGTTTACCCTCCTCTGCCTCCCCGCCACTGCGATACGTTGCCTCTTCGATCACCGAACTGATGTGATAGAGAGGATGATCTGAAGGCAAGACACGGAATCGCGATTCCGGGAACATCTCGTCAAACACCTTGAGCGCCGACTCGTAGAACCAAGGGGAACCGTAGACCGAGTCACAGACAATCATCCCGCCATCGAGAACGTACTGGCGCAGTCTGTCGATCGTTGCCGGCGTGAACTTCACCTCGCGAACGCCGCTCAGCAGGATCGCCGGCATCGTGGCTGGGTCGTAGCTAAACTCGCCGAGCGTCGTTTGGGTGGGCATATACTTAAAGTCCTTGGCGCGCGCCTGCTTATGGAACTCCATCGTATCATTGGGGGCGAGGTTCCAATCCTCGGTCAGATCCACACCACTGCCCACACCACTGCCCCACTTCACTTTGCCCAGCAGATAATCAGGCGAAGGTGGCTTGATCCGCTCGCTTTGTGGTTTCGGCGTGCCAGGGACACTAGGAATAATGTCGCGGGCCTCACCTCCCCCAATTCCCTTCTGCAGCTTTTCGTTCTTATCCTTATGCGACTTCACGAACCAGTCATCGGCAGAGCCCTTCTGCCCGAACGCGACGGGCGCCACTGACAGCACAACCGTCACGATGGCAGGCAGGAGGAGGGACCCAATCGATTTCGATCGTGTGAATTTTGGATGAGTCATAATTGGTTTCATGGCAATGGATGGTTGTCGATCTGCCCTAATACTCCCGAGTTGGAGAACTCTGGACAAAATTTCTAAAGTTATTTTCTATTGAAATCCCCGTTGCGAACACGGCCGCCGATGATGATCGTCGCGGTAGGCGCGGGGGGAGGATCGGGAAAGTCTGCCTCCTGCAATTGAAAGTCGTCCAGACGAGGCGATCCCGGCTCGGGAAAGTGTGTTACCTGCAACTGGAAGTCGTCTAGATGGGCGACCCCGTGGAGCTCCCCCGCCCCATCTTGAGTATCGATCGCGACGAAGAGCCTCTTCCTGGCTTCCGTCGCCGGGACATGCACACTGCCCGAACCGGCCTGGTAGGTGCCGGTAGTGGTCGACGGCCCGGAGAGCAGCGTCGCGAAAGTCGTCGGCGTGCCGCTGATCAGGTCGTTGTCGGTCGTGAATAACCTGATGGCGACCTGATCCTGGGCCGCCCACCACATGCTGGCCATCCATTCGTAGCGGATCTCGAAAAAATCGCCGCTGCGGATGATGTAATCCGCGTCTTGCGCCGGCAAGATTGCGAGCTCCTCCGACAGCACAAGGTTGCGCGCCCCGTCGTAATCGCGGGCTTCTTGCGTAGCAATCGAATCCTGATCGCCGCTGGACGCGATGTTCCTCCAAACCGGCGTCTGGGCCCACGTCCGCTCGGGCACGACGAACTGCGGCGACATGTCGCTGTCCGCGGAGGCGACGACGCGATGGTTGGCAAGCACATCAACCGTCCTGCCGTCATACACCCGGCGGACTTGGACTTTGCCCTCTCTGACATAGAGCGTCGTAGATTCGGCTTTTACCTCAACCTCGAACTCCGTTCCGATCACCTCAAGAACGGCCGAGGGCGTGTGGATCAGCATCGGTTTGCCTTCCGGCTGAGGCTTCACATCGGCTGAAAACCGGCCCTGTTTTAGCCGTAGCTTCTTCTGCCCCTGATCGGAAAAGGTGAGTATCGAATCACCGGAGATCATGCCTGTGGAACCGTCGTGGAACTCCAACTCGAACCACGAGTCCTGCGCCATTCCTTCAATCGTTCCGCCGGGCAGCTCGGCTCCCTCGCTCAATACATTCGACCAGCGTGTCCCGGTTTGCGTTGATCCAGCACCTTGAACAATCTTACCGCCGTTGCCGGTCCAGGTCAGCGTTCCGTTCACCCCGGTAACCCGCGCGATGCTGCGGCCGGTCTCCACGTCTTGGACATACAGGACTGCCGTAAACGCAACGATGATTAACGCCGCAATCACCAGTGATGATTTAACGTAGTAGCTTGTCGCCCGTTTCGGGATCGCGACACTTGATCCACTGACTTGCGAAAACGCCCCAACACCCTCGGTATCAGCCACTTCACGAATGCTCGCATCGAGCTCGGAATATCTATTGAAGATCGTTCTCGCCTCGACAGAGTTACGCAATTCTTGCTGCAGAGCTTCGGACTCAGCTCCGCTGATACGACCATCGAGCCAAGCTACAATCCGCGTCACAAGTTTCGAGTTTTTCATGCTTCGCCCTCCGCTGCTATCGTCTTTGAGACACAGTCGAGCAAGACGGCACGCAAACGCTGGATGATCTTGTAAAAGGCCTGCTCACTTTTGCCCGCTTGCAGCGCCACTTCTCGCATCACCACACCCGGCGAATGGACTTTCAACAGCAGCTCCCGTTTCGAAATATCCATTTTCTCAAGGCAACCCTCAAGGTGTCTCCGACGAATCTGCTGAACCCCCTCGCCACTGGCCTCTTCCGCCAGCAGGTCCCAAACCTCGTCGACAAAGACCAACGGGCTTCGAGCCACTCGACGTCGATACTTTAAGGCCTCAAACCGAGCGATGGTGAGCAACCACCCCCCAAACGACGTGCCCTCTTCAAAATCATCGAATTTCCGCCACGCCACCAAACTCGCCTCCTGAGCGACCTCTTCGACCTCAGACCACGACGGCAACAAGCCGCGCAGAAACGAGCGAACCCGCGGTCCGTGTTCCATCAGGAGTCGCGTAAAAGCTTCGTAGCGATCGTCGTCGTTCACTGGATTTCGATTTTAGGCAGATTGATCATCATTCAAATTAGCTCGTTTTTTCCGAAAGATCGGTGGCCGTTCTACAGTAGCACTCCCGTTCTCCCGAATTTGGACAGGTATTCTTTCGAAAAATTGAGAGCGATGGAATGCTGGAGGAATTCCAGTGTAGTCCGTCCAACAGAATGCATGTTATAAAATACGGATTTTTTTCCAAATTCAAGGCGCGAAGAGGGAGTTACACCCGGTAAGAGCTTCAAGTCCCACCCAACCGGGAAAGGAATTGAGCTGTCCGGGAAGATCACTGAGGACGGCGTCTAGATGTGGATACGCGCCGAAGAGAAAGGTTTTCTGAGGAGCTTTCAATTCACCGGAAAGAGCTCCAAGAATCCGAAGATTCCCGATGAAGGGAAAGGGTCTGCGCATCTTGGCCGATGACAAGCAGATCGGCATATCGGAAACACTGGGACGCCTTACCGCAGAGCTTCCCCCGGGATGGTAAAATGGCCTACCATCGGGAAAATCCTTCCATTCCCCGGAGAATCCAATAAAATTTCTGGATGATTCAAATCATCAAACCCATAACCATTTCGTTGGCAATCGTTTCCATGATATCCTGCAAACCAACCAAGATAGAAAACGCATCAGGCGAGGCTGCGCTGCCCGAATCGTTCGGCAAGCTCGCGGACGGCGGTGAAGCGCAGTTGTACACCCTTTCCAACGGCAAGGGGATGATCGCCAAGATCAGCGATTTCGGTGCGACATTGGTCTCACTCGAAGTGCCGGACAAGGATGGGAATTCCGCTGATGTGACGCATGGCTACGATTCCGTCGCTGGCTATGCCGGGGCGAAAAACCCATATTTCGGGGCATCGGTCGGTCGCTACGGAAATCGGATCGCCCATGGAAAATTTAGTCTCGACGGCAAGCAATACACGCTCGCCACCAACAATTCACCCGGTGATATCCCATGTCACCTACATGGCGGGGAGACCGGTTTCAACAAACGCCTGTGGAAAGTTATCGCGCAGGGCGGATCTGACAGCATCACCCTCGAATATATTTCTGCCGATGGCGAGGAAGGCTACCCCGGCACTCTCACGGCGACGGTGACTTACACGCTTACGGAGAAAAACGAGCTCATCTGGGAGGCGAACGCCACAACCACGGCGCCGACCGTCCTCAACCTTGTCCACCACACCTATTGGAACCTTTCTGGCGATCCGGCCTCCACAATCAACAACCATGAACTCACGCTCTTCGCAGACCGCTATCTGCCCACCGATGCAGGGCTGATACCGACGGGTGTGCTGGCTCCCGTCGCGGGAACTCCGATGGATTTCACCTCACCCCATGCCATTGGTGCGCGGGTCGGTGAAGCTTTCGAAGCCTTGGAGCTGGGCGGAGGCTACGACCATTGCTGGGTGCTGGCAGAGCCGAATCCAGACGGCCTCGCCCTCGCCGCGCGGCTCAAGGATCCGAAGAGCGGCAGGGTCATGGAGGTCTCCACGAACCAGCCGGCAGTTCAGTTTTACGGCGGAAATTTCCTGAGCCCTGCCGATTTCGAAGGTGACTTCGAGCCAGGCAAAGATGGTGCCGCATACCCCCACCGCACCGCACTTTGCCTCGAGACCGAGAATTTCCCTGATGCGCCGAACCAGCCTAATTTCCCAAGCTCCGTGCTCAAGCCCGGCGAGACCTACCGGCATGTGATGGTTCACAGCTTCTCCGCCGAGTAATACTACTTAGCAAAACGAAAGAGACTCACGTTGTCTTAGCTCGTTTGAGGCAGATTTGCGCCTCAACTACATTGTTGAAATACCCCAATACAGAACTAGGTTTTCTTGAACCATGAGCACGAATCTGACATCTCGACGCGGTTTCCTCCGTGGATTTGGCGCTGCAGTGGCACTTCCAGCATTAGATGTTTTTCGCAGCCCTCTCATGGCAGCTACAGGAACAGGGCCGCCCTTGCCACAACAGCAAGCGCAGCACCCCTGCGTATGGCCTGCCTCTATGTGCCAAACGGTGTAAATGTCGCGAAATGGCGCCCCCCAAGGAACCACTTCCGGCTACAAGATGGGAGGCTCCTTCGGGGAAATGGAAAAACACCGCAAGGATTTTCAAGTTTTCACCGGCTTCGCGCAAAACAATGCAAGTGCAGGCGGCGATGGTGCAGGCGACCACGCCAGGGCAAACGCCGTTTTACTCACCAGCACGCGCCCAAAGAAAACCGCAGGATCCGACATCAAGCTGGGAGTTTCCATCGATCAAATCGCGGCGAAAGCGGTTGCAGATCAGACGCGGTTCGCTTCCCTAGAGCTTTCCACCAGTGGTGTCCGCAAATCCGGGAAATGCGATTCCGGTTACTCCTGTGCCTACCAATTCAACCTTTCATGGCGCTCGGAAACCCAGCCCATGACCCCGGAATCAAGCCCACATGCTGTCTTCGAGCGCCTTTTCGGTGCCGGGGATACCAAAGAGCGCGGCGATTCCTTAGGGCAACGCCTCGCTTCCAAGAAATCCATGCTGGATTTCATCAGCCACGATGCCAAGGCGCTGCATCGCTCTCTCGGTCGCACCGACCAACACAAACTCGATGAATACCTCACGGGTGTCCGCGAAATCGAGAAACAGATCGAAAAGGCCGAATCCATGGGGATTCCAGTCGATCCCGGCGTTCCCGCTCCGGGGAAACATCACAATTTTGAAGATCATCTCCGTATGATGTTTGATATGATGGTTCTGGCATTCAAGACGGATTCAACCCGCGTCACTTCCTTCATGATGTCCCATGACGGCTCCAATCGCTCCTTCGGAAATATTGGAGTCAACGAAGGCCACCACAACCTCTCTCACCATCAGAAAAAACGGACAAGATCGCCAAGATCGACGAATTCTACCTCGCCCAGCTCTCGTATTTCCTCGAAAGGATGAAAACCACCGAGGATGTCGATGGAAAATCTCTCCTGCACAACTCGATGGTCGTGTATGGCAGCGGGATTTCGGATGGAAACCGCCACAACCATAACGACCTGCCCATCATCCTTGCCGGAAACGGCGGTGGTGCCTTCAAGCCCGGCAGACACGTGGAACTCGGAGATGACGTTCCTTTGGCCAATCTCTACCTCCGCATGCTCGACGAGTTCGGCGTGAATGAGAAACGCTTCGGAGACTCCACCGGTGTGCTCAGCAAGATCTAAAGACCCACCTAAACCACAAAATATCCGGGCATCCGCAGCAAAATATGCGGAGTTTTCCAAAAAAAACGTGTCTTGCAATTTGAGCCTAGAGAAGTTATTCAACGCGGCGCTCCGGAACATCCTTAGACTCCTCTAGGGAAACGGAGCGTTTTCCTACAACACACTAAAACTGATTATGCTCCGCATACCATTTGAACGCGTGAACTGGATCACATCCAGTTTCCTCATCGGCACCGCACTGATCGCACTGATCGGCACCCCCATCTACCTCTTCCACTACGGCTTCGTCGGCGTCGGCTTCGGGTTTCAATTTGCGATGTTCTTCTTCTACCTCTGCGCCACGATGATGAGCATCACCGTCGGCTACCACAGGCTTTTCTCCCACATCTCATTCAAGGCCAAGAAGTCGGTAAAACTCTTCGCTCTCATCTTCGGCGCATGCGCATTTGAGAACTCCTGCTTAAACTGGTCTTCTGATCACCGCCGCCACCACAAGCACGTCGATCACGACGAGGATCCCTACGATATCTCGAAAGGCTTCTTCTGGGCGCACATCGGTTGGCTGCTCTTCAAGCTCGATCCCGCACCGCCAATGGACAACGTAGCCGATCTCCGTAAGGACAAGCTCGTCATCTGGCAGCACAAATACGTTCATTGGATCGGCCTTACCGTCGGCCTCATCCTCCCAGCTGCACTGGGCTACGGCTGGAATGCCATGATGGGTCTCAACCCCCTCCAAGGCGCACTCGGCGGTTTCCTCATCGCAGGCGTCACCCGTGTCGTGATCGCCCAGCACTGCACTTTCTTCATCAACTCGCTTTGCCACACCGTTGGTACCCAACCATATTCCACTAGCCATTCCGCCCGCGACAGCGCGGTCATGGCCGTCCTCACCTTCGGCGAGGGCTACCACAACTACCACCACGAGTTCCAACATGACTACCGCAACGGCGTGAAGCCATGGCAGTGGGATCCTTCGAAATGGACCATCTGGACTCTTTCCAAGCTCGGCCTTGTCGATGGTCTCCGACGCGTGCCGGACAGCAAAATCCTCCTCGCTGAAATGGGACAAGCCAGCCGCCAGGCTGAGGCGAAGCTCACAGAGATTCAAGCAACCCCCGGCTACTGCCAGCGCACCGCAGAGATGATGACCCAGGTTTCCGAAAAACTCTCCGCGAACTACCGCGAGCTCGAGAAAGCCGTCGCCGACCGCGTGCAACTCTCCAAGGAAGCCCTCCAACAATGGCAGGACGAAACCCGTTCGCTCATGCGCCAACTCTCAAAAATGGCCAAACCGGCAATCGCGTAAGATCTGTCTAATGATTTCCGAAAAGGGAGGCAACAATGCCTCCCTTTTTCGTATTCACACCCCTCGACCCATGTCGCCATCCGTCTGTTTTGCATCCCTCCTTCTGGGCTCTACCCTCCTGCCGTCCCCGGCTATTGCCGAACATGAAGGGACGGCCGCGTGGATGCAGGGTATCGATAAAACCAGAGGAGTCGCCCTTGTTCGACCAGTTCCGAAGGCCTGATCGAATTGATTTACGATTTCCGATTTATGATTTTTGATTTTTGAACAATGGATGGACTGGCCTGCCGATGATTCCTATCACGAGAACTCAAACATCACCCACATAGCAAAACTCAAGAGTGCGCTAATGCTGACCGTAGGAGAAGTTGATACCAACGTCGATCCCTCCAGCACCTACCAGGTGGTCAACGCACTGATCAAGGCGGACAAGGATTTCGAATACTACATGGTTCCGAACGGTGGCCACGGTATCGGCGAGAAACCCCACCTGCGCCGCATGCGAATTGAGTTTTTCCAAAAACATCTCCAGTCGGCGGAATGAGCAACCCGAGATTGAAAACCATCGTCCGCACCCGCTTCCGGCTCGCTTCCGCGAAGTCTGTGGAAAAACAGAGCAGGGATGTCCTCGCTCAATACCTTAAACTTGCGAAAGGCATCGATGAAACCTCCGGCAAAAGACCTGTCACTGTCCCTTCCATGCTCGGTGTCGATGAGGACATGCGCGGCTGGTCGTTTTTCTCGCTACTCCAGCACAACACCCTCGTGAATCGTGCGATTTCATCGAACATCCGCCGCCTTGCACTCGGAGAGCCTCCGCCCGAAACTCCTTTCGATGTCAAAAACGACGTAATGCCCTCGCCAGATTGTGGGATCGAGCAGGTGGAGCTTTTCGAGAAATCCGTGACAGACCACCTCGCCATGATCGCGGGCCTACCCGGCCTTCGCGGAACCCAGCAAACTGACCACCCAATCTTCGGCTCCTTCGATGCACACATGTGGAACTGCATGTTCGCATTCCACCTGAAAATCCATTTGAAACAGGCGGATCTCATAGCTGCCAGATCGTAGCGTCCGCTTCCAGATGAAATTTCCCGGAAATTTTCCCGTTTATCCAAAGTAAGGAAACGTGGGAAAATCCCTACCGCCGCCGCCAATGTCCCCGTGCTTGCCAAGCCCGAGGCAAGCGTTACACTACCACGAATTAAATGAAGCGCTTCACCTTCTCCACCGCCGCAATTCTCTGCGGGACCCTCACTGCATCCGCCCAGGAAACCACGGACGCTGCGCCCTTGGACTCAACCAAGTTTATTGAAATCGTCGCCGCTGGCGGGGTGATGATGTATCCACTCGCCTTGATGTCCGTGGTCGGCATGGTTCTCGTCCTCCTTTACTTGCTCACGATCCGCCGAAACGCCGTGGTCAGTGACCGCTTCATGAACAACGCCGAGGCCATGATCCGCAAGCGCGACTACCTCGGCCTCGTCGCCTACTGCCACCGCCAGAACCAGTCAATGGCTCGCGTGGCCCAGAAGACCCTCGATTTCTTCACAAAATACCCTAGCGCCTCCTTCGGCGAAGTCCGCGAAGTCGCCGAAGCTGAAGGCTCTCGCCAAGCCGGGCTCCTCTCCTCCCGCATCACTTACCTTGCGGATATCGGCTCCATCGCTCCGATGGTCGGCCTACTGGGAACCGTGCTCGGCATGATCAAATCTTTCCTCCAGATCTCTGAGTTCGCTGGAGTAAAGCAGATGGAACTCGCTGCCGGTGTGTCCGAAGCCCTCATCACCACTGCCGCGGGTCTGTCTATCGGTATCCCGGCGCTTATCTTCTATTCACTTTTCCGTGGACGGGTTCAGAAATACATCGCTGAGCTTGAAGCCGCTTCCACTCACCTCATGGCTCTGCTCCACACCCAAGTGGAGCACCAAAAACCCGCAGAAAGAGAAGTCCACAGCTCCTCCCAGCGCACCCGTGAGGATTACGCAATGCCCGTCCCGTCTCCTCTCGGCAGCGACCGCCCGGATCTCCACGGCATCTGATCCCCAGCCCGCCAAGCATCTGATCACCGCCCGCCAAGCATCTTATCCCCCGCCCGCCTCCCAACCTTCCTTTCTGAAATGAAGTTTTCAAGCCGCCAACCGGAAACCGCTACCATGCAATTGGCGCCGATGATTGACATCGTCTTCCTGTTGCTGATTTTCTTCATCGTCACTTGGCAGTTCACAAAATCTGAAACCGAACTCTCGGTCTCTGTCCCAACTGCACAGGAAGGCGCCGAACCAGAGCGCCAGATGAGTGAAATCGTGATCAACATCCTCGGAGACGGGAAGATCCGGATCGAGGGCACGACCGTCGATTTAGAGCAGCTTTTGGTGAAACTCGCACCTATCGCCACCGCTTTCGAAAACCAGCCCGTCCGCATCCGTGGTGATGGTGGCGTGGAATACCAGCGCATCGTCGAGGTCATCGACACTTGCCAGAAGGCGGGGATATGGAACATTTCCTTTGCTACCCAGCGCCCGTCACCTCCAAACTGAAAAACCCGGAATGCCAAAACGCACGTCACTTTCTCCGCTCTCCGCATCGCTGGCATTCTGCGTTATCGCAATGCCAGCATATGCACAGGCACCGCCGCGCGCCGGAGTGGTCGAAAAAGATCTGCGTATCAATCCAGGTCAGGACGTTTTCCTCCGGGGAAAAAACCTCTACGACGCCGCCCAATCAAGTGTGGATCTCCAGAGCCGCCGTAAACTTTACCTGCGCGCAGCAAGCATTTTCGTAACATACATCAACGAAAACCCCGGTAACGCCAATGTCGAAGCCGCGTGGTATTACTGTGGTAGCTCATACTACCAAGCAGGTGAAAAAGTTGACGCGCAGCGTTGCTTCTCCACCCTGTTGAACCGTTTCGGCCAAGGAAAATGGGCCGCCGCCGCCGCCTACACCCTCGCTGCAGACCATTACAACCAACGCGAATACGCCTTCGCAGCTCCCCTTTTTGAGCGCTACGCCGGAAGCGCGCCTCGCCCCGAAGACAAACCCAAGGGCTTCCTCTTCGCCGGCAACTGCTATCGCCTTCTCGGCCGCCACCGCGAGGCGATAGGCGCCTACAAAAAGGTCGTTACCGATCCTGCTGGAGCGATTTACAGAAACCAAGCACACCTCGCCATCGGCCACATGACTTTCAAGGCGGGCAAGCTTCAGGAGGCACTTGATATCTTCGAGGAAATCGCCAAATCCCGTGCAACTGCAAAATACCGTGGCGAGGCAGCACTTCACTCCGCGCTCACCGCAACCAAACTAGGTAAAACCGAACTTGCCGCGAAATACCTCCGCTTCATCCTCGATAGCCCCGGCTTAGAAGCATGGCGTCCGGATGCCCAAACGGCGCTGATGGAAAACCATTACGCCCGAAAAGAATACCTCGTGGTGCTCGACCTTTTCCGCAAAAGCACCCTCAAGGCAAAAGGCGACAAGGAAGCCGTCCGCCTGATGATCGCCGCGCGTGCGATGATGAAACTCAAGCAGCCCGCCAAGGCCAGCGAGCTGTTCCGCGAGATCGAGCGCTTAGTGGAGCCGGAGAACGACCTAGCGTTCCAAGCCTCCTACTATCGCCTGAACTGCTTCTTCCAAATCGAAGGCCGCCACGTAGTCGATCAAGTTGATGCCTTCCTCCAAATCTACGGAAAATTCCGGCCAAATGACACCCGCATCCACACCGCGATGCTGATGAAAGCGGAAACCCTTTTCGCCGCAGACGACATCGCAGCCGCTGCGATATCCTACTCAAAAATCGATACCACGCTCCTCAGCAAATCAAACCGCCCCGGCTTTCTCTACCAGCGTGGATGGTGCCTTGCTGAGGCTGGCGACTCCCAAGGTGCAATCCGTTCCCTCAGCGACTTCATCAACAATTACCCCGAAGACTCCCGCATCTACCCCGCACTCGTAAAGCGGGCTCAGGCATATGCCGAAGCGGGCGAACCAGCCAAAGCCATCACTGATTTCGACCGCCTGACGATGGATGAAAAGGCTCCAGACGATCTCTCTTCACTCGCATGGCTCGAATCCGCCCGCACTCGCAGGAAGGAAGGGAACATCGAAAACATGCTCGTCCGCTACAAAGGATTGCTCTCGAAAGTTGATGACCTCACCGATAACCTCAAGGCCGAGGCAAACTACTGGATCGGCTGGGGAATGGTGAAAACCAACACTCCGGAAGAAGCCGCACCTTTCCTCAATAGCGCCCGCGACCTCCGTGCAGAAGCTTACGCGAAGCATTCCGGCCTGCTTCTCGCACTCTCCCATTTCGCTTCACAGGATCCGATGAACCTTGCTGAGGAAATCGACCTTGGAATCAAAGGCGACTACGTTTCCGAAATCCCGAACCAAGCAATCCAATGGTCGGCCATGCAGTGCTATCAATCTAGTGATTTTTCAACCTCCGCCCGGTTCTTCAAACTGATCGCCAACAACGACGAACCCCGCACGACGCCTAAGGAAGTCTGGCGCTACCTCGCAAAATCCCTGATCGAAGCTGGCGATGCCGAAGCAGCCCTACCAGCTATTTCCAACCTTCTCGATGTCGAAGAGAACGCCTCATGGAAAGCCGATGCACTCCTTGACCGTGCCCGTGCACTCTACGAGCTGAAACGCTTCGGCGAATCCCGAAAGACCGCCGACGCAGCCCTGCAGCTCCGCCCCCAAGGCCGCACCTCCGCCCACCTCCGCATTGTCTCCGGCGACCTGCATATCCACGAAGGTAATTTAGGCCAAGCTGCCGCGGATTTCCTCTACGTAATCCAGTTCCACCAGGACGAGAACCTCAAGCCCCTTGCCTTGCACAAGCTAGTCAAGGTCCTCAAAAGCCAGAGCAAGGATACCGAGGCAGCGAAATACAAAACGCAGCTCGCCTCCGAGTTCCCGAATTGGAAAGCACCCTAGTGCTGCGTCACACGAAAAAAGATAATTATTTTCTGAGCACCCACAAGGAGTGAAAGTGGTAGGTAGAAACCTTCAACTCCAACGCCTCTATCCTTCAATCCGAAGGGTGACGCAGGAC
>TARA_B110000037_G_scaffold76864_2_pt1 | contig 13484 bp, 13 predicted proteins | sample TARA_B110000037 | Tara Oceans TARA_B110000037 (sample SAMEA4397196) | marine metagenome | biome: Polar Biome; feature: [MIX] marine epipelagic wind mixed layer (ENVO:01000061); material: water (ENVO:00002006), including particulate matter (ENVO:01000060) such as... | depth 10-100 m
GACTCAAGGACGGACTCAGGGGTGCTCTCTGCCTTTGGTTCTGGGACTAGGTCTTCGAGTTTCAGGATGGATCTCAGCGAATTCACCATTTCTTCCATTTCTGAACTCGAAAGAACGCCGTCTTCATCCATATCAAAATGAATCAACATCGACTTCATCTGATTTGAAGCGTTTGCAGGAAGCGCAAGCGCGATCACCAGTAATGCGAGAGCAAATAGAATTCTCATGTTATTCATGGATCGTCAGTTTCGGGAAATTCTTCTTTAGCGTCGCGATGCCTTCTGAAGACATACCGGATTCGCGCACGTAGATGACCTTGAGAGACGGGATGGCCTCGATGTATGGAATACATGCGTCTGTGATATTAGCGCATTTGGATAGATTAAGCACTTTCAGTTTTGAAAGAGCAGAAAGCAAGCTCAGGCCAGCGTCAGAAACCCCAGTGCCGCGAACCTGCAGACGATCAAGCTCCTGCATTCTGCAGACGAACTCCATCGCATTATCCGAAATCTGAGTGTCGTTTAAGTTGGCCCAGACAATTCTTTCAAGGCCGGGCTCCAGAGTCGCTAATTTATCGTCTCCAAACGGGCGGTGGTTCACATGAAGCATCAGCCATTTGGATGACTTGGCTAATGGGGACAGATCGTAAGCGGGAAGATCTGATTTTGAAGGCGTTATATGCACTTTTGTAAGCGCGCCTGTTTCAGGATCATTTTTTATATCGTCGAATGGGTTGATACCTCCTCTGCTAGACGGGTCTTCTGGGGCTTTTCTTGTATTCGAGGTGGTGTCTTCTCTCTTGCCGTTCTCGGTATTTTTGTCTGAGCTTGGTATCAAAAACCAGATAATACTTCCTAGCAGGATCACGGTAACTAGCGCCAGGAGTAGGAAAGTAGCGGATCCCTTCTCCGGATCTTCCTTCTCAGAATCGAGGGCATCCAGTTCCTCTTCCGACGCCTGCTTCATTTTAGCGGTGGCGTCTACTTTTCTCCTTTTCCCAACTTTTTGTTTAAGCTGAACAACGACCTCCTGTTCTTTTTCAGTGTCCTCCTGGTTGTCAGGTTTCTTTGTGTCGCTATCGTTAAATTCAATAACGAAGCGGTGCTCACATTTTGGGCATTTTCCCTTTCTGCCCTCCATTTCTCGGCTGACCTGAAGCTCGAAAGCACATTTGGGACAGCCAGCGACCAGCATCTTCTTTGCTTCTTCTTTCGGTTTCTTCTCCTCTTTCGCCTTCGCTGGTTTCTCTATGATAAATTTGTGGTCACAATCCGGACATTTTCCTTTCGCTCCGATGTGCTCGTCTTCCACTTCAATGCTAGAATCGCATTCAGGACAATAAATCTCAGTGGTTTTAGGCATCTCACTCATACGACGAAGGTGCTAAATAGAAGAGCGAGATCCGCAGATCGTCGAGTAAAAATCGCTACCGCGCGACTTCGTCTGGGATGAGATCTTCGATGTCTCCTTCGAAGAGGACTTTGCCCTTGTATTTGCCTTCAGTCCTAGCATGACGATCCGACTTGCCGTCGGCAGTCCGCTTGCCAGAGCAACGCGTTTCCGCATCCCGGAACTGATTTACTGCTAGTAATTTTTTTTGGCGGGAGACTCCTGAAACAGCCATTGCCCGGATCGTAGGGCGGGAAAAAAGAGGGTTGTTTGATCGATAGGCCGGCCAGTCCTTAGTTTTCCATGGGAACCAATTCGAATTTCTCAATGAGGAGCGCGCCGAAGGCCGCAAACGGTTGGCCGTTCAAATGTGGATTAGACTCGAAGCGAACTTATTTGATGCCTGTCAGGCCGGGGGCGCGAAGGGCGTATACGCCGCTCGCAACGTCCTGAAAGGCCCGGGTTAATCCTTCCGACTGGGAGCTCAGGACTTCGCCAGATTCATCGAGGGCGTAGGCCGTCCAGGCCGGGTGCGTTATGCCACTTTCGGTCGCTGGGTAGAGGGCGGGTCGCACGAAAGTGAACTCTTTAAGCCGTTCGGAAAACTGGAGGAAAAAGTAAGCATCCGGCGCATTTCCCGTATTGAATTGAGAGAGGAAGTTCTCGCTGCTCTGTGGCCGGATGGCGGCTCCGTTGTAGATTCCGAGATTGTTGACGATGGCGAGGGATGATCCCGGGGAGCCGAAATCGCGAACGGAAATGCCGTGCAGGTTCAGATGGGGCGCCGCTGCGACCGTGTAGCCGGGTTTATTGATGAGATTGAGTTGGGAGAATTCGACGATGATTTTTCCAGAGTTCGAGTCGGGAAGTTTGTCTGAGGCGGAAGAATTGTTCTGTGGTCGACCCCGAACTTATTAAGCGCCAGACCTACGTGTTTCGGGGCGACCCCGACGCCGTACCGCTCACCCCACCCCTGGCATCTACACCTTTGTCGAACAGATCCGCCTCCACGGCCTCGATCCCTTCGCCTACTTCGAGCGGGAGGAAGTAGTGAAAAGTGCCGAGTGATCAGTGATCAGTGATCACTGATCAGTGAAGAAAAATAGCAGCAAGCTGCCGTGTGGCCGGAGCCGGTGGTGGATTTAACGGTCAGTTTCACTGGCCGTGAGCGTAGCTTTCCAGACCGATTTTCCAAGAAGGTTTTTGGCAGCGATTTGTTTTTGGAGTTCGCCGGGCGGCGTCAGGAATCTTCGAGAACCAGGATGCGGCCGTCGCCGAGGGGGATTTCTTCGGGCTGCCAGGTGGGGCTCTGGTCGAACGGGTCGGGCTCCGGCTCGGATGGGTGCCGCGGCTGATTGCAACATCCTCATTCAGCGAATTGTAAGCTGAATGCTCGGCTGATGGCTCTCCAAGAGCCCGATCAGATCTGGAAATCGGAGGTTCCGGAATCTAGGTGGAGACCACACTCGTATTTATCGCCGTTGAAGCGTGTGCCGTTGGCGGTGCCATCGGTGGAGGGGCGGGTGCTGTGCCAATCGCCCATGGTTACGTAGCCCTGCTCGGCGAGGGGGTGGCGGGGAAGATCGTTCTGGTGGTAGAAAACCTCGACCTGCGCATCCGCCCAATCGAGGATTGGATAGGCTTTGATGGTTTTCTTCTGCTGCTCGACAAACGGCCTGTCCTGACGAGTTTCCGATTGCGCGCGCCGTAGGCCGCTGAGCCAAACGTCACCACCGATCTCACGGAGCGCGCGGTTCATTGGTTCGATCTTGGTGAGGAGTCCGTATTTCTCAGCACCTTCTCTCCCCTGCTCCCAGAGATCTCCGTGGATGGCCTGCATGCGGGCGGCGGAAACCGTAGGGTGATAGATGCGGTAATCGAGAGGAAATTTCTCCATCAACTCCTCAGCGTAGCGATAGGTTTCCGGAAACAGGAAACCCGTATCGATGAAGATGACCGGCACTTTCGGCGCGTGGTCGTGAAGCAGCTTCAACATCACGGCTGCCTGTAGGCCGAAACTGGTGCTGGCTACGAGGCTACTGCCGAGGCGCTCGTAGAGAAGCTCCAAGCGTTTTCCCGCGTTGAGATTTTTCAGCTCTTCCGAGAGGGTTTCCGAGAGGGTTTCCGGTGAGACTTCTGGATCCATGGTGATCATGATTGAGGCTAGGTTGTTGCTTGCGGACTAGTTGTCCGCACTCCTTCAGGCGAGAGCCTCCGCCTTGATGTTGGCGTGGAAGTCGGCTCCATTGATGGTCTTTTCGACGAGTCCCGCACGGATGCAGAAATCGCCAAAGTGTTCGCCTTCCTCGCGATCTTTCGCGTAGCTGGCGAAGATGGGGGCGAGCAGATCTTTGATCTCCTCATGGGGCACATCGCTGCGGAAAAGTTTCGACAGACGCTGGCCGTGGAAGCCACCACCGAGCAGGACGTTGTAGCGGCCCGGGCCTTTTCCGACGAAGCCAAGTTCCGCGATATACGGGCGGGCACACCCGTTCGGGCAGCCAGTCATTCGGATGGTGATGGCATCATGGCGGAGGCCATTTTCCTCGATGGATTCCTCTAACTCGGTGATCAGAGTTGGGAGGAATCGCTCTGCCTCGGCGAGGGCAAGGGCACAGGTTGGCAGGGCGACGCAGGCCAGGTTGTTGAGGCGCAGGCCGCTGCGAAGGTGGCTTTTGGCGATGCCGTAGTCTTCCAGAAGTTTTTCGACGGCAGGACGGTTCTTGGCGGAAATGTTCGCGATGATGAGGTTCTGGTTTCCGGTAAGGCGGAAGTCGCCATCGTGGATTTTCGCGATCTCGCGCAGACCGGTGCGCAGTTCGTAATCCGCGGTATCGAGCACCCGCCCGCCTTCCACGAAGAGAGTGAAATGGGAGTTTCCAGTCGAATCTTCGGCCCAGCCATAGCGGTCGCCGTTGTCCTCGAACTCGAAGGGACGCGCTGGCTCCAAGTTGTAGCCGAGATATTTATTGAGGATTTTTAAAATCCCGTCCGGGCCGTGATCATCGACAGTGTATTTGAAGCGGGCGTGGGCGCGGACTTCACGGTCGCCGTAATCACGCTGCACCAGCACGACTTTTTCCGCGACATCCACGATCTTGTCCGCCGGGCAGAAGCCGATGACGTCTGCGGTGCGCGGGAAGGTAAGGTCATTTCCATGGGTCGCGCCCATGCCGCCGCCTACGGTGACATTGTATCCGACGATTTTCTCGTCCTCCACGATGGCAATGAAGCCAAGGCAATCCGCGTAAATGTCAACGTCGTTCGACGGTGGGACGACGACGGTGATTTTGAATTTCCGTGGGAGGTAGGTCTTGCCATAGATGGGCTCGACCTCTTGCTCGGAGGTCTCCACTTTTTCGCCATCCAACCAGATCTCGTGATATGCAGCCGTCTGCGGGGTAAGGTGTGCGGAAATTGCGCGGGCGTCTTCCATGGCCTGGGTGTGCGCCTCGGAGAGAAACGGATTTGGCGAGCACATGACGTTGCGGTTCACGTCTCCGCAAGCTGCGATGGTATCCATGGCCGCCTGGTTGATCTCACCCATCGTGCGCTTGAGATTGCTCTTGATGATGCCGTGAAACTGGAAGGCTTGGCGGGTGGTGAGCTTGATCGTTCCGTTGGCGAACTGCGTGGAAATCTGATCCATCTGAAGCCACTGCGCTGGAGATGTAACACCACCTGGGACTCGAACGCGGATCATGAAACTGTAGGCTTTTTCCAGCTTATACTTACGACGGTTTGCGCGGAGATCGCGGTCGTCCTGCTGGTAAGTGCCGTGGAATTTCAGGAGTTGTTGGTCATCCTCGCACATGGAGCCGGTGACGACGTCGGCAAGGCCTTGCTCAATCGTTCCGCGCAAGTAGTTGCTGTCGGTCTTGATGTATTCGTTGGCCGATAATTTTTTCTCAGACATGGTGATTGGGGAAAGGTAAATATTAAGAGTTTTTAACCACAGATTTCACGGATTCTCACGGATGAAGAAGGGATTTTTTGGAGACTAGATTTTCCCAAGTCTTATCCGTGTCATCCGTGGTTGAATTTCTTCTTTTTGATTTTAATAAACGTCGCGTTGGTAGCGTTTGGTTTTCTTGAGATTCTCGGCGTATGCCTCGGCCTCTTCGCGGGATTTCGCGCCGTAGTTCTCGATGACGGAAATGAGAGCCTCGTGGACATCGGCAGCCATGCGGCTGGCATCTCCGCAGACATAGAAGTGCGCACCTTCCTCAAGCCATTTGTAGAGTTCCTCGCCCTGTTCGAGCATCTTGTCCTGGACGTAAACTTTTTCCGGCTGATCGCGTGAGAACGCGAGATCGAGTTTCGTGAGGTGTCCGTCTTTCAGGAAATCCTGCCACTCAAGCTGGTAGAGGAAGTCATAGGTGTAATGCTGATCGCCGAAGAAAAGCCAGCTTTTCCCGCCTGCTTCAGTAGCCGCGCGATGCTCGACGAATGAGCGGAACGGAGCAACCCCCGTGCCCGGCCCCACCATGATAATCGGCGTGTTGTCATCGGCGGGGAGGCGGAAATTCTTGTTCGGCTGGACGAAGACGGGAATGTTTTCACCGGTCTTCGCGACATCCGTAAGATAGGTCGAGCAAACGCCCTTCCTCTGTCTGCCATGCGTATCATAGCGGACAGCTGCGACAGTCAGATGGACTTCATCAGGATGCGCGAGCGGGCTGGAAGCGATTGAATAGAGCCTGATTGGAAGTTTGCGGAAAATTCCTGCGAGCGCATCGGCAGGTATTCCGTCCGGCGCGAAATCGATAAGCGCATCCACGATCTCGCGACCATCGATATAGTCTTTGAGTTGCGCCTTCGCATCGTCCGCAAGGAGTGCTTCAAGATTCGCAGAGCTTGTTACTGTAAACAGTTTTTTGAGAACTGCCTTAGAGAGTGCTGTGATATCGAAATTCTCGCGGAGTGCATCAGCCAAAAGTTTTTTACCTACAGCTTTGACCTCCACCTCTTCGGTGCCCGTGAGCTTCGCTGCGTTGATCACGTCCTTGACCATCTGCGGGCAGTTTGTCGGTAGGACAGCAAGTGAATCACCAGGTTCATAGGCAAGACCGCTTCCCGCTAGGGAGAGCTCCACATGGATTGTTTCTTTCACCGAACCCTCTCCGTTCAGTAGGACGTTGTCGGAGACTTCCGAAGGGAACGGATTCTTCTTTCCAAAATCGCTGGCAACCACGAACGCGGCAGGAGCGACAATGGAAACAGCCGGAGCGGCAGGCGCCAAAGCTTTCATCGCGCAGGCAAACCATTCGGAATAACCATCCTCGTAGTCCACATCGCAATCGACACGGTCAGCAACCCGTTTCGCACCGAGCTTTTCAAGCCTTGTGTCGAACTGTTTCCCGATCTCGCAAAACTGTTCGTAAGAAGTATCGCCGAGAGCGCATACGGAGAATTTCACGCCATCCAACTTCAGATCCGCCTCCATGAATTCCTTGTGGAAGGAAACAGCGGTTTCCGGCGCCTCGCCCTCGCCCCAGGTGGAGACGATTACGAGAAGATTATCCACTTTCGCAAGATCCGCAGGAGAAATATCGGACATATTTTTCATCACCGCTTTGAAACCCTTTTTCTTCGCGGCCTTGATTGCGCGGTCGGCTAGCTCCTCGGAATTTCCACTCTCAGTTCCATATAGAACCGTGAGCTTTCCTGCGGAAACGGGAGCAGCCAAAGCGGGAGCGGCCGATCCGGCGGCAAGGTATCCGCTGAGCCATCCGCGCTGAAGCGCATCAAATCCAGGAAGCAGCGAATCCAACGCTTTGCGCTGGTCGGGTGAAAACGGCGAACTGTCGGGAAGCATAATCCTTAGTAAATAACCCTGTTTTGTCAGGTTTCAACAAAAACGTGCCCCCAACCCACCAACTACGCAACTATTATCTGGAAAAATTTAAGCGAAACCTCCTCCGTCATACACCTGCCTCAATCAAGGAGATCCGCAGCTTAGCGATCTCGTGAACCTCCTCCAGCGCCGTCCGGAATTCCACTTCCCTGCGATTCAACAACCTCTCTCCAAAAGATCGCAAAATCCCCTCGCAAGAAAACCTAACCATCCACACGGCCTCAACACACACCGACGCAATCGGACTCATCACTCCCCGCAGCCAGGTAATCTCAATCACCCAAGGCCACTCCACCGATCTCCTTATCCTAGCGGAAATTCTCAGAACCACCCCCGACATCTCCTTCATAGGAGTCATCGGTTCCGCCTCCAAGCGCGCCACTCTCACACGCGAACTCCGCGAAACCTGCATCCCCCAAGATCTCATCGAGAAGATCCACTGCCCCCCCTCGGCCTACCCATTGGCGACAACACCCCTCCCCAAATCGCAATCTCCATCGCCGCCCAGCTGCTCTCAGAAAAGCCGTAGCTGCCCCGTCTCGGGGCAGGCCGTGCAAGCGGCGTCCCGCCGCAAGTCTTCCGTTCTTCCTTGAACTTTGAGTTTTGAAATTTGAAGTTTCCGCATGCCCACCGTCCAAGTAGCCCTCGCCGACCGCTCCTACCCTGTCGTCGTCGAAAACGGCCTCCTAGCAAAAACCGCCTCTCTATTAGCGGATCACAATCTCTCCCACCTCCGCCCAGCAATCATCTCGGACGAAACCGTCGCCTCCCACCACGCACAAACCCTCCTCGATAGCTTCGGCGAAAACAAACCCACGCTCCACACAGTCCCCGCCGGTGAAGCATCCAAATCCCTCTCCCGCGCCGAGTCCCTCTGCCGCGAAATGATACTCGCCGGCCATGACCGACGCTCCCTCGTAATCGCTCTAGGCGGTGGTGTCGTCGGCGATCTCGCTGGCTTCGTCGCATCCATCTTTTACCGCGGCATCCCCTTCGTCCAGATCCCCACCACCATCGTCTCCCAAGTCGACTCCTCGGTCGGCGGCAAAACTGGCGTCAACGTCGCAGAAGGAAAAAACCTCCTCGGAGCCTTTCACCAGCCCAAGCTCGTCCTCGTAGATCCCAATACCTTAGCAACCCTCCCACCCCGCGAATTCCACGAAGGCTTCGCCGAGGCCATTAAGCACGCAGCTATCCGCGATGCCGAAATGCTCCCCGACCTGCTCTCCATCGATCCCGAGAAACGCGACGTCCCCGCCGACCTCCTCGCCCGCAACATCGCCATCAAAGCCCGCGTCGTAGAAGCCGACGAATACGAGACCAAAGACATCCGCGCCCTCCTAAACTTTGGCCATACCATCGGCCACGGCATCGAAGCCTCCCTCCCCTACGGCGAAACCCTCCACGGCGAAGCCATCGCACTAGGCATCCGCGCCGCCCTTTTCATTTCCGAAAAACACTCCGCCCTCCCCTCATCGGAGTCCGAAAAGATCTTGTCCCTGCTAAAACACTTCCACCTCCCACTAGTTCTCCCGGACACCATCCCCACCGCCACCGTCCTAGAAAAACTCGCCCGCGACAAAAAATTCAAATCCGGAAAAATCCGCTTCGTCACCCTCTCCGCCATCGGCCAAGCTCAGGTCATCGAAAGCGTTACCTTGGCCAACCTCGAAGAAGCAATCAATCACCTGAGGAGCTGAAACTTTAAAGTTTCAAATTTCAACTCTCAACGAAGAATCCGATCCGTGTTCAGCTGCGCTTCCTCTTCCCCTCTCCCCAAGCCCTTATTAAATTTTGAAACTTGAATTATTAAACGGCGACTGCCTCCAGCTCCTCCCAACATTGGAACCGGAGTCCTTCGACCTAGTAGTCACCTCCCCCCCATACAATCTCGGCATCGCCTACAGCAAGTTCAAGGACACCGCCCCGCGCGACGAATTCCTCAACTGGTGCAAATCCTGGGTGGCCGAAGTCAAACGCGTCATGACCGATGACGCATCCTTCTTCCTCAACATCGGCGCCTCACCCTCCAACCCACTCCTCCCCCACCAGCTCATCCTCGCCCTGACGGAAGGCGAAAGCCCCCTCTTCACCCTCCAAAATACTTTCCACTGGGTGAAATCCATCACCATCAAAACCACAGACGAGCAACAAATCTCCGCAGGTCATTTCAAGCCCATCAATTCCAAGCGCTACGTCAACGACTGCCACGAATACGTCTTCCACCTCACGAAGGCCGGCTCCGTCCCCCTTGACCGCCGCGCCGCCGGCGTCCCCTACGTTTATAAATCAAACATCGCCCGCTGGGGTCACACCGGCGGACAGGATCTGCGCTGCCGGGGAAATACCTGGTTCATACCCTACGAAACCATCCAGTCCCGCAAAGGCGAGCGCCCCCACCCCGCCACCTTCCCCGTTGCCCTCGTCGAACTCTGCATAAAGATCCACGGTAAGGCTCAAGCCACTCGCCTCCTCGATCCTTTCCTAGGAATCGGCTCTTCCGCAGTCGCTGCAAAATTTCAAAAAATTCAGTCCTTTACCGGAATTGAGCTCGATACGGAATACTTGGAAGTAGCCCGAAAGCGCCTCAACCCCGCGACTGACCAAGATCTTTTGCTCTAAGAGCCCGGCCGAAACAGGCTCTACTCCATACGCTGAAAGGCTTTTCCCGGCCCGTATATCTTGAGCAGGGAATAAAATCAGAGTGAGTAAAATGTGAATAACTGTCCGAAACTATTGGAAATCAATCGTTTAAGTTTTTTTAAAATTTCAAGCTTTCCATACCTCAAGGAATCCCGTATGTTCAAAAAGTCTCACGCAGTCATCCGTGCTTTTTAAAAAAGAATCAACTTTAGAGTTGATTACTATCATGAAAGCTGAGTATCTTCTCAATCGCAATGGCTGCGCTCCCTTACATGTCCCAAAACATGAACACTACAACCAGCCAAAATGAAAAATACACAACCAAGTGCCTCCGGCGCAACGGCGCAAGCCGACGTCGACCGTCTCGCAGACTTCGTCCTGTTCACGCAGAGAAGCTGCATTCTTAACCTGTCAACCGAACTCAACAAGGGGAACGTCTCATTCCCTCAGTTCTTCCTCCTAACCTATCTTTCCAGCGAAGAATATCTGACTATGTCCGACATCGCGAAAAAAATGGGCCATTCCACCGCTGCCGCTACAGGCCTCGTGGATCGGTTGGAAAAACTGTCATACGTTGAGCGAGTACATGCATCCGAAGACCGCCGCAAAATCATGGTGCGCATCACCTCAAAAGGAGTCGACCTTGTCTCCAAGATGCGCAGTGAGATTGCAACGGACCTCGCAGGCATACTGGCAGGCATGGATGAAGAAGAGGCTGAAACAGTTGAACACACCAATCGTGCACTTAAAAACCGCGCGATTGCCTAAGAATCTGTCTCCCCCCTGAATATCCAGCTTGGCGATTACCAAGCGCCTCCGTTACACTTCAACCCGTGACGGAGGCGTTCTTGTTTTTACATCCTTTGACCAAACTGACCGGCTTCCGCGCATCGTGGATCCCGCGCCTCTGCGGTGTCGACGTCCTAGGCGATCGTAGTTTCGCACTCCGAAACCTCGCCCCCCATCACGACCGCATCATTGCCGAAGGATTTCCCGAAACGGAAACCCGCCACCATGCCGAACAAATCCACGGTAAGGGTGTGGCCATCATTTCCGAAAAATCCTCGAAGAAAATCCTCACCCATCCCGATGTGGACGGCCTCGTCACGAACATTCCCGGCCAACTCCTCGCGATTTATGTAGCTGACTGCGCCGCCATCTATCTGGCAGATCCCGTCACCCGTTCCATCGCGCTCCTCCACTCCGGAAAAAAAGGCACTGAACTCAACATCCTTTCCGAAGGTCTTAAAAAAATGCAGGAAACTTTCGGCACCAACCCCGCCGACCTCACCTGCGTCCTCTCCCCTTGTATCCGCCCGCCCGACTACGATACCGATTTCGCCGCAACAATTCGCTCCCAAGCGTCCGACCTAGGCATTAAAAACTTCCACGACTCCTGCGAAAACACCGCTTCCAATACCTCTACCCACTACTCCTACCGCCAGGAAAAAGGCCAAACCGGCCGCATGCTCGCCCTCCTCTCAGTAGTTGGGGCATCTTGCCCCAGCCCGTTCAGGGGGATTCCAGCCCCCTGAAACCATCTCCACCAATCCCTATGCTCTCCCCAGCAAAGCTCAACCTTTCCCTCCGCATCCTTGGAAAACGCCCCGATGGCTTCCACGAGATCGACTCCTTCATGGTAAAACTCCCCGGCCTTGCTGACGAAATCACCATCGAGCCAGCGGACACCTTTTCCTTCACCTGCAGCGATTCCACCCTCCCGACCGATGGACGCAACCTCGTGGTGAAAGCAGCCCAAGCCTTTTCCCAAAAATTCGAAAAATCCGACCAAGCCATGCCTTTCCATATCCACCTGGAAAAGGTCATCCCCCACGGAGCCGGCCTCGGCGGAGGCTCATCAAATGCAGCCATCACCCTGCTTGCTCTGAACGATCGACTGGAATCGCCTCTTTCCCCGGAAACTCTCCACGAACTCGCCGCCTCCCTCGGCTCCGATATCCCCTTTTTCCTATATGAAGGCGCAGCCCGCTGCACCGGACGCGGCGAAATCATCGTGCCAGCGGAATCCCCACCACCTTACAAAGTCGTCCTTTTTAAACCACAGTTCTCCGTGCCCACGCCAGACGCCTACCGGAAATGCCTCGATGCAGACTCCGTCCCCGGTATCAACTACGAGCCGCAGACCCACGAATCGCTCACCTTGGTCAACGATCTCGAAAAGCCCGTCTTCGCAAAACACCGCTACCTTGCTGAGCTCAAGCACTGGCTCTCCAACCGCCGCGACACGCAAGCGGTCCTCATGTCCGGCTCCGGCTCCACCATTTTTGCAATCCTCCACCGCCGCGCAAAACCCATCGTACTAATTAACTCCGCCCACCGCCACTTTGATGAAAATCTATGGACCTGGTCAGGGACACTGTAGCTGCCGCGTCTCGCGGCAGGCTGTGAAAGCTGCGTCCCGCCGCGCCTCACAACCCACCCACAGCATCCAAAAAGCACGGATAAAGTGGCTCCCACCCCGTTCCGAGTAGCTTCGCATTTGAAACCTGCTTGTGTGTCCATCCCCGCTTCCGGTTGAGATCCCTAGGCCCGCTTGGTGGTAATTTCTTCGTGAAAATCCTCGCCAGCCCTTGATAAACCTCCAGTTGGCTAAGAGTCACAGAATCCACCACATTGAAAATTTCTCCTTCAGGAAACTCCGGCAGGGAAATCAAGTGCAACACCGCCCGCGCTGCATCGTCACGGTGGATCTGATTGATGAAACGCCTGCCGTCCTCCTCGATCACCGCCTCGCCACTCTTGAATTTCCTCAGCAGCACACTCCGACCCGGACCATAAATTCCGGATAACCTCGCTACGACTCCGCCCGCCTTGCGAACGACGCTCTCAGCTTCCAGCAAAAGCCGACCCGTCTCGCGATCCGGAACCGCTTCGGATTCCTCAGTCACGGTTTCCCCCTTTTTCTGTCCGTAAACCGAACTACTCGACGTAAAAACCAGCCTCGCATCCGGAAAACGTTTCACCAAATTCTCGCAACCCCTCACATACACCCGCTCATAAGCCTCCGCCCCACCGCGCCCCGATGCCGCGCAATGCACCACCGCATCTGCCTCCGGAAGCTTCGCGACCGATGCAGCATCCCCGACATCGCATGCCAGCAAGCTTTCGCCGCCGCCCAGCGAAGCGCCCACCGCCTCCCAGCCCGCCGCGCGGAACACCCGCAAGACCTCCTCGCCGAGATACCCGGCGCCGACCACAAGAATCTTTCTCATAGAAGCAATCCTAGCCGCTACCCGGCACACGGCAACCAAAGTCTCCCCTGTCCTAACAATGACGCTCCGCGCAATCCGTGGCGGAAAAAAAACGCGGTTAAATTCTTCGGAAAACGACGGGGATTCTCACTTATGGGGAAGAGGGGCTGAGCCGAATGGCGCTGTTTTAAGCCGCTTTTCGGGGTGAAGACCCACGCCATAGTGGCTTCCCGATAAGGAGCAGGTGCGTCTCCGCGCCTTGAGTTCGGGGTGGCGTCTCCGCCGCCCGCGCAAGAGTCATTCCTGCTGAGGCCTGGCAACGACCATTCAAGGGGCGGCGACTGAAGTGGTCCCGCAAAACGGAGCCAGAGTCTTATTGATGA